>Ga0056128_1007222_pt1 | contig 14023 bp, 6 predicted proteins | sample WorMetLIZISLAND2_FD_71113 | JGI IMG/M metagenome (GOLD analysis project Ga0056128, IMG submission 71113) | Marine gutless worms symbiont microbial communities from Max Planck institute for Marine Microbiology, Germany - Olavius geniculatus... ... | reverse complement strand
GCGGTCTTGTGAGTCGATGCTGAGAGTGGATGGCTGCATCTCGCACTTTTTCATGTTTTCCTTGAGGGAATCTTTATAACGCCTGACAGGGCCACACGTGTCATGGACACACAACTGTATCTGCCAGATGGTAAGTATATCTATGAAACGGTTAAAGCAGGGTGCACATGTGAATGTAATTTACAACACACTTAACTCGCACTGCTACGGTTTTCACAATTTTTCGCAGCAATCATGCGTCATAAAGCGCACGACGGTGTAGCTTAGGCCATGTAAGTGTGGTGTAAGTACTACATCGCACTGTCTGGTGTGGTATAAGCTCGCACTGCACGCTCGCTTACTAACTCTAGCAGTGCGGTATCTAGTAGAGCAGACAACGTTATCGACAAACTGTAGCTATAAGGGAAATCGCTTGCGCTAGAACAAGTTCAATTTGCGGCCGGTCCGCTGTCAGGTAACAACTCTGGACAAGTTGTTCATTACCACGTGCTTCTGTCATCAAGCAGTATAATCTGGTACGGGCCAGGAGTCGGTAATTGTCTGCGGCTGGGAAGGTAACCGAAGGTCTGGCGTCTCACTGGCTATGACTGACGGACTCCGTGGTCTATTCTCCTACGGGCTCAACTGTCATAGAAAGAGTTGAGTACTGCTCTCTGCCTTTCGTACCTTTAACCTTATGTGTTTCTGATGCAACTGAACTATACCAACCTATGAGCAGTGCCGGCGCCGCCATGCTGCTGGTGTTGAGAAAACTGGTACTGCTGTTGGCCGTAAGGTGTCGCTGCCACGCCGCCGCCAGTCGCTGGCTCAAACCCCCACAGTTGGTTTGGACCTCCGTTAGCGTTCCACGCACCAATCTTCGCTCCGGGCTCTTTAGCTTGATCTACACATTCCGTTGTTATTTCTTCATCACTTCGCCACTGACAGAAGGTTATGCTTTCACCCGTGTCCGCGTATCTGTCCAGCTGCGTCTCAGGTTGAAACATTTGAGGGAAAAATAATGAAAGTTGCAACTTTTCGAATCCGACAAACAACGGCAAATTTATGACACAGAAGATAATGGATACTCAAAATTTCAATTAAGTCTTAAATTTTTCACATTATTGGGGCATTTGCAGTCCCAAATTTTGTGTTATCGAAAAAAAAGATTCGTCAAAAAATATTTGTTTGACAGACTAAAATTGAAGGGGGAGAGATTGCGACCTCGCTCTGTCAGAACGCCACTGTGTATGTAAGTAAGTAAGTAAATAAATGATTTATAAAGCGCCAAAGTCTCAGAAAGAATCAGGGCGCATAGGAAATATCTGCACCATAACTCAAAACCGTTACGAATGTAAATTTATTTAAATAAAATTATATATTATTCTGAAAAAAAAACAATCGGCGAAATGTTAATAACTCAAAATTACTCATCTATCGCATTGCATTCGAACTACTGAACTAAGCGAAATAGTAGCGATCCAAACACTGTAAAAATGAAACTAAACTGTGTCCGGCAAAAAAGTAAACCCCTAGACATTATACAATAAAAATGTCAAATTTAAACGAATTTAAAATTTTTGTACATTTAATCCACAATAAACTGTTGAGTTGGTTGCCAAATTTTGTTGAAAAGATATTGTTTTTTAGCGTAGTTATTGATTGTTGAATATCGATAACAAAATATCTTCGTTACCAATACGCCGCTACATAAATAAACCCCTGTGCATTTCTGCAACTTTAATAAACAAATCCTGTTTTTGCAAAGTTCTGCGTCAACAATGCGTCGTTTACTGGCAATCAAAATGCCAAATTTTAGTTAAATTTACCAACACAAACAATAGTTACAGTGACTTTTGTGAGATCACACCTAAACGTGAAGTGCAACCATTTGATTAATCTTGACAAGTGTCCACGGATTGTTGGGAAATTCTGGAATAAACTTTTTAGCACCATACACTTTCTGTTGTCTCAACAGTTTGATTAAAACACGATCGTCTGCAGAAAATGCCACTTTGCTATTGTTTACGTTGATTGCATCAACCAATGACACTTTCGATCGAGCGACTGCAGTAGGCTATGTAAGGGTGTAACGCCATATTAGTAACGGAGATATTATGTTATCGATATTCAATTATTAATAACTACGCCAAAAATAAAATTTCTCAACAAAATTTTGTGATCACATTAGCAATTTATTCAAGACTAAGCGTATAAAATATTATCTGTTCCATTGCTATAGCATAGCAAGAGACAGATTATAAAATCACTTGCATCTGTCTGTTATTCTGTCATCCTGTCAGTCTGTCTGTAATTACTCCTACGGCCGCAATTTTGATTCGATTTTGATAAAATTTAACACAGTGATTCGGGGCCCGAAAAGTAAGATCGAGTTTGTTTGGAATAAAAATCCGATGTCCCCTTCTCCTATTTTACCTCAATTTTAAAAAAATTGCATTACAGCCTATGGAAACTTCAAAGCGGCATAACTCGGTCCCCGTAAAAGATAATTGCGCGCTGTTTACCTACCCCCTATTTTCATGGTCGGGCAATCTAACGGTGTTATATAAATTTACCCCCTATCGACCCCTGTTGCCATAGCAACCACTCAAAAGTTGCAAAATTTTGCATTACAGCCAATGGAGATTTCAAAGCGGTATAACTCGGTCCCCGTAAAAGATAATTGCGCGCTGTTTGCACCTACCCCTATTTTCGGGCACGGGCTATCCGACGGTGTTATTTAGATTTTTCCCCTGCCGACCGCTGTTGCCATGGTAACAAATTTTGGGACAAAATTGACTATAACTCGGCCCTGATGAAAGACAATTGCTCTCTGTTTGCACCTACTTCCCTATTTTCTGGTCCAAGCTATGCAATGGTGTTATGTAAATTTCTCCCCTGAGGACCCCTGTCGTCATGGCAACCAACCGTTTTATTGAAAAACAAAATTGCCTGCAGGCTCACAAGAGCGTCATACGCCGAAACGCAGCTGCTAGGGCAATGGGACAGATACCTCGTTCCACAGAACGTATTTCTAGTTTAAATTCGTTTAGATTTGACAAAAAGTGGAACGTGACGTGATTTACATATAAAATCTGTTCAATCATGCCTCGGGAAACGATCAACCTCGATTATTGCAGTAAAGTGCAGCTATGCTAAACACTTTTCGTTAATTAAATTGTATAAGTAGGCCTATAAGCTACTGTCGGATTTTCCCATTTGTGTGATGCATAAACCTATGATATAAAGAATGACGTCAAACGAAAAATATTTCGCCTTAATCTCTTATTTTGCGCTGCCATGTAGTAGTGGTAGTAGTAGTAGTAGTATTTCGGAACAGTGTAAAGCGAAAAAGCTGCTGACTGACTGAAGATGTCGAGTACTCGATTGTGATTCAGACGGCTGCGAATGTATCCCTGCTGCATCTCACGTTCCCACTGCTGATTCTGATCCCCCATCTGAAAAGGCATCAGTCTCAACGCCCCATCACCTGCGTCCATACAGTCAAATACATCGCTAATCGTGTTGTAGTAGTAGTTGTTGTCGTTGTTCTTGCAGTTGTAGTGGTAGTTATAATAGTATTATTGTTTTATGCTGCCTCTGCTGCTGCTAAAAGCAATGGTTTAACATGTGCTTATGCACTCTAGGCAGTGGTTTAGAAACACTTATTTTACGGTCGCAGACGGTCGGTAATGTAAGTTTACACTGTCGTTCAATCTGATCATGTTTGAATGCATCTGTGGATTATCAACCTGATATGCCACTGCAGACGTAATGCTAGAGGCCCGTAGTGATAGGACGTAGTGCTAAGTCCTACTAAAAATACCATGGTATACCATATAAAAAGTACCATGGTATTTTGGGGCGGTACTTTTTACCATTAAAATTGAAATGGTATACATTAAAATACATTAAACATTAAATACATTATACATTAAAATGGTATACCACGGTACAGTACCATGGTACAGTACAGTATCATGATATAACTGGTATTTTCGTATTTTTACTTTCAGCAATTACTAGTATAATTTGATGTGTGAATCAGTTTGGTAAATAAATATTATTTTTTCTTTCCTGTGCTGCTACCTTCGATGTCAAGGCAGAATCCGTTGAGCTTGCTCCTGATCGTTCCAGTGGCGTGATCGTCATACCACAACTGGTTGTCGTTGCCGGACTTGTTCCAGGTGACCACCTGGGCTCCAGGGTTCTTGTTTGCACCCTGAACGTCCAGAGCCAACCCGTGCATTCGACTTACGATCACGTAGTACTGCTGCATGCCGCCACCGCCGCCTGCAACCAACCTGCGATGTAGTAAGTAAGTAAATAAACAAGTCATTGCCTTTAATTAAATACTCGAGTGATCCTACAATGGAGACCTACTTGAGTTTGAGTCGTACTTAAGTCATTATTCTCAGGACCAAAAACTCGGATCGAACCGACCCAGACTTGGACTGCGCTCGAACCCGTTGGACTGAAACTCGTACTAAGTGGACTTAACTGCCGGCAGGCCTACATCACCGTAATACGCCCGTGGAGAAAATCACATCACCATCATCATTATCATTAGGCTTAGATCTATAAGGCGAAATCGTTTAGTGGTGGTGTTATCGACTGTAATAACGTATGTCCCAGATTCAATTTCCAGCAGTGACAGCTGGTAATGAAATCTGTAAACATTTATAATGCAGGGCCTATTGGTGTCTCAAATGTACATTGTGCATTCATTCTATTTGTATAAGTAACAGCAGCGTCCTTGCTCAATAGGGCGCTTCTACTGACAGTAGACAGATACGTAATGGGTTTTGTAACATCAGCAAGTAAACCTAAAAAGAAATATGTGTTAACTCAAATGAACGCTTTAAAACTGGTTTACCAAATTACGACATCCATTCTGTCTTTGTTCGCAAAAGTGCATATAAAACACACAGCTAGGTTTATTAATATAGACAGACACACGGACAAAATATACGTTATTAGAGAAAAACAGTCATTGTAAAAACGAATTCTCTGTATTCTGTCCGACATCACTGTAGAAACTGCGCTGCCGCTGTTATCTTGGACATTTCACAATGCCCAGAAAATCAAACTTCTCAATAGTTAACAGAGAATCAAATAAGACATGCGGAATTAGAACTAACGTCTAAACCATGGTTGAAAGATAGACTGCCTTTTAACCATGCACCAAACTCAACAAAAATGCAAAGAAGTTGCACTAAAACTTGGTGACCTACGTGCTGAAGCACTGTATAAATTCATTCATTAAATCGCAGGACACGAACGTACCATATGACTGTTTTGCTGTTGGTGGCGTAGCATAGTGGTTAGAACGTGGGTCTTGGTCGGCGAACTTTCCTCATTCTGTGCTAGACTGATGGATGGCTGTTTGACCACTTTGTGAGTAAAGCGTTCGCTATCAATCAACCAACAAGGCCAACTCAACCTGCCACCCCTCCGGGGTCCGTTAAATGAGTAGTAACCCATATGGGTTACGGAAGGTGGGGACCTTAGTACAGCTGACTGAGGCTGTTTGGCCTGGCCGCTGCACCAGCCTGTGTCTGCAGGTTGCACGCTGTGACTGTGCCACCGGCGGTTCTGGTTAGTGACGAAAGCGCATTAGAGGCGTGTACGCGACGATGCGCTATATAAATTGACGACTTTTACCTTTTACCTTTACGAACGTACCATATGACTGTTGCTGGTATCCCTGTGGGGGATATCCTCCCTGTGCTGGGGAATATCCCCCAGGTTGCTGCTGCGGATATCCTTGCTGATAGCCTTGCTGATACTAACATTAACACATTTACTGCTGATGTACTCGACAATTAGTCATTAACAAAATAATTTATAGGGGAAAATCGATTAACAATTTTTGAAAACTCGTCACTGGAATATGGCACAAAATAATTTTAAAATTGTCCTTGTTTAAAAACTAAATAAACGATATAGCCTACGTTTAGCAGCATACAACTAAGCGTTGCAAGACCTTCTCACATAAATATTAATAGGCCCTACCCCTGGTACTAAGACTGTATGCATATTATATCAGATTATCGTGCATACCGGTACATAATAAGCTTTTTAGTTCTATTATAGTGCACCCCGCATTAGCATTGAGGCTAAAAAAGTTAGACATTACAACATCGTACAGAATACAGCAGAAAACTTTTGGAGGTCCGGATTACCGCCAGTGAATCTATATAATGCACTTATTCTGAGCCTCGTACCCAAAATTTTATTTAGATATATTTACAACTATGGCAAGAAACAGACGAACATCAGACAAACTTTACGCTAAAACACAACCTCCCTGGCAATGGCTAAAGCAAATATTAGCTGTAAAATAGCGTAATCAAGAAATATGGAGTATAAAAATTACCATATTTTCTTCTACGTCTTGTCTCAGTAATGTCAAACAAAATGTCGATCTGTGCACATGACATTCACATGAAAGATGCTGATCAGTGCAAACGTAAACGTTCGTTGTTGGCTAAGTCTGGCCTTAGGAAAAAGTTGTGGTATAGTTTCTATTGTTTATTAATTAATATTGCTTACAGAATACTACCACATTAATTTGTCACAGCAATGTGAAACTAAAAACACAGAAGTTACACAATTTTTATCACATCGCAGCACTGCGGTACCGATGACCGCCTAATCCAACGCAAGGGCAAAATTTGATCGATTAAGCCTATTGTAATTACGTTTTTGTAGGAACAATCTTCTTATGATAAAATTTATGCAAATACATCTGCAAAAAGTGCTCAACAAACATGCATAAAATGTGACCATGATTTGTGATTTTTATTTATACATTTTCCTAGAAACTTGTAGACAATTTAGATTTCTCGACGGATTTCTACATGCGATTGATCAAAATACGCAGTCTCGTACAGAAAGTGTTTTTTACTGTTAAAATTACTATTATGTAATTTTTATGTAATTTTTAAAGGTCATCAAGAAAATAAATTGCGTCAAAAACGAGACAGCAGTTTACGATAAAAAATGACTGAAATATTTATTTCAAAACTTTCTTTAATCTTCATCGTAGCTAGAGCTCTATGCTTTATAATAAATTAGTAGATTCGGGGCACCGATTCCTCATATGAACAGAGTGTACAGATGCGACAAAACTGAATCGAACCGAATTGGGAGTTTAGGTCAGTTCGGTTCAGCTATGTTGCTTTGTACGCTACTTATCGTGGACAGAAAGCGGCTTCGGTGGATAACGTCGCGCTAATCTTTATCGCAGCGCTCTGGAAGTTAAAAAGTGAACAGACAAAATGTACGAAATGTCAAAAGTGATTGATAGGATTTCGTCACTGCAGGTATAAATAGCGGAGGCCCACGTATATGGCTGGCAGTGGTATAGTAATAGTTGGTTGGCAATGCGTTGCATGCAAGAGAGAGACAGAGAGAGAGTGACATTATCGCTGGAGGCACAAGGTGACAAACGTGACTTGGTATGCCAACGCGCATGTCACCATTCATTACTTCTATACACTGTGTCCGGAAAAAAGTAACCCCCTAAACATCGTACAATAAAAATGTCAGATCTAAACAAATTCAAATAAAATTTCGTACGATTAATCTCCAATAAATTAGTAAAGAGATCTCCGAACTTCGTTTGAAAATATCATTTCTGAGCGAAGTTACGAATTGTTGAATATCGATAACAAAATATCACCGTTACCAATATGGCGTTACATAAGTAAACCCTGCTGTTACTGTACATTTTCACCCGATTCTGGCAACATTCCTTATTAACAATGCATTATTTATTGGCAATCCACGTGCAAAATTTTAAGTAAATCTGCCAGAGCAAATAATAGTTACAGCAACTTTTGTGAGGTTACCCCCGAAATATTTCAGTTTCAGGTTTTTTGTGTCTGACGTAATCCACAAAAAAACTGAAACTGAAGTGTTTTGGGGTCAACTCACATAAATCACTGTAACTGTTGTTCGCTTCAGCGAATTTAATTAAAATTTGGCATTTTGATTGCCAATGGATGGCGTATTATTGACGGATAATTTCGCTAAAATTGGGTATTTTTTTGTTAAAGTTACAAAATTGTATAGTAACCGCGGGGTTTATTATGTAACGCCATATTGGTAATGGAGATATTTTGTTACCGATATTTAACAATTAATGACTCCGCTCTAAAAATATTTTTAAACAAAATTTTGTAATTTTTTCTTTAATATATTAAGAATTAATCGTACGAAATATTATTTGAATTCGTTTAAATTTGACATTTTTAGTGTTTATTGTATGATGTCTAGGGGGTTACTTTTTTCGGACACATGTAAGCCTATTCATCCGGCTGCCGAATAAATATCCTGTGCTTTTGTAACATTGCAAAAAATTTAGCAGTTTTAAACAATTTCTGTAATGCTATAACATTTGACTTGAAGTCAAGTTGTGCATGTGGTGAATAGCGAAATAACGTATATCTTAACTGCGTCTTTTTGGTTCAGTTTAATATTTCGTTACAAAAGGTTCGCGATAGGCTTAGGCCTATAGGAAAACTGTTTAGATTAGCACTAAATATAGTCACTTAAACAGCGCCTGCATATGCAATATGTCTAAACTGAACAAAACAAAAAGAAGCTGAAACAAAACTCGCACGCGAGTAAACTTGAAACTCAAAAAAAGCTTTTTAGTTTAGTTCTATTTTAAACGTAGGCGCCCTCTAAAATCTCGCGCTGTCTGATAAGCTAAGCCTATTCTGATGTAAAGCAGTTTCAACTTTCGGTTTGTGTTCTCGTTTCATCGCAGTATTCGCAGATATACCAGGTAAATGACCAGGTAAATGACGTAAACACTACTGCTTCAACTTTAGATTTTGCAATTGTGTATGCGCTTTATCCTAGCTTTATGACCGCACATGCAGACGCCGTCTAAAATCTCACAGTGAATTGCAAAATTTGTTTCTGTTTAAAGTCTTGCTTTATTAAATGGAATTGCTTCTCGCAGCGCAAACGATTTCTGCTATTCCTAGGCATTTTTCCAGAAAAAGAAAAGTTTTGCATTAGCACATTACAGCCAAACCGTCAGCCCTGTATTCTGCCACCTGGAGAAAACAAACGAGAATTGATTTCACCTTATGCCAAATTACTTTAGTTCCTGTTTTTAGTTTCGTCGCAGCCGTAGTTTCAAAGTTTCAAATTTTTTTAGCATCATCACAGACGTATAGACGCCGCTTACCTGCGAGGTGAGGCGTTGACGCTGGTCGTACCAGTGACAGCAGCCTGCGTCAGTGACGATTGTTTCGTGAAGTCTATCTCTATACGTGTGCCAGTAAACGAGTCGTGTCGTCTGTTGTGTCGCCAACAGTGGAGTGTCAAGTATGCAACTAGACATACATGATGTATGTCGGCCCAGTACCACAATAGCGCGTCAGTACGCGCTATTGTGGTTACCTTCAAGATCATCCAAAATCAGTAAGGTCAATGGTTTTCGTATCATCTGAAAGACAATATGCGACTTCCTATTAGTGAGCAATAGCTACAGGTACTTAAGCCTATTTGTCACCGTTTAGCCACAGTACATCCATTACAGACCGCCAGACAGACAACTCGTAGCAAAGATCTTTAAGTTTACAGCTTAACGGTCGACCCAAAAAAATTGGAATCGGCTGTCCAATACGCGCTGTCAATGAGCCAGGGAATAATACCCTCTACACGGTATCAGTTTTACAGCAGATGTAGGCGCTACGGTTTTCGGTCTTGCATTAATGGCATGTGATTTTTTTCCTCAGCCTTAACCGAAATACTAATAGTAATGACAGATTGGCCAGTTTTTTTGGTGTTTGTCGACCGGTACCGGCAACTGGCGCCGTCTGGCGGCAGAAAACTGTCCAGTGTGTCATGACTGTAAGTCTGCATGGTACCGGTAACAGCGGCACGTCAAAATGCACACAGGCGCAGAACTTCATCGAAGTTCGGGTTCGCCACTGGTTGTCATAAACACGGGCATGTAACAGTGACACCCACCTGGACATACAATTAACCAGCATACCCAAGCTGACTGACTGTTCGTTCTCTGTGTCTGCCTGGCGGCAAAACGCATTTCGCCAACTTTTTTAGTCAGCAACACATCACCGTTACTGTCCAACGTGATGCAACTAGCCTGCTGTACGTTGCTTTCATAGTAGCGGCTCGACGCTAGCGTTCAATTTTCAGTTCAGTTTTAATACTCTCTTCGTAGAAACGATTTATAACAATTAGGAGCCTATTTATTTCGTGGCATCTAAATACTAATTTCGCTTAAATATTTTTTCGTAATTGTGTCTTTCTTAAAAACTGTTATCGGCTATTGGGGTTCAGTAACTATTCTGCTTGGCCGGACATCGAAAACGCCGCGGCAACCAGACGAACAGCCGCATACATGTCGGCACAAGGCGTGCCGACATCCTTGCTTGTTACAGTCGCAACTCTGCCAGCCGCGTGACGCCATGATATTTGGCGCTGACGAATTCGATTCCCAGCCAGGTATTAGGCTTAAGTACTCAAGACTTTTTGTGCATATTGTATCCCAGCAAATCTAATCCACGGATTTTCTTCAAAGTTGCACGTACATCCTAAACAACTATACACAGGGATTCACTGATCTAATCCTGATTCCTACAAAACAATCTAATCATTGGTTCTTTGGCGGTCCGCTGCAATAAAGTTAATTAAAATCCGTTCTTTAACTTACTCGTACGTACTTTTATAGACGAGGGAAAATGATTATGTGGGAACACTGTTGACAGTAGAAATAAGACAAGAGACAGGACCTAATCGCTGGTTAGAACTCGCGTCATGCAGAAAATTAAAACAGTCAATCCGTCGGCTTATATTGTTGTTATTGCAATTTGGGATGGGTCATAAACGTAACGAAGACAACATTCTAATCAGCGCGGAGCCCTGGTAAAACATGTCATCCGTCGGCTAGTGCATGGTCGCCGAGAACACCAGCCGTCGGTACCTGCAGTCAGCTGCACGTGGTGATCTTGCCGTTCCGGTGATACGCACAATCCGCTACGGTCCTCGCAGCTTCGCCGTCGCAGGACCCTACCATCCTCGTTCTGGCGTGAACTAAAAACTGAACTGTTTGTCATTAACACATTTCGTGGTTTTTATGCCTCCGCCAACGTAGTGGCCGGAGGCACTGTTTCCAGTGTTCGTGCGTTCGTCAGTCCGGTCGTGCGTGAGTCCTGAACAAACATTGTTAGCAAGATATCATGGGTATTTGTTGACGGAATTTGACCAAACTTTCACCGCTAACGAACTCTGGGGCAAGGACACACATCAAATTTTGGGGTCAAAAAATCAAAGGTCAAGGTTACGATGAAATCAAATATGCCCAAGACGCACTTTGTCACATGGTGGCGAGGGCATAATAGTCGACGGAGTCGTAACCACCATCTAGTTGCTGTAAAAGTAAGCGAACACCAACGTCATCGACTCATCATTATCATCAATGAGCATTAGCAGCAAACGAGTGATGTCTAATAGATGTATAGCTGTGGCATGCAGAGTGCATATCCTATCCATTCATCAGTGTAATTCACGTCTCAAACTAGACCCCAGAGCCGCAGAATTTGGCCGCCGCCGCCATATTTTGAGCCTTAGCCGAATATCAGCCGAAAAAATTCGGCTAAGCCGAATTGCAGGCGTCGCCTCAGCCGCCGAATAATTATTCGGCTTTGTGGTTTTATTTCTACGTGCATTCAGCAAAACTGCACAAAATAAATCTTGAAACGTTTATATGACGTACATACTTAGTGAATTAATCAATCAAACTCTCGCCAGTTTACATTTTGGCAGTTGACACAACTCTAGGCATTAAAAATTAGGCATTATAAGGCCCTAAAATTTACATTCCGCAGAGTGTATTTCGGTGTGAGCCAACACCAAACCCATCATGGCTTTGAAGTTTTTGAAGGACATACTCAACTCAAGCATCTAATCAAATTATGGACTTTTCGTACCATTTTTAGAGCTTACTAGCAGTATGCAGCAGCTTGAGGATGGAGATCTCCTCAGCCTGGTTGCTATTTTAGAGTCCAGCGTTGCATAATCTTGAACGACTATTAAAAAGTTTAAGTTTCTAGTTTGACTATACATATTTATGTAACCTTAATATCACATTTAGTAGTTTGCTAACTGAAAAGTTGACGTAGTGCTACAATTTCAGTGTAATTTTTTGTTACTTCAAACAACAGCAGTTTAATTTTGGGGCGCTTTCTGGTCGCTAAGAGTCATCACAGGTGAAGGAAATGGTAGGCTACGAATGACAGTGATGGTACGAATAGTCTATTGCACGAAGTCCAGTTACATTCTAGTCTATGTGGTTAGAACAAACTGAATTGCTGAATTCATGTGAACGTTGTCTGTTTTTAGCCGACTGTACTTGAGTAACGGTCGAGCTATTGGTACCGACGCGTTCGTCTGTCTGTCTGTCTGTCTGTGAGTCTGTAATTCTGTGTATTGTGGCTAAGCTTAAGGTCGTAGGGGAAACCTTGTTGCACGAATAATTAGCCATGTGTGTGAAACTCGAGCACGCAAGCTTTCAGCCATCTAGTGCAAGGGAAACATTTTACATTGGGGGTTGAATGGCGTATGGAAAAAAATGTGCTTTTTTTCAACGGAAAACTGGCCGCATCTCGGAAACCCTGAGAGATACGGCTAAGGTATTAATCACTTATGGGAAATGACATACACCCTGTCACCACGTAACACTCGATCCTCGTCTGTCGTCACTCTTGCTCGTCCACCTACTCATTCCTCCTTAAAAATTACCAGTCGTTCCTTTCGCTATGCATCACTTCATCTCTGGAATCAACTCCGCCACTCACTTCGTCAGCCACGTCTTGATCTATCTCTTCCTGACTCACCATACTTCTCTGATCATCTCACCTCGTCAGCGTCACCATCACCACTCGTCATCCATCACCCCATCATTTTTTTCATTCCAATCTCAAAACTTTTCTTTTTCTCAATCTCAAATCCTATCCTCCATCGACATCTGGCACCTCCTCGGACTGACTCCACGGCTATTCGGACCCGCTCACGGTTTTTATGTTTACTCTTTTCAGTTTTTTTCCGAGTTTTAGTTTTCATTATTATTCTTTATTTCTTATCTTTTCAGTTTTTTTCTTACTTTAGTTGTCTTTACTTCAGTCATGATTCGAATTTTGTCAGTTTTACATTTAACACTATTTCTATTCTCAGTATCACTCATTTTATTTTTCTTTTAAACATTTCAGTTCTTTTTAGTTTATGTGCTAAATTAAACTGACAGTTTGTTTGTCAGTTTTTGAGTGCAAATTCTCCATTGTATTATATTGTACTGTCAGACGAAATGAAAATCATTGACCTTGGATGACCTTGAAGGTAACTGACCACCAGTGCAGTCGGCTATACTAGCGACAGCTGGGCTTTTTGTTATTTTACTCATGTAGTTTAGTTCTAAAATAGATAATGGTCTAGAGTGAAACAGCCATGAGCAGAGCTAAAACGATTGGTAAAAAACCTAGTTTTTAGTTGGAAAAAAACAAAAAAAAATCATACTATAGTCATGATTTTTGAGTTATAGGCCTAAATCCACGACGCCATTAGTTCATTTTGCTATAATTTATATAAAAACAATTCGATTATGTGACGGGCAAAGTGTAGGCCTATAAGATGTTTCCTAGGTCGTAATTTTTTATACGGTGTTCAATTCGACACTAAACCAAAAAAACTTTTTAAAATCTTTAAAACTTGACAACCAAAAATCTTAAAATTTTCTCTTGAAAACTTAGGTATTTCCAGCCGTGGCCATGAGTAACTTAGTGGCGAATCCAAAATTTAAAAATAGGGGCGGAAGGGTAGGAGTAGAGGATGTGGTTTGAGCAGAGGGCACAGCCTTTCCCCGAAAATTTGTCGAAATTTTATGCATAAACAATGCACCTTACTTTACCTTACCTTACCTCCGGGGTGGACAGGCTCTTACACCTGCCCAGCGCTGAGGCCGTATCAGCTCGGCCCAATGCGCGTCCCCGAATGTAACCAC
>Ga0056128_1007220_pt1 | contig 14023 bp, 9 predicted proteins | sample WorMetLIZISLAND2_FD_71113 | JGI IMG/M metagenome (GOLD analysis project Ga0056128, IMG submission 71113) | Marine gutless worms symbiont microbial communities from Max Planck institute for Marine Microbiology, Germany - Olavius geniculatus... ... | reverse complement strand
GGCCTAGCCGACGACGTCATCATTCTAGGCTAGGCCATTAATATTCATGACGTCTATAGGCTAAACTCATGACGTCACCGCAGACCATCATGGTGGCGCGTTTTCTACGTCGTTTTCGTAAATCGTCGACTTCAAAGGTAAATTTTTCCGTGTTGACAAAATGCTGGGCGCCGATATTACTGTCAAAGTTATCAGAAAATTCTGCACTTTCGGGAAAATGGATAAAATGTATATGTTAATTTTGGCGTCCACGGACCTTTAAGTTTATTCACTTTTTTTCCTTCTTATGCCATTGTACACTTGAGAGCTATAATAGATTGCTGGTGGGGAAATAATACACATGTAGGCTGGTTCTGTGAAGAGATGATGTCACAGTAATGACGTCATCATCGAAAAAATTTCTACAGTGTTCAGAATAAAATTCCCCATAAAACGTATATTTCGGATTTTTTAGATTTCAAAAATTAACAAAACGACTCAGTTTTGTAACTTATTTATCTAACGACCCTCGTATTACTGATATTATTACAAAGTTACAGTAGATTATATCAGATTAACAGCAGTGTTAAAAATTGACGAGCTTCATCATCTGTTATCAGCATGCATGTGATAAACACAAAATTCAGCTTACTTGGCAAAAAGTGTGTACTTAAGATCAAGATGTGGTTGTTTGTCATATGTGAAAAAGAACTGCGAACCATTTGTATCTGGACCACTGTTTGCCATCGACACGGCTCCACGCATGTTGTGCTGAATACAGAATTCAACAAACAAAGGCTACTGACAGAATCTAAACATCTTTTGGCCAAAAACAGTGATTAATTATTAGTAAATGTGCGATCAAAATTAACAATTGACATCAACAAGGTGGTATATACAAGAAAGTTACTGAATCACCAAGTGGAGAAAAAGATCCAATCAAACTAAAAAGAATCGAAGCCACTGGATGTAATTCGAATTTCTAGCTTTTATGTAAGTCTGCAGCATTATGCAACGAATAAATGCAATACTTTTAGTTGCTAGCTAACTACAGCCGAACACTCTAACAGCAACAGTCAAGTCTGTAGTTGCAAAAACTAGTATAAAATTCAACAAAATAATTTTTATATACCCGAAGACTTTCGTGGAATTCATCTTCAAACTTCTTTCCCCAAATACTTGTGCCACCTTTTCCTGTACCTACATACAATTTGAAATCAAGAAAAACTCGGTAAGTTTACAACATGAAGAAATAAAGACACTATTCATGAAAATACAATAAATGAAAAAAAATCTAAATCGTACTAACTTGTATCAATACTTTCATGGTCATCTGATAACTGACAATAACTTTAAACTTGAGACTTGATTTATACATCTTTATATTAAATAAATGTTTTTTGTTGCTGTTAGCAGAAATGCTCAGACATATCTTTTTATACAACACACACCTGTTGGATCTCCAGTCTGCACGATAAAACCTTTGATATTGCGATGAAACACACAGCCATTGTAATAGTTGGATGCACATAATGCAAGAAAATTCTACAGAAAACAATTATGACAGCCAGTTACATCACAACTACTGCTAACTGAATAAAGACTGCTTAAGTAACAGAGTCCTGCACGAGCCGAAATTTCATGGCCCGACCCCACATCATTTCAGCCCAGACCAGTCTTGCCCAGCATCTCCAAAGCATGTCCAAAGCAGCATCTAAAGCCATGAAAGCACTGGGTACGATACGAAGAACATTTGGCAGTCTGAGCAGAGAAGGTTTTCAGATATTATATGGTACCTATGTGAGGTGGCACTTAGAATACTGCACCCAAGTCTAGACACCATACTACAAAAAGGACATTAGTTGCATGGAAAAGGTACAGCGAAGAGCTACAAAACTGGTCAGGAATTTGAAGAATTTGCCTTACCATGACAGACTCAAACAACTCAACTTACACTCTCTGGAATATCAAAGACTCTGCAGAACTCTAATTGAAACACAACAAATAATTACGAGAAAACGTGAATCGGGACCAGTTCTTTACTCTGTCTGAAACAGCTCACCTTCGTGGACATAGTAAAAAGATCTTCAAACAACCAATCAACAAAACCTGCAGGCAGAAACCCACGTATGGGGCTGAATGGCCTATCTTGTGCTAATGTGCCGTTAAGGAACTACTCACTCACTCACTGCAGGCAGAAATTTTTCAGTCAGATTATAGTCGATGTATGGAATCAACGGGTCTGTCGCATTTTTCCCCGCAGAGCGTTTTCGGATACCTAGGGTAAGTAAAGGTTAGGGATAGGATCAGTGGTTAGGGTTTGTGCCAGTGTTCATTTACGCGAAATTGTACGAAACTGTTCGGTAAAATAGATATTCTAGGTTAAAATGTGACAACTACCAGAGAATGTCATTGCAGCAGACTCGGTTGAGTCATTCAACAAACGTCTGGACGAACATATGATTGCGAAAGATGAGCAATAAAAGCTTCTGCTTATCGAGCTCATAATCTGAAACTGAAACTGATATAGTAATCATTTAAAATCAAAAGAGGCAACCAACAGGATCTACATCAACGCTACATACTTCACACGTACGAGGACACTTTTCACAAAATAGCTCAAGTTTCAGATCACCAAGATTCGTGTGTAATGTTACAGCCATAATTTCAACAAAGTACAATATAATCGGAAATATTTTACACAGAAACTAACTAACATTTCATTTATAGAATATGTAATATCAGAAAAGTAAACAACGGCGTTACCATTGAATATTAATGCTATCGAATACAAAAAGCAAGCAAGTAAAATGTAACGCTGTGTCTCCACGTCCGAAAGTCGGACGTGTATTCCCTGACACTCCACGTCCGACAGTCGCAACAGGTACGACTTTCGAACGTTGAGACACTGCACAGTGCAGTGTTTCAAGGTACAAAAGTTGTAGGCTACGGTGTGCGAATATGATCGGGGCTTCGACAAGTGTTCGATTTGTCAAAAAAAACAGTGGGGGGTCGCCAACTGGCGACCGCTGAAGGCGCGACAGTTGAGGCGCCGCAGGCGCCGAGAGGGGTGGCCGACTAGGGGGTCGGGGAGCGTAGTGAGCTTCCCCAGCGGGGTCCGAGGCAGAGCCCCGACTGCAAACGCATTTTTAGCATATTTTAGTCACAGAAAGTCTCTAGCATAAAGAAAAATGCACATTTTCAGCCTCACATCTTTAGAGACAACCACATTATTGACATAGTGAATGATTCAAATATCATGTATTACTATGCAAAGCTTGCTGTAGTCCTATGGCACGTACAGTGACTTGTTTAGGCTGTCTGTCATGTCACCCACCGCCTTTCTCGACAGCACTCAATTCATGCACCAATGTTTGGCCTACATATTTAATCGGGTGTCCATATATCGCCACATAACTCTCTGAAATAGGCTAAATTTGAACTATAACCCTAAATCCAACTAAATCGTACCCCTAACCGAAACCTTACTTACTATAATACTACACCGAAAACAATAGACGTAACGCTAAGCTTTGCGTGCAATGCTAGCGCTACCTACAGAATCTCAGACTGTCGTATGTGGAGCCCAGTGAATAGCCGTCAGACTTTTGGACATCGAGACACTTCGAAAACGTAACACAAGAGATCAGCTGAATGCCGAAAGTTCCCGAAATATATCCATTAGCCAGTCACTCATAACCAGTGTTGGATAAAGTGTAGTCAAAAATTCTACTTGAGTAGAAGCAAAAGTAGTGACCCCAAAAATCTACTTAGGTAGAAGTAGAATTTTTTTCTACTTAAAGGGCAACTACCACGAAAAATTTTTATTGCAGATTGTCTTTGAATTTATCATCAAAGTTGTTTCAGTTTACAAATATATGCGTCAAACTTTCCACTGAAACAACTTTGATGATAAATCTATTTTGCGATATAAATAGTTACCAAATAGTTACAAACCATAACCCATGACCATAACAGTATAAAAATACAGCAGTAATTTACAAAGACTGCCATGGAGATTGCGTTGCATGCGATAAAAAGCGTTAATCAAGAGCGTCTATCCTCCTAAGTCCTTGGAGCAATCCCCCCAAACTCCAGGTGAAATGCCGCAGGCGTCGACGGGGAGGGGAATGGGACTCTGGGGAAGCATCATGAGCTGACTTTCCAAAAAAAACTTTCCTGGTTTTTCTTGTAGCATTTGCTTCAATTAGGTTTATATGGTTTTAACTCCCTTGGCGTTATTTGTTGTTTATTGTTACTTACTCTTACGTAGGCATAGCCAGAAATTGGAGTCACAAAAGGTGAACTAGCCCCCAAGGGCCAAAAATTGAGGCTGAAAGCCGAAAACAAAGGTGGACTTCTTGGGGAGAAGCCTGTGAGCTGATAGGGAATTTCTTTTAGAGAATTCTTGGAATTTGTCTCCTATCAAAATTCCTGGGAGTTTTTGGGGAAAATCAAATTTCTGGCCGACCGTTAACGTCGAGCCTTTATAAGATGTGATCAAATGTGGTCTGTCTGTCCGTCGTCGTCTGTAATGCAACACCTTTACTGCAACAGTCAATACAAAGTAATAGTGTCCGACAAGTTAATGTCATCACCGAATAATTAAAATGTCAAATCCCATAACAGTCAACTTCAAAATAAAGGCTGCATGCATGAAGTCCGAGAAAAAAAAGCACATTTTTGCAACTTGTGTTTTTTGACAAAAAAAACGGCAGCTTTGAAATGTGAGGTATAACCCCAAATGTAAACCTGAAAATTGGCGCACAAGGGCACACTTACACAATTTTTGGTTTTTCTGTGCCTTTCAGTTTTCGACTTAGCACAAGTTAGCAACCCACATAAGCCAAACGAATGGATGGTCAAGATGTTCAGCCAACCTATCAAAATGGCCGCATAAGAATACATCCGAGCTGCATAGAAATGGTTGTCAAGAGCAGCAGCATCTTCGGGCACAACAACCATAGCAACAGTCTTAGTTTCCAGTCAATCACTGCAGTAACTGTTGTCATAGCAACAGTGCCTCGGACTTGGTTACCATGGTAGCGATTGTCATGACAGCAACATCAACAACTCAATCATCAGCATCTTCGTCAGGTGCACACTACAAGCAAACTCTCACTCATAAAGCAAACTGCACCAAAAGTACCAAGCACTTAGAGTAAGAATAGCAATGATATTTGTCTCAGATTCATTTGTGATATACCGTACAACACTATATCCATGTGTTTTCATTCTTAATAACTAGAAATACGTTTGGGGAACGAGGTATCTGTCCCAATGCCACGCTATATAGCCTAGCAGCTGCATTTCAGCATTTGACGCTCTTGTGAGCCTCCAGCCAATTTTGTCTTTGAATAAAAACAGTTGGTTGCCATGACAACAGGGGTCTTCAGGGAAGAATTTTACATGACACCATGGCATAGTCCGAACCCGAAAATAGAGGGTAAGTGTAAACAGCATGCAATTATGTTTTGCAGGAGCCAAGTTGAAGTCAATTTTGTCCCAAAATTCGTTGCCATGGCAACAGGGGTCGGCAGAGGAAAAATTTAAATGACATCGCTGGATAGCCCAGGTGCAAAAATAAGGGGTAGGTGCAAACAGCATGCAATTATCTTTTACGATGATTGAGTTATACAGCTTTTAAATCTCTATTGGCTGTAATGCAAAATTTTGCAACTTTTGAATGGTTGCTATGGCAACAGGTGTCAACAGGGGGTAAATTTAAATAACACCGTTAGATTGCCTGACCTTACTTTTTGGGCCCTGAATCACTGTGCAAAATTTCATCAAAATCGAATCAAAATTGTGGCTGTAAGAGTGTGTAAAGACAAACCGACAGAATGACAGACAGACGCAAGTGATTTTATAATCTGTCCCATGCTATGCTATAGCAATGGGACATATAATAATAATAATAGTAATACCACCCCACAAACAGCAGAAGGCTGGGTGGCTGTTTATATACCTGTCTGCAGAAAGAATCCTTTAAAGTAGTAACCTGGCCTGATAAAGAGCATCTGGTTTTCCATTGACTGCAATTATGCCTCTTTGTTCTAAATTTAGTAACTTGTATGAAACAGACAGACAGACAGACAGACAGACAGGTGTATTAGCAAGATCTGCAATGGTGCCCATTACGATGGCCATGTGTGGGACAAAAGCTAAGACTATTTCAACTTTGGCCTAATGACTGCTGTCTATGAGAAATTATACAATCAACCCCCACAGTTGTACGGCACTGTGCAATATTTCTTTGACATGGAACTGGCTGTGACTTACAAAGTACTCTGCAAAGCAGATCTGCCCATCTTCAAGTCGTATCATAAACTGCATCGACAGAAAGCCGCGGTTGTCCATCCTCACAGACGTCCGAGTCGACACCATCAACGCTTTAATTGAAGGCTTCAGCAACGAGATCTTGTAACTGCAACATCAAAACGTCATCTTTAACAATTAGCATCATCATCATCATGTAGTCCACGTAAGTCCAACAAGAAGCCCAGCTACGGTACGGTACGGTACCGCTACGGTACGGTCGCTACGGTAGCCGACTGTACCTGCCTGTGCCCAAACACCAGCAAATGTAAATGTGGTTTCTTACTTATTTACATGACTTGCAAATGTAAACATCCAAGTACGGGTACTTGGGTGGAGTTATTATCCCTATTTGGAGATGGGACTGTACCACAGTCCAGAATATAGCAGTTGGGCAGCCCTATTTGCTTATTTAGACCGTTTCTTGGCAAGACGTACCGTTTAGCCACAAGACATTCATTACAGACAACAGACAACAAACACAACCTTGTACTATAAGAGCAACCAGTCAGCTAATAAACCTGGGTCTCTAAAAAGCCCAACCAAGCATTTTCACAGCTTTGTTGGATTTTTTGCAGCATGATTTGGGTACGTAGTGCTATATGACATCAAACTAAAGAATACATCGGACTGTGCCAAGTGCCAACACATCATGCGGCCATCTGCTATACATCCATAACCCTCATTCTAGTTAGTCCTACACTGGAAAAAATTGACACCAATTATAGTTTTTTGGTGCCTTGCCATTTTCAAGTTTGGACTCTGTATAGTGGGACAGATGCCAAAAAATATGCTTCACTCTGGCTAAATAAATCCGTAACAAAAACTTTGGAGTAACCACAAAAATAAAAAAAACAGTACTTATGGGCCTAAAAGTTTTGAATATAATAAAATATCACATTATTAGTGACACACGAGAAACTAAAATTGGACCTATGTTAAGAGCAGGTTTTTTTCTGGGAGGACGGGTTAGATGCAATTACACCCCCAAAAAATCAAGAATGGATATTTTGGTTATATTCAGATGTCTGAATCTTGATCATCAGCAACATAGTGGCTACAAAGCTGAAACAAATACAAAATTTATGCACAGATTGCCCCAAAAATTGTTCGGGTCAATGTCACAGATCAAAACTGGTGAATCGACAATCCACTTAATATCTGTGCATCAGTTGATACTACAACTATCAAATCTTATACACATACGTTTCTATATGAAGTGATAGAAAATAACTTTTCAGCACATCACTGAACAAGATCAACAAATACTAATAAAGACACATCACCGATTTGTCTGTGTTTCTGCACACTGAAATGACTCAACCATATCGCTGTCCTTGGGAAAATCAGACTGCAAGAAAATGACACCAACTATCACAACATTACGTCGATGCCAAGGGCAGAACATTGTATCTACAGTTTAGTGTAAACATCCTAAATACTAAATTCTTCAAAATGCTACTTAAATATCAATCTAATTATAAAATGAAATATAGCAATATCTACAAATAAACCGCAGAGCAACATTAAAAACACCGAATGAAATCTAACAAAATGTGGCAACTTATTTTTCAATTTTTACGTGCGAAAGCAGCTACTGCTTTCAGCGCGTCTTAGCCATCGCAATTCTGTCTGTCCGTCCGTCTGTCTGACCATCTGTCTGTCACACGGGTGGATCAGGCAAAAACGGTGCAAGCTAGGATCACCGAATCTTCACCGTCGGCTGCCTGGAAGACTCTTAGTTTCAGGAACCATAAAGCTTTTCCATAAATTCGAAAAAGGTCACCCCAAACGAGGGTGCTAAATGAGAGGGGAGTGAGCAAAATTTGCGATTTTTCGGCAATGAGTGGCTGTATCTCAGTAACGGTGCAAAATAGAGCCTAGGTTACTATTAGTCACTAGTGCACTTCGGGATGACTGTACACTGGCTCTCAATTGGCGCCGAATTCAATGACCTTGAACGCCAAAATAGGGGGTTTTATGGATTTTTTGAGCGATTTTAGGCTGCGACACAAGTCTATATCATTCACAAGGTGGAGCCACGGAACTATCGTTATGTGCACTTCGGGATGACTGTAATAAAGGTGTTTTATTTTATCCCAAATTCCCGCAAATCTAACTCAAACAGCGATAGAAATTTTCGCTGTATGATTTCGGTGTATTGTGAGCGCAATAATTTAGTACATTTCTGATGCACAGTATTTGGTGAAACGGCTTGCATATCTTACAGCATAATTTGTGACATTTTGTTTGATGGTGCTGCCACATCGGGAATTGGTTTACAATGCTCAGCACTAAGTAACGCTGAATGATTGCATTGACTGACTCGTTACATTTTTACGCGCGAAAGCAGCTACTGCTTAAATCGCGTCTTAGCCATCGCAATTCTGTCCGTCCGTCTGTCCGTCCGTCCGTCACACGGGTGGAACGAGATAAGGCCTAGGTTACTATTAATCACTAATAGGAAGTCGTACACTGGCTTTCGATTGCCACCGATATCAATGACCTTGAACATCAAAATAGGGTTTTTAATGGATTTTTTGGCGATTTTGGGCTGCGACAGAGGTCTATATCATTCACAAGGTGAAGCCACGCTACTATCATTATGCGATCCAGATAAAGAATTTGGTATTTGTATATTAACTTAGCACGAACACCCCAATTTTCAGCTAAACTACTGAACAGGAACTGCTATAGGCTTTCGCGCGTCTCGTGAGCATTAGCTCAAATTTCTTGTATAGAAACGTGAACGACAAAAGAAAAGATGTTTTGCACCACTCTGTCCTTCATACGCTTTTAATGGAGACATTCACCTCATCCATGTAATAAAGAACCTTCACACTGTGATATGTGATCCTGACTATTGACTATGTACAACTGAGCATTCACGTTGCTTCTCTACCCTTTGCGCTTATTACAACTGTTCAACAGTTCGTTCTGTGACTGGTGACAAAATGCAACATGTGGGTCAGTGCTCTTCTGTCATTTAATGATGACTTCCAGCAACATTAACCAGACATGCACTATAACTGAACAAAACTAAATTTAAGAATTAAAACTAATTCAAATAATATATTGCACACTTAACACGATTATCACAATAATCAGCTGACAGCTAGAATGAGAAACTTTACATGTGTACTGCCAGCATTTCCGAATGTTGACAATCGGAAGAATGGTTTCTCAGGAGACAGCATAATCTCCAATATTTCACTCGTCATGTCCAATTCACTGAACACTTCTTTCAGACACTCCGACTAACAATTTACACAAATGACAACTGTTGCAACACCACTGCTATAAAATAATGCCAAGAATGACGCTCACTGTTTTACAGTTTGCAAGGTTGTGAAATGTGCACACCAATATTTTATAGCAAGGCTGGCATAGTATAGTAGTAAATACAGGATGGGCCAAAAAAACCAGACCTGTCTGAGCGTTGATATCTCAGCGACGGTTACCCGTAGAAAGGCCTGTTATATGTCAAAAGTTTTAGAATGTTGTAGACAAAAAGGGCCCAACTTGCATAGCAAATCATTTCAATATTCTTTGCCTAATTTGTGTAAATCTTCATTACCCCCCGAAATTAGGCATTTGCTTACACTCCCATGTGCCCGAGTTCATTGAACTTAACAAGAAATTTGAGCAAAGCTCACGAGACGCGCAAAAGCCTATAGCATTTCCAGTTCAGTAGTTATAGTTTCGAAAATCACATATCATTTGGACTCGGCCCATCAGGACCATAATACACATCGGCCATAGGCGCGTGTGGCGTCACTGGCGTGGCGCCACCTTGTGAATGATATAGACTCTCACAAGCCAAAATGGCCAAAAAATCCATAAAAACCCCCTATTTGGCATTCAAGGTCATTAAATTCGGCGCCAATTGATAGCCAGTATACGATTTCCTATTAGTGATTAATAGTAACCGAGGCCTTATCTTGCACCGTTACTGAGATACAGCGACTTCTTGGCCAAAAATCGAAAATTTTGCCTACCCCCCTCTCATTCAGCGCCCTCGTTCAGGGTGACCCCCTTCAAATTTACGGAAAAGCTTTATGGTTCCTGAAACTAGAGTCTTCCAGGCACCCGACAGTGAAGATTTAGTGATCCTAGCTTGCACCGTTTTTGACTGATCCACCCGTCTGATGGACGAACAGACAGACAGACGGACAGACGGAATTGCGATGGCTAAGACACGCTGAAAACAGTAGCTGCTTTCGCGCATAAAAACTCACTGCCAAAAAAGTGCAGATTTAAATTCTGTGAATTATTCAGTGTAGGGGCATTGCAACAGATGGCATGGCCATAAAATTTCAGTAACTGACCAGCTAAAACGTGTGCTAATCGAATGCTGGGCTCAGCTGATCCTGAACACATTAACTCCAGCAACCGATCAGCTGCCTAGAAGGACTGATGATGGTTATGAATGCAAAAGCTGGACAATTGCCTATGTCGAATTTCAAATAAACTCAACGTACGTGTTAATGATTGTTGATATTTCAGTGTATGCTGAATGAAAATCAACTTAAATTCATGTGTTACTGCCAATTTAGCATGATTTTAGGGGTGGGGCACATTTGTGTAAATCAGGCAAAGAATATTTAAATGCTGAGACATGCAAGTTTTACAATTCTTCTGTACGCAATTTCGAAACTTTTGGCATATTACGCGCCTTTCCATTAATAAACATCACTAAGTTATATTAGCCCAAATATCCATGTTAAATCCATGTGTTACAGTCAAATTTGGCAGAATTTCAAAAATGACGAATATTTATGCAAATTAGGCAAAGAATATTTAAATGCTTCACGGTGCAAATTTTTCGTTTATTCTTTACAGCATTCTGAAACTTTTGACGTATCACACGTTTTTCTACCACTAACCGTTGCTGAGTTATCAACGCTCGAACAGGTTCGGTTTTTTGGCCCACCCAGTAGACTATAATCCGCATCTGTAATGCTTGCTTGCTTCATGGGCATTAACAACAACGCTGAAACATTGCCAGAATTAAATGTTTACAGAACTTAGAATCCGTGCATCGCTACATGAACGTCAGTTACAAGTTTGTTTACAAGCAGTCACAAGTTATGATTTGAAGTGATTGGAGCTGATCATCTCCAATGAATGAATGAAAAGAATAGGCTCAAAACGTTGATTTTTGAGTGAGAAACGAAATATATCTCACAGGAGAATTAATATTGAGATACTGAAAGCCACAAGCGTGGTCGTAGCCCAACAGAGAGGCTACGACGAACGTTGAAAGTGCTGACTAAATTGAATCGGATGGTTCAGGCGTGCGAACACGAAACCTTCACTGACTGGCAGTAATGTGCTGTCGACAACCGAGAATTTCTGGGTAATTCCGGGACAACGTGAAGTGTACCGCGCAACCTGACGTCGAGATCATTTTTCAGCCGACAGCGGATGACATCAGCAGATAATCTGGACGTCGACGACGACGACAGAAGCTTGGAGAATTTGAATTAACGACAGCCATCATCAGGCGTATTGCATTTGCTAGCCGCTTGCATTGCGCAATAAAGAACGATTAAATGTATAGTTGGCCAGCCATTTTAAGTATAAATGTAATTGTAATTATCTGAACCATCACTTATTGTGTATGATTTTGTGTTTGTCACAATATATTATTATAAAACGTCTACAGGGCATTTGTTGTTATTACCATTAGGAACTTGAATTGTACGGTAAATCACTGGATAAACAGTTCATTTCTAGCCACAAACATAGCAACTGGCCAAAGTCTCCACAGTTACCCAACTATCTTTTCACCTTCTTCATATTTTCTCACAAATTTCCTGCAATTCCACATAAGCTATCACAGATCTATTTTTTTTATAAAAGAACGAAAACAGATCAACAACAACAACAAATCACGATAACTAAACAAGAAAAGTTGCAAACCATAAAATTATAGTCAAAGACTGCTATTAATTAATAGTATCACTTTTCATTAACATTTATTGTTTATTAACATTCTCCTACTTTTTATTATTACTATGATAAAACACAAAAAACTGGACAGTACCTTGATAATGACTTTATTAACGACATTAGCACTGTTGAAGTTAAAGTCCAGAGTATCTTCTGGTTCCATTGTTTTGAGACTGCAATCTGTCACCACTCCATTATCCTCCAACCTGCTCAATTAACCATTTCAGATCACTACTGTTATCAGCCAAAAACTATGTTTTCTCCTCATTCAGTTTGACATTTAAAAAGTCTACACATAAGAGTAGTACAGCGCAATTGACAGTTATTGTTTATTTACCTTTATTTCTGCTAATTAATACATTAAACAGTAGTGAAAATAAATTAGATTTCCATTTAATTATGGAATTATAAAAGTAGTAGAGATGTCGAATTAACATGTTAACACGTTAAAAAATTCACGCATTTTAGAAAAATTAATGTGCATTAAAAAATTAATACCCATACGTAAGTTTATCTAATTCTGTGAAGCAGAAGTTCAAATATTACATTAAACTATGTTTATTTGACGATCGAATAATATTCAAGTAATTAAAAATTGTTTTGCTGTCGTTCTATCACTAGTATCACGGTCCTGTAACACAGCCACGAGTTCATCAGTCATCACTCCAGTCACGCTCTCAATGTATTTCATCTATAACTTCAGCAATATTAGGTGTGTGTGGTTTTCAAAATATGACTTTGGTTCAGTTTTCGAGTCGGTTTTGAAAAGAACACAGTTTTCGGTTCGGTTTTCAATTTTTTACCATTTGTAGTGTACTGTATTATTTTATCATTACTGTCATCCATGGTAACCATTTTTTAATTAGCGCATAACGTCAGAAATTATGCAGACTACTTCGTGTGCTGACTGCTGTAATGGTCCAACTAATTGTCAGTCGAAGTGTTTTGAAATTAAGCCAAGAGAAAGTTGCTTTGACTGACATGAAAAGTGTAAAAACCATCTAAAAACTGGCGATTCAGTTTCCTAAAAAGGAAATTATAACCAAACTGTGGAAACCGAATTTTTGGTTTTCAAAATTAAACATCAGTTCGGTTTTTAAATGTAGCAGTAAATGTTCGCAGGTAATCTTGGTCTATCTGCATCCATTTTGTTGCAATTTACTCTTTTGCAGCTAAAAATTGCCAAAAGTACTAAAACCCCTTATTACAGGGTTCAAGGTCAATCATGGTCATCAATGTTGACAATCCTAAGAAGCTTGTCGCCGGTGCTTGTTATGTTACGCAGCATGTCTGTGCCTATCTGCAACCATTTTCAGGCTAGACAACCCAACAACAGATAAATAACCACTTTTTAGTCCGCCCAAAAACGATAGTTTTCGGAAGGACTTATGTTTTACTGCAGATGTTTTTTATTTTTTTCTTCCGACGCGAGATCTCCAAGATGCGTGGGCCGACCGGCGTGAAATTTTGCACGATGGTCAGTACTAGGCCCTATTTTATAATGCTGGTCCAAAATTTTGGGGGGCACACCCCAAAAAAATTTCAGGAGCCAAAAACATGCAAAATTTGGCCCGATTTCGGACGACTTCGAAGTTCAGTGGCGAATATCTCCGAAACGGATGAAGATATTCAAAATCAGATTTTTATTCCATCTACCGCGATTCCTCCTGCGTTAGGCGAAACAAGTCCGGTGAAGTTCGGTCCAGTGACCTTGGAGATCTCGATGTTGAATCGTACCCACCCAAAGTGCATTTTTCGGAAGACCATATTT
>Ga0056128_1007218_pt1 | contig 14026 bp, 7 predicted proteins | sample WorMetLIZISLAND2_FD_71113 | JGI IMG/M metagenome (GOLD analysis project Ga0056128, IMG submission 71113) | Marine gutless worms symbiont microbial communities from Max Planck institute for Marine Microbiology, Germany - Olavius geniculatus... ... | reverse complement strand
AATTTGGGATAAAGAAAAGGGGAAGCGTTGGAAAGAAGATTACTGCAATACGTTCTTGTGGAAAATCCAATAAAATTTGGCAGAAATTGGTAGAAAAGCGAAATTAGCTGGAAAGCAGTTTGGAAAGAAATGTGACTTGATTTTAAAGAGAAAACCAGCAAATTTGAATTAAATAGTTGTTCAGAGAACAAAATCGAGTAAAATTTGCTCATGCAAATTTGAAGAAAGCCCAAATAGAAGAATTTTAATAAAGATTTTAGGGAAATAAAATTGTTTTAGGGTTCATATGACTGGGAAAGGTTTTGGATGAATCTGGAGAGAATAATTTGAAGGAAAATTTAATAGATTTAAAATTGCAATAAAACTAACCTGATAAAATAAATAAGTAAGTAAGTAAATTTAAAAGAAAATATGGCCAAAAAGAAAATAAAATAATTTAGATAAATGATATAAACCTGGGATCCCTCATTAGCTACATCACAGAATGTGCATTTTCTTCTTTTTGTCCCATATGCACAAATCCTCGCTACAGAGTTAAGCAATATCGTGCATGAATAACGTATTTGCTAACCACTGCAATGTGCCTAAAACAATTTGTAGCCAAAATGTATGATATTTTAACCATTCTCGCGCAATTAGCGCAATTGATGATAATTGACTTGCGACGGAGCCTATACAATACCCACTATGTAGGCTACATGTACGTACAATGCCGTAAATTCTTCATGTCGTCTGGTTTGGGTCACGGTGCGTGCTGCGTGCAACCAAATTTCGAATCAAACATGGGTTGACATGGGTCAACGATCTGTTGGGTCGGGTTGAAGTTGAGTGCGGAAAATGAACTGATATGTCCATAATTATATATCTTACATGGAGGACATGGAGGACTACTGTTGTGATGTCTATCGATGACGCATGCAATACGTATAGTTGTCAGAATGTTATTACTGACCATGGAGGCGGCATGACACCGACTACGCCACTGCGTGCTAGGCCTATATTATGTCCACGGTGGTCGTTGATATCTCAGTAGGCCTAAATGTGCTAGCTCGGCGCTGCCGTCATATCATGGCCCTGCGCTCCATGCACACTGTTACGTTCATCGTATTGAGAAGTCCATGCAATGCCATGCATACTCCAGTCTCACTCGACCGTCCGAAATGAAGCCGTAAATAAGCGTTAGTGTAAGCAGTTGGTCTGGCATTATGTTTGCGATGAGAGTGGTCCTTGTGTGCGGGCAAGGAACATATATCCGACAGTGCATACAGACGATTGGTCTGACGTTAATTCACAGACGGAAAACGATAAACGTTAATGTATACTGATCTAAATTACTAGCAGCGTAATTTACAGCATATTCATTTTAGTCATTTTCAGCAGCGGCGTAACCAGAAATTTGTTTTGGAGAGGTATGCCTAGTTTGTAGGTTTTTTCTATTTTTTTCTGCCCCTGTCTATCTTTTCTGTTGTTCTTGTCTGCTCTTGTGACGAATAAACGTATATATAATTCACATATACTGATTTTCGGAATACCGATACCCCCTTCTTCGCTGAATTTCAGTTTTAATGCATCAAGGCCCGCCCGAATAATTTTTTTTGGGCGTACGGTCCCTGTTTTGCACTATAACGAGATCGCGCTTGTTAAGATTAGGATCGACTATGGCAGAAACACGCAAACGACCGACTATCTCTGGGAGTATGGTTAAGTTATGATTACAGTTACTTCTTCTTTCCGGAGCTTGTCGTCAACGTTGCCGTAGTCACTAGTCGCGCCGCCATGTCGTCCTGACCTGCGTGCATCGCTGTGCCGTCGCCAAACCAAGATTCAGTGGACGCAAGTCGGTCTCCACTGTTCCGTGGCACGACTGTCTGGACAAGTTACGGTTAATCCTAATCTTACCCCAAACTTTAACTCAAGTTACACAACACCGTTGACCGCACATCGATCGCTATTAATTATTGATTGTTGCGAGAACGTCCTTATACCTCATACAGTGCATGTCACTAAAACGTCTACTCTTCGCCGACTCTTTTGAAGAAAAAAAGTAGAAAAGATGCAAGAACTCTGAAAACCGTGAAATCCGCACTTTTCCAGAGCATGCACAGCGACAATAAAAAAGCGCAGTGGCGGATCACGATAAAATTTTTAGATGTGAGATACATTACCAGAGCTGACAGACTATGGGCCCTATGGGGGCAATGCGTCGTGCTAATTAAAATACAGCAACCATAAGATGGGACGATGTCGTCAATCGTGAATCGTCATAGCCTACATATTGCGCCAACCATACGAATATTTGTGCTATTTCTGTAAGCAAAAACGAAGAAGAAAAGCAAAATATGTTTGGCTTAACGTCACGAAAACTGAAACAAAAACGAAACGATTCTGTGAACGAATAATTGACAACCGCCAAAAAGAATGCTGCAGAAGTAAAACTGAATATAAACGTGAATGAAAATTCAAAGTAAACGAAAATATTCTCGGTCAAAACGTATCAAAATGCAATGTTTGTCCAAAATGGCCCATTCTGGGTGCTATTAAGCTTATTTCCTGTTGTCAGCTACAATATTGGTTCTAAAGATATTAGCATTTCCGGTTTGGCTGTCACATACTATTTCCAATTGACGGTTTTTCATTGATGTCGCATTTATTTGCCGCCTCAAAAGAGTTCGTTACAAACAGCGAACGATCGTTATCGCTATTTTGCAATCGCTCAGTTGTTTTGTTTCGCAAAATTTTGACGCAATAGCAAACAAATTTGCTAAAAATATGTTTATCGGTTTATTTTTTTTGCGAGAGCACTAAAAATCCAGATTGCAATAGTTCTGTTGCCAATAATCGTGGGGCAAAGTTTCGATAAATTCGGTTCTGAGACGCGACGAAAGTTAATTAAGAAAAAAGGCACAATAGCTCGGGCGGCTGTTTGTATTAAGTAAAAACCTGCAAGCAAAAGTGTTGCGAAAATCAACTGTCGATTCAATAAAACTAAATAAAATTCAATAATTGCGAAGTTAACGTACGTCCAACGCGGTAAGCTTTTGAAGCAAAGCGAACACACAGAAACAGCAAAAGCTGAAGTTAAATTCACTTTTGAATTCTTACCTTCGAATACAGCCAGGCGGCACGCGACACTATGCTAAGCTCGGCGACAAATGTGCAGTGTGACGCTCACTGGATAGCAACAATCGCATCATCAGTAGCAGCAGCAGCAGCAGCAGTGATGACGCGCTGACGACTGCAACTGCTGCAGCATTGTTAGATGCCACACGATGCTGATGCCGCGTGCATCCATCGCTTCGCTACGACGACTATATATGTGTAATCGATCGTCTAGTAGACCTATTTCATGACCATCCGTGTCTAATCCATTGGCACAGCGATTAGGCTAAATGTTGTACCCACAGACCTACAAATAAGTAGTGCACGACGTAATCACGCCGTTCAAATCTAGTGACCATCGATTCAGGGGTTTTTGGTTGGCTGAGGGTCAAAGTTTGCTTTTTCCCATAGACTTTGAAGGTCGTCGTTACAACACTCACACTATCGCGTGAGGTGTGATATATGGTGATATATGTAGGCCTATTTTGCAGTGAATGCCAATGGCCCAATGCCCATGGTAGAAAGACACGCCCAGGCATGTCTGATTTTCTGTCTGTCTGCATGTGCGAGCAGTGGCGTGGCGTCAGTGACAATGACGTCAGTAGGCCAGCAGCAGATTATGCATTGCCTGTGACGTCACCAGCTGCAACGCTGGCAGCTTGCCAGTAACAGAAAATTACAGCTATCACAATAACAACAAGTTAGGCTTTCTTTTCGCTTCGTGATCTGTCGTACTTCAGGTTGACATTGAAGGATAAGTATGTGCGGATGGTAACGATTAATCACAACGCTTGGTTTATTTAGAGTTATTTATTACCAGAAGCATTTAATCAATCAAACCGGCTTCTGCATTCTGACAACAGTAAACCGTTCTTCGGACTCTCGTAGGCTATTTCACTGCTCCTCAAAGATTTGCAACATACTCCACGTCGAAGAAAAAACGCAGCAACAAAACGAATTTGCAAAAATTTAAAAAAAGGCTACAATAAAGCAAGAAATTAAAGATGTTCACGCAAGATGTAGACACAATATGGCCATTCGCCTACTGTATAGTTGCCGAGCGACTCAGATGTTGACAGTAAATGAAATAAGTGCGTTAAGCCGCGCACAGAGCGACACGACTACACTGAACTAATCGAATTAACTCACTCACCGGTCAGTTCAGTTCAGTTACGTCGCTCTGTGCGCGCTTTTAGAATGACCTTTAAAACTAAAACTAACACACTGGTTACTCGTCGCTTGTTAAAGTTCAAATCAATTTTGGTTTGTCGACGTTTTGTTTGCTTTTTAAAGCATAGAACAGACGGACAGGCAGCGCGCGTAATGCGGCCGCATGTAATAAACCAGAATTACATGTCGCTGGCTGTTACAAGCTCATTCTGCGGTATTTTCCGTCAAAATCAAATGTCAGTCGTGAAGTTTCTTATTTTGATTATCACGTTTTTCGGGTAGCAGAACTAAAATTTAAATACAACGATGAAAACCTTTTTCAGCAATGTCTACACATATATGAAAAGATGCCAGTGCAGGAAAGAAGCTTACGCACAGACAGATCCGAGTCTTTAAAACCTGAACACTGTTGATAACAGGCTTTATTGATTAAGTTGCAGCACTGCACTGCCAAATTCGATGATTCTGTTCTGTATATACAACGCTAAATGCACACTACAAACTTGGCTTCGTGTGTTTTTGCTGTACTTATTGCATTACATATACAGGGTGTTCCAAAAAAAATGGATACCCAGTTTTATTTTTGGGATAACTTCGGTAATTCAGCACCGATTTTAACCATTCTTTCACTGTTACAAGCAGAAATTTATGGCGCGTAAAAGTGAAGTTCTTCCGCCCACCGCACCTTTATTGTGTGACCACATTATCTAGCAAAACAAACACTACTGCTAATATTGGTGTTTATTCTGCCCATGTCAAACGATTTATTTTTAAAATTATTACTGGTAAACAAAGTAAATAAACACAATATGACGTAACAATGACGTCACAAGGCACTACTGCAAATAAGCAAGTAAGCTTTTTTGTGCTACAAAATTGATATCTTTATGTGCTGCCTGTTCTCTGAGACCACTGTAGCTTTGACAGCGTTTGTTTTGCTAGGTAATGTGGTCACACAATAAAGGTGCGGTGGGTGGAAGAACTTCACGTTTACGCACCATAAATTTCTGCTTGTAACAGTGAAAGAATAATTAAAATTGGTGTTGAACTACCGAAGTTATCCCAAAAATAAAACTGGGTATCCGTTTTTTTTGGAACACCCTGTACACTGTAAGATTAAAGAAACATTGCTATCATTCTCCAGGCTGTTTTCACGATTTGCAGATTTGCCTCATAGCTTGCTATCTCTATTTTTCATAGATTTTATGTCGACACATTGTTCCGTGCAGCAGAGAAAGCTGGCCAATGGATAGAGGTTTGAAGTTTAAACATGCAATATTATACTTTATCACAAAAACAAATTCTTCACATTACAGCTGATATTCAGCTCAAAATGAATTCACTTCACAACAACAGCAGATTTATTCACATTCTGAAGCTGACCATTATATGCAACAAGAAACGCATGCCAAGATGCTGAGACCAGATTTCTAGCATTTCCAACACAAATACATGTACACTTTACACGGCATATTCGGTGTTTAGCAGAACTGCATTACAGGACCTTATTACTAGCAACACATTAATGAACCATAAAATAACAATACTGTGAGTGATTTATTTTTTATTCACAGTAATGAATTACACTAATTAAGTAATAATACAAAGTAAATTTAACAGACTGCATGGTGGACAGTTACGGTGTTACCAACCTGAACTTTCACACACTGCAAGGCCATCATGAAAAAGACATCAAACTCGGATCATCTTCAAAACATATACTGATCACATTTCACAAAGTTCTTTACGTTCACTACTACACTAAGCACAAATTTCCAATACCAGTAGTCACTAAAGATCCCACCACATGTCAACAGTGGTGCTACACTACCTGGTGAAACATTAATATTTGTTCTAAAGCTAATCAGTCACTGTAGACTATACTCTAAGACCAAGAGTAACATTGTGCTTTCAAGACCAACTCAATGACGTAGCCACGGTAATTAAAAAAATACAGCTGTAACCCCACCATAACATATTCATTAATCATCTTGGAAGTATTTAGGCCTAACCAAATTTGCGACATAAGGATGTCACTAAGTGATGAAGCATATACTAATTGCTAATTTCTCTACACACAGATGGCATCAGATAACAACGCATCATCAATGTCATGGCCTAGAGCGGCCAGCCAGTCTCACCAGTATTTATAATACTCGTTGTCAACCTCACGATCCTTAACTCTGTCGTCATGATCGGCAACAAACTTCATGAAGTCCGACGGTCGCAGCATCTTTTCTCCTTCCTCAACCGACATCTCAAACACTGCACCAGCAAACACACGACACTATGATGACAGCTGGAACAGCAATGTCAGCCAGCTGCTATTACTAAAGCTAGGGATGTGACAAAGTGGAAAAATATTTGCATTCAACGACATTAACTTCACTATTCGTCGAATAACAAATGCAAATGTGAATACTTATTCAGCCTTAGAAAACTTCACTGTAACAGTATTTGAATAAAGTGAAACATCCAAAGCAGTTGTTCAGTGTTCAGTCAGAAAAAAATCAATCTCTAAGGCAAAGTTCAATTAATCCAGTTCAATTGAAGAAATGAAATATCCGAAGTGTTCAGTATTCTCTATTGATATCCCCTATCTAAAGTTCAAAAAGTTCAACTGAGTTGAACAAAATGAAAAATTCACATTTGCCAGAAACACTTCCAACTATTCATCGAATATCGAATAGCTGAAAAGTGGTTATTACTCGTATGTTGTCAAATACAAATACAAAAGTCATTAAATCTCTAAGTAGAGCTGCAAAAATTAATGACTAGTCACAAGAATAATCACTGAAAAATCTTCTAAAATATAACATAATTTTAACCTTTAAATTTTTGATCAAAATCACATCGCTAAGAAGAGGATACAATAACAAGCATCGTGAAGAATTATTTTCTTCAAAAACATCATCGTCATCAGACGAGAAGCAATCAGCCGAAGCGTACTGCCATTGCGATCGTTCGCCAGAACGGTTTATAACCTGCTAGCTCCAGGGCATCCGTCGCTGTAACACCCGTGTCACGGCCGATCTGGAGGATCCAGGTGATGGGTGGACGACCGCTGGCGCGTCTCCACTCCTTCTCCACTCCTGCAAAGGCTGGTCACCATCCCTCGTCTTGGTCGTCAAATTTGGAGGATCTGGTTTGCCAGTGCATCAGTTCGAAGTCTGGCGATGTGACCAAAGAGACCCAGTCTTCGTTTATGGACGATGTTGGAGACGTTGAACAGGCCAGAACGACACAAAACCTCATCGTTAGACACGAAATTCTACCAGCTGATGTGCAGGATGCGTCGTTGGCACCGTAGATGGAAGGAATCCAATCTTTTCCAATCAGCTTGTGTGAAAGTCCACGACTCGGAGCCATAGAGTAGTATGGATAACACACACGTATATTCTGAGTTTTGTGGTGATACTGATCTTGCTCTGACTCCAGATACAGTCAAGTCTTTTCATTGCACCAGCTGCAAGTCCAATGCGACGAATGTATTTCGGTCCGGAGTTGCTGGAACTCAACTGTATGCTGCCCAAGTATGTGAACTCTTCTACTGAATCAACAGTGTTACCATCCACTATTATTGGCGACGGCGTCCATCCCGAACCAAGATTCTGGAGCTATGTCTTGCCTGAAGACCGACACTTGGAAGCTTCTTCATCCATTGCTGCGAGAGCGGTGTGGAAGCTTTCCTCCTTGTCAACAAGCAGAGCGACATCGTCAGCAGAGTCAGTGTCCGTGAAAGTGAGCTGACCAACTTGGATGCCGACTTAACGACTGAGGCGATCCATAATATAGTCCATCGCTCGGCAAAACAGAGCGGGAGCCAAGACACATCCTTGCCTTACACCGGAGGTCATCGTGAATGGCTTGGAAAGGCGGCCTGCTAGGCGCACTCTGGCAGACGATGCAGTGTGCAGGTCGATGATCAGGTTCATGAGTACGGAGGGAACACCAACCCCACACATAGCCTTCCAGAGTGCGTTCCCGTCCATGGCATCAAACACCGCTTTCAAATTCACAAATGCGACAAGCAGCGGCTGTTGGATCTCTCTGTGGATTTCCGCCAACAAACATAATGCCAAGATTGCATCCAGCGTGGAACGACAACAGGTAGATCTAAATTGGTGAGGCCGACGATGCTTCTGAAGCAGGAAGTCAAGTCTGGCGAGGAGGACATGTGCAAATACTTTGCCTGGGACTGAAAGAAGGGTGATTGGTCTGTAACTGCTACACTCGGACCGTGATCCTTTTTCCTTGTATAGTGACAGCACAATACCTTCCTTCCACTCTGCTGGCAACTTCCCTAACTTCCAGGAAGGTGGAAAATAGACCATGTAAAGCAAGATTGGACAAAACAAACATCTAAACGCTACTAATGATAATACATCACAGAACTACTTTTGTCTGCATACATTTGTGACAGTTATTAGCTGAATAACCCAAAGTTCATAAAAAACATGCATGTTAATTGCACAATATCCACTGTTAGTTTTAACTGATTAGTGATTAATTAATGATTAGCTGTTGAAAAGTTAAGTACTGAATTTAGTAATCATTACTAGGCTATCAGTTCTTAATTATTTATGCAGATTAATTAAGAAATACCCATAGGAATTTTGCCAAGAGTTTCCTAAGTTCATTTACAATGGATGCCAATGCAGGCTAAGAACAGTGAAATAGGTGATTTGCTGCCACAATTTTTCCACAGATATAATTAAATTTATTTATTTAGATACTGTATATGAAACAGATGAAACTATGGAACAGATTTCATAAAAATGAAAAATGAAAAATCAAAATAACAACAGCATGCAAACTTATCATTGTTAAAGTTGTCTGACTAAATTTGCTTTCCTAATTTGTCCTTAGAGCAAGTTTCGTGAAGATAGTTGGTAAACAACATTTTCCCTTTTGGGTGAATCAGCCCCTAAATATGCTGCAGCTAATACAATATTAACTGGTCATGTCTGTCAACAACATAATCACATGTGAGATAAGTCAAGAGTAAACTAACATATTAGCATTATACTACAAGACAATGCCGAAAAAGAGCCCAAGAGTAGACAAATTTTTCTCATCATCTTACCAAAGACTCAATCAAATGCAAATATTCTGCTGAAACTTACTGAATTCATCTTCTATTGCCATTATTAGTTCAAGATGATCGAGACTGTCCAAACCAAAATCAGTAAGGAAGTGCGAGTCTTCTGTCAGCTGAAACACCATGTATACACACGGTATGAAAATCTCTCACAAAAAAACAACATATGGACTTAAGATTTAATGGTCGGCAATTGGGCGCATATTTATATTTAATGACTGCTTCATAACTGATAAGAAAACATTATTAATGAAGGCCTGGCCATGATCATACAGATTCAACCAAATGCATTTATTGCCAAACGAATCTGTGATAACTAGATAATGTTCATACGAACACGGAGTCTGTCCAATGCATTTCGATAGTTTACAGTATATGTCCATATAAATATAATCAATGAGCTGTTTAGACTAGTAGAAAAAAATCAAACAGTTTAATTTCAAATTGTACAGCAGCAATGATCCTTTCATCCTTCTCTGTTATTTTAACTGAACAATAGACATTGTCAGTCACGAGACGATTCGATTCACTACAAATGGTCCATCGTCACCATGCGTTTATCTTGCACCATTATAGAGATATGGCACCTCACAAGATAATGGGATCACGCCTTTGACCTTTTGTGGTCACGTGACGTCATCAGTCACGTGACCATTCGACTCCCGAGGGCAGAGTTCCTATCGGTGGTCCATAGTGACCACGCATCCATCTTGCACCGTTATGGAGATATGGCGCCTCAAATATTGGACGCGCAGACCTAGACACAGAAAGAAAGAAGGAAGTATGGAAAGAGATAGGGGAAGGAAAAGAGGAAAGGGAAAGGGAAAGGGAGAAGAAAAAAAGAGGAAAGGACAAAGGAAAGGAAACTTGAAGAAAAAGGAGATGGATAAGGGGAAGGGAAAAAAGAAGCAAAATGGAGAAGGGGAAAGGGAAAAGGGAAGGAAAAGGGGAAGGAGATGGGGAAGGGAAAGGGGAGGGGAAAAGAAAGGGAAGGTGGAAGATAGCTTAAGAAATGTAGGACGCACAGATGCACGCATGGACGCACGGACACAAGGGTGATTTTATACGGTACTCTGTCCAATGCTATGCATGTGCTGACGTCTTTTTTGTGCTCACTCCTGGTGTCAGTAAATGCAGCAACATGCACAAGTAAAACACCGACAGCGAGACTAGAAGCACTCAAGGGAGATCAGAAACCTTCTCAAATTGTTTATTTCTAGACATACATTCAGTGATGTAAATGAGAATTTTTTTCAAAACCAAGACTTTGTGTCAAGATGAAGACCAAGACTTTTTCTTCAAGATCAAGACTTTTTTCTACTCGAGGTGCCTCAAGACCAAGACCTAGGTCTTTAAGACTACATCACTGCACATATCCAGAACATCATAGTCTGGATTATTGTGAATATTGTATCAACTGTCCCATGCCTCCAAAAAATTAAGAAATAATGATATATACAGACAAAGATGAGTAAAAAGCAGAACCTCTTCCTTCTGGCAAAGGTAAAACAGCAGATGAAAAACGGCCAACAACTATCAAAACCTGACAGTGAACAATATGAAGATCAAATGGACCTACATTGAAACAATAACACTCACACATGACTTACTTCATCTGCATTGATTTTCTCAAAGTTTTTGCACACGGCCATCACACGACGCTTGATATCTTGCGGTGTCAGCTTTGGCACGTCCATGTGCGCATAATATCGAGCAGAAGCATACAATGGTAGCTGCTGCACAAACAAAACATCAACCAGTTAAACAAATGGATTACTGGTAAGAGCAAATGAGAAGATAAACATGTTTGCATGAAATCGCATCTTATCTGGACATGTAAAACATTCAACACAGACATACTGTTTACTGTCTACGTATATGTTACACAATCTGAAATGACATGTCATGATTACAACATACAGATAATCCATGGCAACTATAACCTATAAATTCTCTGCAACATTCTGATGATTAGCATATTCGACAATATCCAAAGCAGAGTGTAATCTGAGCAGTGAATTTACCATTATGCATTAGTTAAGCCAAAAAGTGCTAAAAGCTATTATTAGAGCACATTCACTGATCCAGATTCCATTATCATGAGAAATCCCGAGGACCTGGATGTTGCCTGTTCTCCAATCCATATTAGATGTTTTGCTGCTTCTGCACATTTTCTTACATTTAACATCAAATGCATACAAATGCTGCTTCCAATACTCATCCCTGACTTACAGTCTTACACGGATGCCAATCTCGATGGGTATTCGTAAACTTTATTTGTAATCGTATCATCAGTGATAACTTGGTTGGATTTACGGATGCTGCACCACAATAATACAAGGCACATCATGTGGCATGATCTTGAAACAGACAACCAATGGTGTTTATGGATGGACATTTTGGCAGCAGCAGAGTTAGTTAGGAGTTGAAGTTAGGGTTACAGTGACAGCCCTGGTGCAGCCGTACTAAACTAGAATTTCAATCAATGTGGTGCTGCACTGACAATAAAATCTGGATCAGTGAGTATGCACTGATAATAGTACGCACCCCAAAAAGCAGCTATTTGGCTTGATATGCTGAGTTGTTCTCTTTGCATTAGGTGGTCGATGGTGAAAAGCGGATGGTGGGTCTGCGGATGTCGTAACAAGGTTAGTCCAAAGGCCAGAGATATAGTTAAGATAAGGATTAGGGTTAGGAATAATAGGGTTATGACATGGTTCAACTACTAAATTGCAGCTCAATTTCAGCGTTAGTTGTTGCGACATCTGCAGATCTGCGCATGCACAATCCGCTTTTACCCATAGCCACATTTGGTTAGTAAATTTAGTTGCTGTACCACACTGGTGGTTCCCGGTCAAAACCTGGATCGACAAAATCTGGACCGTCAAAACTAGCCCACTACATGAACTCTTAACTCTAACCCTAACCCCTACTATATCCCTATTACTAATGCATAATCTCTAACCCTAATCGTATCCTTAACCTTATTTTCTAAACCTAAGCGTATATCACTGTCTCCAGGTTTTGTCGTTACCGGCTTTTGTCGGTCCAGGTTGTGCGTCAGGACACCCACACTGGTGCATGCCGATGACAAGAAAGGTGTCGGTATCGTTGCCGAACTGCTGTTTGATGTACAAAGGTGTCTAGCTAGGCTCGCAGCTCCTCGCCTAACACAACGTGTCTGTAAACCGACAATAAAACTACCATTCAGCCGCGATTTCAACGCCAAACGACAACAAACTATAGACGCCATTGTTGTTTACGTTTGTGCAATGCGCCCAAGTTCAAGGTCACATCGCGCGAATCTGACATAGTGGGCCGCAACAATATGCGGACACCGAACAGACAAGAAAGCAAGCCCGGCTATCGCTAGGGAAGACGAGCTACAGCATTCAATTCCTGTTGCAGTGCTGATTTAAAGATCACACAAGTTCAACGATTTTCATGGGATTTAAAAGCCAATATGCGACTTCCAATTGGCCATATCGCTCACCAATATCGGTATGGTCAGTTTAAGAACACTTTTCACACCACCTCCATTCATGATGCAACCTAGCCTAGTTCTATGCCGTCCGTACGTAGCTCTAAGCTAATATTTAGGACGAAGTTCTTTGTCTAGATGCAACCTCAAATTTCAAAATGTTCACTTTAAACTGCATCCACCAAATTTTGTACGCAGAGGGTCTTGACAAGGTGCTGTCTAAAATTCTTCCCCTAACACTGGCGTAGACAACAGGGGCGCAGCTTCCCAGACAACACATGCATATGTTTAAGTTGCATTGCCAATTTGGTCAGTTTATTCTAGAGAAAATGATTAAAATTGTTGCCACCAGATCTCAACTTTTAAAGCTAAAATACATTCGAATTTAATTTCGCCTGGGGCTCCGCCCCAGACCTTGCTGAGGGAGCTCAGTGCTCCCCAGACCCACTAACTGGATTTTAGGGAGTACTACTTCTAAGGAAAATGAAGGGAGGGAAAAGGGGGAAGACAGGGGAATTAAGGGAAGAGAGGGGTAAAAAGGCAGGAGCAGGATGAAAGGGAGGGAAGTGGAAAGGAGAGGCCCCTCCCAATTGAAATTTCTGGCTATGCCACTGTCCCCTAAGACCTACCCATCAGCCAAGGTACATCCGTTACATACAGACACATGCCAACCCATGCCATGGACGCCTACAGCATACCTGCAGGCTGCAGCAGATCAAAAACCAACTGAAAATTATCGATGAAATACCAAAAGATGTTGAAAGCAAGCTATTTTCCATATGGCACAAGCACAATAACCATGGTTCCTACTACTCTGCAGAATTCATTTTCCCTGACTTTTCCAACTTTCCAGGAGAAAATGAATCGTTTTCCCTGACTAATTGTTCACACAAAATACCAACGTTGGCTTTCAATCGCTTGCAATCACGCTAGAAACAAAGGCAGTGGAACTAGACCTGTAGGCGAGAGCGAGAGCGAGCGATAGCGAGCGAGAAACGAGACGAGCGAGAGCGAGCGAGATTTTTCCCGTAAGCGAGCGACAATATATACGAGCGAGTCGAAGCGAGCGAAATTCAAAATGGCACGATTTTCTCGTGTTGTAATGCTACAAATTTAATTTCAAAGTGGCAATATAATCATTATCTCATAATCTCATAATTCCTTCATTTTTATCA
>Ga0056128_1007217_pt1 | contig 14028 bp, 4 predicted proteins | sample WorMetLIZISLAND2_FD_71113 | JGI IMG/M metagenome (GOLD analysis project Ga0056128, IMG submission 71113) | Marine gutless worms symbiont microbial communities from Max Planck institute for Marine Microbiology, Germany - Olavius geniculatus... ... | reverse complement strand
GTGCCCCACTGGAAGCAGCAGCATAGCGTCACTGCGACTGAAAGCCAAACAGCACTGTCCGTCACCGCCCGCACCGTCACAGCATCTCTTCCCATCATACCCCGCGTCACCGGGAGCAATGAGCTCAGCTGCAGCAGCCAGACAACAGAGCAACGCCTCTACATCCGCCTCCACGTCCTCTGCTGCGTTAGCCGCCTGCCAGTACGCCCTCGTCTAATGACCATAGCAGTCGTAATAATAACGAGTCCGGAAGTAATTTTGTAAAATGCGAAATCGCTCTCGCTAGTCCACGCAGTTCCTCGTTTTCAGTGACGTCGTTGCCCGGGGGCAGAAGAGGGGGGCTCGCAATTGCCCACCCAAAATTTTTAAGTGTCAGAAAATTGCCGAAAAATTTTCTTAAATTTTCGTTTAAAATGCAAAATTTGGGGCTAAAACGCCAAATTTGGAAAAATTAAGGAGCAAAATTGAAATTTTGAGCCCCACGTGTAGAGCACATAATTTCCTCGGTCAGAAATTTGTAATGTCTGTCAGAAAATTGCAACTTTCTACCTCGGCTATACTATTTTGACCCACGACGCCGCTGCTCATTTTTATTCGAGGTGACAGCAGCAATTTTGCAATTGCGTGTACAATAATTGCGTGTTTTAGCTTCGGAGTTTGACTTCAAAATCTCCCCCCTGGGGGGTCGCAGACGCCGATCTAACACAACGTGTCATTTGACCGTATCTGGTTAATGGCATGTATAAGTCAGTAAAACATTCTAAGCATGGGTCATAAATATGCCCAGACGACAGACAGACCACGCTGCAGAGAAATGTGTCGCTATAGGCGGAATTATCTTTCGCTGCAAGAAGCGATTCCGTTTAATAATAATAACTAGCAGCGATCAGAGCTCAAACCTCTGCCTCCATCAGCGCTATAGCCACTGTGGCCATGACCTGCTCTGGTCACTGTGTGGCTATGGGGCTTTTCAAAACCTACCGCCGTTCCTGCCACTACAGTGTAATAGCGAATACAAAAGACTTAATACAGCTGCTACAGCCTGCATCCTAATGGTAAAGAATCCTAGATAGTGATACCACATGCGCAAAATAATTCGAATCGCCAGTAAACTTCGAGCATTTCTTTCACGACCCACGCCGGACTGCTGCTCAAAATTCCGTAAAAAAATTAGCGACGCGCTAGGTCTGCGGCGCCGATAAATAGGCTTATCTGATAAACACTGAGTCTAGGCCTAGTTAGGCCTACTGAGAATAGGCCTGATGATGAACACCGTGTTTATTGTACAAATTGTAGATATGTCATATAGCGACGGTAAAACCAGAACCTTGCGTATTTACTAGCTGCAAACATTTCTGCATTTAATTTATTTCTACAGTTATTATTGCTGAGTGCTGATGCGCGTTTGTGTAGATGTTGATGTTTCGTACGCACATGGTGTTCGTACGAGTTAAGCATGTTGTTTTCGTGTTGTTTTGTTTTCCGTATAATTTATGAACTAAGTTTATACACCGTGTCTCAAAAACAGTCAAATTTGTTTTTGGCATAACTTTGTCAAATTTCCACCGACTTTGATAATTTTTGGCATAAAGATGGCCACGACGACATTATTATGTACGGTGCACTCATTTACCTTTTCACCTAATTTATGTCAACGCACTACCGTGTGAAACACAGATGCTCCAAATTGTTACATTATTTACGATTATTTGTATCAGATGGCTCATCTTCGCATCATCAATTCGACAGAGGGTGCGACGTGGTTAAATAATTTTGAGGTAATTAATATTTTATGCTGAAAACAGCAGACAACAAAATAGCTGGCTGATGAGCTTAAAACATGTCTAATCGATGAGTGAATGCATTTGATCAGTCGATCGTTGATTCTGCTATCAGCCGATGGCGTTGCATCTAAGCCATTGCGTCTTTGTATGCGGAGCACACTTTGGCATAAATTTTGATTTCCAAGCGAATTGTTATACAAACTTATAATTTTGTTAAATAATTAACATTTTGGTGTATTTTTGTGCCTAATTAACTCGTTACAGCGTTTACTTGGGACAAAAACTCACCATTATGGAACAATTTGAAGCATCTATGTTTCACATGGTAGTGCATTGATATAAAATAAGTGAGGTAAAAAATGAGTGCATTTTACATAATTTCGTTGTCTTATCCATCAACTTGCCGAAAATTATTAAAGTTAGTAAAAATTTGACAAAGTTATGACAAAAATTTTGACTGTTCCTTGAGACACAGTGTAGATAAAATGCGAGAAATTATTCTGGAATACGAAGCGAATTGTCACCTTTTAGTTTAGGTCGAACTGGTAGCTATAGACAGAATGGTGTTTATTTCCATAGCTTGACATTTCTTATTTATTTTTTCACAATTTCATATTTCTGTTTATGTCTGGTTGATGATCGGTAATTAGTTGCTGTAGGCCTATTACTAATTATAATTTTATTACTACTAATTACTAATAATTTATTATCACAGCGTTATAAACGTAATTTTTTGTCGTGTAGGCTTTATTGTGACTTATTGCTAACGTCGATTGCAAGCGCTGAAGGACCCTAAAAAGCGGTTGAAGACCTGATGGTAGGTCTATGTTATTTTCGCATATTTTTCATTTTATGTTTTTAATTATTTACACTTTGAGCTAGCCTGCATTGTTGTATTTTGCGAATAATTTACGTTAATTTATAATTTATAAATTATGTTATATGTAGTAACGTATTGTGCTAGCTATATCGATTAGCCGCTCGTCACAAATTACGGTATTTGTGCGTGTGCATTTGTGTTTCCAGTCATAATAAAATGTGCTAAGGTTTTCATAAGTATATCGACAAACTAATAAATTATATCTCTCGTTCGTTCGTTTGTTTTTTTTTGTAAATTATTATTGTGGAAAAATTGATAAATTAAATTTCAAATCAAAACTTTCATATCCTAAGTTTTTTTACACAATAATGCAATAAAACTGGGTGAGACAAAAACTTCTTCTCCCATCTTATATTTTTTGCTATATTCTTAGTAGTTGATTAAAATTTTGATGTGGAATTTTACACGCAATTTTATTTAGGCCTAAACGTATTTATTATACTTCTCTTTGCATACGCCACTATTCTGATAATACACATTGACTCAATAAAAAACGTGCTACTTTTATTTTTTGAATAACTCTGTGAAACAATATGGCCCATTTTATTAATTTTTGGCTGGCAACATTATGAAAAAAACTTGACTTAAAAATGACTGTCATTTTTAAGTCAAGTTTTTTTCATAATGTTGCCAGCCAAAAATCTTACCTCACCTTTATACTGTAGCTACACTACCCTGTGAAATTAAAAAGTCGTAATTTGGCCGTTTACAACAATGAATTCATACTGGGCAGGGCATGCGCCGGCTGAGAAATGATTAATTAAATAGCGACAAACATGAGTAACAGCTATTATTACCCAGAAAGTCTTACATGTTACACCACATCATTTTTATCACAACTAGTGCTCAAAATGTTCTCATCAAGCACGAACGCAAGCGGTGGGCGTTGAGCGCCGTTGACGCGACTCGCCAACAACTGTTCCATAGCCACTGACCCAGAGCGGCTCATTCACTGTTGATGAGCGATTTCAGTTTGTCGTACGATCTTAAAACAAGTATGATTGCTGTAGAATATGTAACAGATTTTCAATGATCTTGTGGTCTCAGTGATTTTTTTTGAGCCGACGCATGCACGCTCCAGTACTAATTCATTGTTGTAAACGGCCCAACTACGACTTCTGCATTTCATAAGGTACTGTAGCGACAGTATTAAGATGACGTTAGCTAAACTATAGTTATTTGCGTCGAGTTTTTTTTCCTAATGTTGCACGCCAAAAATAGTCAAAATCAGCCAATGCTGCACGGAGTTATTAAAAAAATAAAAGTGACACATTTTATTGAGACACAGTGTAGTCTTCGCAGTACGTGTTGTGAACGCAGCTTAACAATGCAGCAGTGGCGTAGCCAAGAAGAGTCCAGCCCCCCTATGGGCCCCTCACTCAAAATCTCAGACAAGATATAACCACACGCTTAAAATGCGCCAAATGTGCCAATTTGGTCAGCTGAAAAATATTTTAAATCGTTGCCACCAGATATCATAATTTATAGCTACAATGCACCTGCACCAAATTCGATTTCGGTTGAGTATCCACCTCAAACCCCACTGGGGGAGCTTACAGCGTTCCCCAGACTCTTTAGCTAGATTTCAGGGGTTTTAATTTTAAACAATTTTTGACCTATCTTTGGAAAAAAATTGTAAGGGACACCGCTGTTCCCGATGGGGTGTGAGCTATAGTAAGCCAAACATTCCCTAGCGCGTATAAAAATTTGGGGGTGCAGCACTCCCTAGGGGCTGAGATATGGTCTTCCGAAAAAGTCGGTGGTATGATTACACATCTAAATCTGAGTTGTTAGTGGACCAAAGTTCACCGGACTGTTTTCGCCGAACGAGGGAAGAGCCACGATAAAATGTACTCATTCGATTTTGAATATCTTCATCCTGTCCGTAGATATTCGCCGTCGAAGTTTAAAGTCGTCCAAAATCCTGCCAAATGTTGCATGTTTTTGGCCCCTAATTTTTTTTTGGGGGGGAAGGCCCCCAAAATTTTACGGACTATCGTCAAAGATTATAGAGCGAGCAAAAGCTTTGCTCGCTCTATAATCTTTGTAAATAGTGACGCAGTTGCACTACGTTACGTTATCGCGACTTATCTGTTGAGTCGTTGCTATTGGCAACCAAATAATAGTGTTGAAATTAGAACGATAATTTCGAATACCGCAAATATGGCAGGAAATATGTATGCAAGTGCTGGTACGAGCAAAACCGATACTTTCTTTCAAACCACTGAGCGCGAAGAATGTAGCAGGCGGGCGCCGAAGCCCGTGATTAACATCGAACATACGCTGGCGATAGTGAAACCCGACGCAATGCACAAGGCAGAGGAAATCGAAGACATCTTACTCAAGTCCGGATTCACTATTATCAATGTGCGTTATAATATTGATGTTTGATTGTCTTTAATATGTCGTAAATTGGCCGGCGAGCTGCAAGTTATATAGCGACCCTTAAATTCAGGCAGCATGTCTGTGACTGTGTTTCTGCGTCTATTTGCTGTCTGTCCTCATTATCAATAGCAGAGCGTGCGCAGCACAACTGTCGTTAAAGCTGACCATAGGTCGCTTTGCATTGCAGCTCGCGGTGCCGGTCCGAAGTAGGATACCTCAATAATTTAAGCAACATGACGTACCTCAGCAGACACATGTTTCTTACTTGTTTTTCACATTTTCTGCGTGAATGTTTTGGGTTAGGGTTAGAGTTAGGGCTAGAGATAGGGTTGACATGAGGCCTGTGGTATTGCAGGGCTAGCCTTACTATTTGAATGAAGAAAAATGAATAAATAGCCATTTATTTATTTTCCCCGTAATCTCATTATTCATCATAAAATCGATCTTAAATTGATCGGCACCGTTGATACTGTTTTTTTCGCATGACTGTTAACAAAAATGTAAACAAAAGATGGCCACTTTGTGGTACATTAGCGTTGCGTTGCAAGCTTTATGAGTACTGAAGGTTTATGAAGTTGATAAATTTTTAAATAACTGCATGGTTCACCATTAAAACGTCAAAACTGAATGTAAAGATTCATTATGAGTCTGCCGAGGTACGTCATGTTGTTTAATTTTAGCTATCCTACTTTGACCGGCGCCGACTCAGTGAGCTTGCCGTAAAAGGAGACATGCTATGAACCTGCCCTCAAATTTTTGGGCAGGGGACACCAGAGTATTGGTGACTTGAAGTTACTTAGAGCTGTTTTAGTTATGGAATCATCGAATGCTTTCTATTTTTTGCTACTGGCATTGGTCGGATATAAAGTCATCAGGGAGGCAGTTACATCAGCTTGTCATGTTATCATTATCATCAGCACTGAAGATTGTTGGATCAAGTGTGTAGCCTATTGATAGTGAGAGTGACTGAGTGAAAACAATACCGCCTGACGTATTAATGTGCAGTAACCAAAGTAGAATTATAAAACTGGGGAACTATGTTTCCATTTCTCTTGCTCTTTCCAATTACTTCTCTTTTTCTTTCTTTTTCTTCCTCTCTTTTTCTCTCCCTCTTTCTTTCTTCGCCTTTTTCTTTCTTTTAAAAAGACTCCCTTGAACACAGCTACGGAGCTGGGGAACGCTGTAAGTTTCCCCAGTGTTTTAGCTTTAAAATATTTGATCTGGTGTCACCAATTGTACCAATTTTCCTGAAATATCCTCAACAACAGGTGGGGAACTATACAGAATGAGACTAAAAATAGGAAGTGGGGAAACGCAGTGCCCTCGAGTTCTTCCTTAGGCCCTACTTAAACCACTGTTAATAATGTGTTCTATAGCGACGTCGTGTCGTCTTGTCTCCGGAGCTGGCGAGTGAAGTGTATGCCCAACACATGACGAAGCTGTTCTTTCCACTCCTGGTCACCTACATGAGCAGTGGACAGATACTGGTCCTGCAGCTGGCGCGCGAGCGAGCCGTGTCCTACCTGAAGGAGCTCACTGGCCCGACGAACCCAGCCAGGGCTCGCATCACTCATCCTAGCAGGTCAGCAACAATTAAGGCCGGCACAAAGCGACGCAGCTGAACTGAACCGGCACGGTTGTTTTTGACGAATTGACCAGTGGTCAAGCAGGTCAAGCTTGTTGGTCGTCATTGGCTGACGCGTAATTTATGTAGACTTCAATTAGACATTTCACCTTGCCTATATAATGATGATTTAAGCTTTATAAATGTATGAAATTAATGCCTGAATATAACGAAAAAATGGCGTTATGTTAAGTTATAAAAATCCTAATCTTGGAAGTGGCCGGAAGTGACGTCACCGCATGTAACCAGTCAGTTTTTACCAATTAATTTTAATATTTTTAATGGCAAAAAATACTGTGTCACATGACAACTGCAGCAGTACGTAAATAGACAATGTGATTTTATAATGCTTATGTTTCTGTGCTTATTTTACGTTGACTACGGGTACACGCAGTGACGTCATCAGCCTGTCAACATGGCATCTCGTTTTCTGCGTCATTTTCGTAAATCGTCGATTTCAAATGTAAGTTTCTTCGTGTTGACAAAACGCTGGGTGCCGATATTACTGTCCAAATTTTCCTAAAATTGTGCTTTTTTAGGAAAATGGTAAGTTAATTTTGGTGTCCATAGACCTTTAAGCAAGATGCACGAATGTGACAGAAGACAGACAGACAAACAGACAGACCGCGCTACAGAAAAATGACCATGGCGAGCGCGAGCCTATAATATGGGCAATGGGGCATGGGGCATGGGGCAGAGTTCGGGGGCCGAGAGGCAGAGCACCTGCTAGAGGCCAGAGGTGGAGCTGAAAGCTTTTTGTCCATTTTCATACAAAAAAGGAGCCAGTAGTTAATAAGTCAAATGACACAATTTGCACCCAGCAGTATTTTCAAAAGTTTTTTTAAAACTTTGTATCTGTGACCACCAGTTTCTACTTTTTGTCAAAAGGAGTCAGCGCCTTATCTGCCCATTTCTCGATCCGTAAATGCGATTGCAGCAGGGCAGGTTAGAAATTCGTCTACTAGTAAAATGTTTTCCTCCAAGTAGGCCTAATGGCTGGGAAGAACAACCTCTCGCCCTGGCAGTTTGTTTTGGACACTGTCGTAAAATTCCGTTTTAGTTTGTGCATCGCCTACTTTTCTGAATGTATAACATTTGTTTGACTTTCGCGCTCTGGCGCTATGACGGCACTCTTAGTTGCTCAGACGCTGCAGAGTCTGTCTGTCTGTCTGTTCGTCCGAATTGGACGGACGGAGCGCATGCTTGCAGTTAAAGTGCTGTGTGTGGTTCCGCAATGCATTGGATGGAGCTAGTGCGCTGATGTCACCATCTCTTTCTTCTCACTCTCCTCTTTTTTTGGCCGAGCATTCCAGGTTGGATGGTTGTTGCTGCTGCTGCTGCTGGTGCCATCCTCGTCGCTAACTTAGAGTTTTAGACTAAACGGTATTCAGCGTACACGCTGCATGCTGAATCGACTGTTTCACTGCTCTGTTGATTTCGTCCGCGAGCTGCGATCGCATTTGGCTGTTTTATTTATTTGGTCTATTTATACGGCCGTCCTAACAGGCCGCATTACGGATCTTGTCCGTCCGTCCGCCTGTCTGTCTGTCTCAGATATTATCATATTATTGACACGCTACAGCAATGCTGTAGGCGTCTTACATGGTTGTCGTTCGTCGTCGTCTGTCGTCCTCTGTAACGAGTGCATTGTGGCTAAACGATGCTAGATGGGGCCTAGGTTGCTGTTGTTGATCACTAAGAGGAAGTCGAATATTGGCTTTCAAATGACATTAAAATCATTGACATTGGATGACCTTGAAGGGTCGTAACTTGTGCCAATCGTGCGGTATTGTGGCTACACCGTAAGTCGTAATAACCATCACGACATGCGTAGAAGGCGACAGTCTCCTAAGCTAAGAGCTTGTTTTTTAGTTAGCATAAAACGACGTCTATCATATTCTGCCACACTTACGTAACAGCGCTCACCGTTTGTGTGAAATTCTCTATCATATTGCTGCTGGATTTGTGAAGTAATATAATTTGTAAGAACAAAATTTTTGACCATAGCCGTGACGTGTTATATGTAGCTTGCGAGCGCTGTACGGCACGGACGTGCGTCATAACGGCTTCCACTGCAGCAGCTCATGTCAAGAAGCTCAGCAAGAAATCCGCTTCTTCTTTCACGACAGTAAGAATTACCGGGTGGTCCAAAACAAACGTCCCGAACATTCATATGCATTATGCAGAGGAAGCTGCAAATTGCCCACTTTTCTACAATTTGAAAACACGAAGAAATCATATATTTGTGTTATTTTTGCAAAAAAATCATGGGTGGCCATGAAACTGGGGGGGAGGCTAGACAAAGCTGGGGGCACAGGCCCTGGTCTAAAACCGCCACTGGTTCTTACTGAAACTTAAACTTTGACTGTGAACATGTACATTTCTTCACACCGAATTGCTAGATGACTAAATAAAAAGAGTATGAATGTAGAAACTTAATGCGGCTCCATTTACTGAGATATACCAAATAGTAATAAGTGTAACACATGTATAGCGTAGTTAGTCATACTCAGGGAATTAAGCTCAGGGCCCACCAATTTTTCAGTAATTTTTGTTGCTCGTTTTTGATTTGTACAATAAGCGCAATAAAGTCAGCATAATAATTTAACCGTCATTCTTGGACAATATTGCGAAATTTAACAAATAAAAGGGTTGGGTTAATAATAAAGAAATTATCTATATAGCACATCGAGCTATAATTAATTATATTTATAGCTAGAACGTATTAACAACGGTGTCAGCATATCAGGCTCTGTCATCTCTAACCTACGATTTGTCGATGACATCAGTCTTCTAGCCAACAACCCTTCTGATCTTCAGGCACTAGTTGACAACATAAATGACAGCAGCAGCAGGTTTGGACTACAAATAAGTGAAGCCAAGACTGAGGTGCAGGTGATTGGCAGAGGCCCTCCGCAGACAACAGTAGACATCCAACTGGGAGGTATCACGCTGAAGCAGGTATCAGACTTTGTATATCTTGGTGGTGTCATCTCCAGTGACGCTAGCTGTGACCAAGACATAGCTCGCAGAATTGGGATAGCAACTGGCATAGTCCAAAAGCTAGAGAAAGTATGGAAAGCCAGTGACATCAGCAATGAGACAAAGGTCTATGTATACCACACGCTTGTCCAGTCAATACTTTTGTATAATGCTGAAACCTGGACCCTGAGGGAAGACAACAAAAGAACACTCCGTGTATTCGAAATGTCTGTCTTGCGGAGAATACTCGGGATTACTAGAAGAGCACGTTTAAGGAACATTGATATCCGTAAGGAGCTGCATTTGGAACGAGATATTGTTGACGTCATCCAGACTCGCCGTTTAACATACTTCGGGCACGTTGTCAGGATGAACCCATCCAGATACCCGAACGTAATGTTATACGGCCACACCCACGGCACCAGACCAGTTGGAAGGCCAAGGAAACATTGGCTGGATAACGTCAGAGAGGATTGTTCCCAGATGGGGCTATCACTACCAGACGCGGACAAACTTGCCAGAGACAGATGTTCTTGGAGGTCTCTACTCAGCCGCAGAAACTACAGAGTTGGAGCTGCCGGCGCGCGATGATTCGTCTTCGTCGCCAAGGCATTAAGTCAAGTAAGTCAAGTATAGCTGGAACGATCATTTTTGTATTTCTTCATAAGTGTAGTGGTATACATTAATGTACGTGAAAAATACTGTTCAAAAAATACAAAAAAACAAACTTAACGATTTAGTGATGATTTATGTTAATAATTCAGTAAGTTTAAGTGATTCAGTTACATAGACATCGTCTGTATGCATACGTAGCGGCACTGGAGCCGATCCTTGAAGGCGACAAAGTCAAAGATTATCTGGCTATGTACGTTAATCCGACTCTGCTGCGAGGACTTGGCGCGCTTTGTCAGCGTAAGCCCGCCGAACCAATCGTAAGCTGATACTTATCTTTACCACAACTTTCCAAATATTTACGTTCATTAAATAATTTACATTACAATATTGTTTATTACCGCCGCCGACAGGAAAAGCTAATGTAATCACATTTGTTTTAAGTATTTCTTTTCTTCAGATTATTAACAAAATTATAAGCAGATTTCGGTAAAATTCTGCTTAGTCGTTTAAGAGACAAAACTAAGATCAAGTCTTATTAAGGGTAAAAAACTGCTGATGAATTTTCCCCAGATTTTGTCTTAGGTGTTTTACCTGTGATGCATTTTAGTGTGATAGCAATACTTTAGTATTATTCGCTAGATGGCAGCAATATCATGCCGACAATGCAATAAAGCATAATCCTTCGACGGAAGTTTGTGCTCTTCGATAGTTTCTAGGTATTAGTGACGTCTTAATAGGCCACATTATAGATCTTGCCCAAGTTTGCATTCGTTTGTCCGTCCATCTGTTTGTTTGTCCTGTGTTGGCTCTTAACTCATAAGTGAAAATCGGTATACCAGGTAGTGTTTGCCTTGGAAAGGAGTAACCGGTGTGAAAATTTTCAGCTTGAAGAGCTAATGGCACTGGGCCGACACAACTTTCTAGTTTTTAGTTACTACAGGTCATGTGCATATGGTGAAGCAGCTTAGTGGTTACAGCGACTAGCTGTTAGAATATAATGGCGAATTTCACCGATTAATTTATCACTAACATGATTGCTGTCAGTCACGAACAATAATAACAACATGTGGCCAAATTGCTGCAATTAACCCCATGAACGTGTCTGTTGTCAAATTTCATTTCCTGACACACAGCCAGTAAAAATTATTTTTTTTGTTTTATTTGTTGTTTTTTTCTATTCCGATACAATCGTGTCAGTTTGCAGATAACTGTAGGATTTGCCATCACGAGGTCGTTAGTTTGACTGCGGGTCGGGACTCTACCAAATGGTTAGTACTTGGATGAGTGACTTTCAGCATACAGGTAAACCACCTCAGTATATAACAAACAAACACTATGCAGGGTCAACTCAGCCTTCCATCCTTGTTCCCTCCTGGGTAGGTAAATCGATTACCATCCTGTCTGGCTGGGGTTATGTGTTATGTGGCAGGTAACACTGTGTGATCTCATATAGCAGGTGACGCTCCGTAGCTTGTTGGTAGGTTACACATGAAAAGCTCGACCATTTTTACGCGTGAAAGGAGGTACTGCTCCAGCGCGTCTTAGCCATCGCAGTTCTGTCTGTCTGTCAGTCTGTCTGTCCGTCACACGGATGAATCAGTCAAAAACGGTGCAAACTAAGATCACCAAATTTTCATTATCGGCTGCCCGGAAGACTTTAGTTTCAAGATCCGTAAAGCTATTTCATAAATTCGAAAGGGGTCACCCCGAGCGAGGGCGCTAAATGAAAGGGGTTATGAAAAATTTGCGATTTTTAGCCAATGCGTCGCCATATCTCAGAAACGGTGCGAGATAGGGCCAAGGTTACTATTAAGCACTAACAGGAAGTCGTACACAGACTGGCTTTCGATTGGCCTTGAAATTAATGATCTTGGATGACCTTGAATCTCAAAATAGAGGGTTCAAGTCAATTTTTTCGCGATTTTGGTCTTCGACGCACATTTCAAGATTAAATTGCGCCGAAATGGCTGGGGATGGACAAGACAACCTGCATATGAAATTTTAGGCAGATTTTAGCAGTTTAAGCCCCAACATTCTGCGTTCAACAAGGCTTGCACACGAGGGTGTGAAAGAGGGGTACCCCCTAAAAAGTGGCTATTTTCCGCTATTAGTTTGCTTAGCGTGGAAATGGTTGCAGATAGGCAGACACAGCTGCTTAACACAATAAGCACTGGTCACTTGTTTTTAGTGGTATCAACATCGATGACCTTGATTGACTTTGAACTCCAAAAATAGGTGTTTTAGTGATTTTTTTGTGATTGTCGGTTACAAAAGAGTGAATTGCGACGCAATGGATGGAGATAGACCCAGACATCTTGCGGACAGAAACTGCTATAGGCTTTCGCGTGTCTCATGAGCAGTGGTTGTGACGTTTCATTGTTTGCAACTGACTTGTGAAACTGTTTGCATATTCATGATGCAGAAGTGGCTTGCTGATTGGTTGATCAAGAACAACCCAAACAAGGCCAAGCTGCACGACCACATGGGATACAGCATCATCTCACCGCCATGATGACTCTGCCACATTTCGCGCTTTTCACAACCTAATGACGCTAGCAGACTAGCGTGTTCTGTCTGTTTTTAGTCGAAATGTACGTTCTGTCCACGTATGTCTTGTTGTTCGTTATTCATGCCTACTTGCCTAAACATCTAGTGACATCTTACAATTGAGTTCGTCTCCAGTTCTGTTATATTACCAGCATCGTGGTTGTGGTCGGAAGGGGAGACAGCGAGATCAATTACACCCCCTAAATTTTGGGCTGTCAGAAAGTTGCAAAAAAAAGTTTTCCTCTTAAACTAAAAAATTTTTGACTGAACCCCCTATTTTTGGAAATTGTGCACGAATATGAAGTTTTTTTAGCTTCTGGGAAATTTGCAGTGTCTGTCGGAAAATGGCAATTTCTTGCCCCACCGACTTTTTCAACCCACGACTCCGATGTTGTTATCTCTTCATATTCACTACAGACCTACGTGTAAACAATCGGCGTGCTGTAGTTTGCCACTAATTTGGTTAACAGCTGACAGAAATCGGTTGGCGCATGAAAGTTAGCTATGGGCTTACTTTATATGAAGGACACGTTCGGCATAACTGGTGAAAAGCAAAATTATTATTTTCGCCAACGGAACGAAGTGAATTGGAGGAGATTATGAGATTGCTTTTGTCCATGTGTCCGTGTGTCTGTATGTCTGTCTGTGTACACTTCGCTTGGCAGAGATATGCACTTTTACGAGCGCCTTCTAGTTAATTCTGTGCACGATCAGTGTGATGAGCATGCACACATGCAGAGTGACCCATGTGGTTTTCACAAATCCACCGAAAAAACGTGTAGGTCAGTAGAGTAGTCGTCACCCTCCCCTTTTCTCTAATTTCCCTGCACTCCTATGCCGACGTCGGCTATCACGCGGTTTCTGCATCATGTTTAATAATATTATAAAGTTTGGACCCATTTATTTTGGGCATATAAGAACCAAACCCTTTTAGCTTCATTATTCTAATTCCGCTGGGGGCTTTGCCCCCAAGATTTCTTTGTAACCTCGCGCTCCCCGCGCTCGTTAGAGGTTAACCCCCGTAGCGAAAGATGATCGCCAACGCCTCGAAAATAATCTCGGTATATGATAAGCATAAATCATGCATTATACTTAGAGCGAGGTGGCCAAAACTAAAGACACATGCGTCAAGTTTCTTTCTAATATTGCCTGCCAAAATTTATTAAAATCGGCCAATGTTTCACGGAGCTATTCAAAAAATAAAACTGGCA
>Ga0056128_1007216_pt1 | contig 14031 bp, 15 predicted proteins | sample WorMetLIZISLAND2_FD_71113 | JGI IMG/M metagenome (GOLD analysis project Ga0056128, IMG submission 71113) | Marine gutless worms symbiont microbial communities from Max Planck institute for Marine Microbiology, Germany - Olavius geniculatus... ... | reverse complement strand
GTTCAGTACAATGCTGTACGGTTGTGAAACATGGACAGTTACAAAACGCTGCGAAAGCCGAATCCTGTCCTTTAAGAGAAAATGCTACCGGAAGATTCTAAGGATAGGATGGACACAAAAAATCACTAATGAAGAATAATACAGAAAAATTCAATTGACAGAAACCCTACTGCAAAAAGTGATACAGAGAAAGTTGCGCCTCTTCGGGCATATCTGCAAAATGAACGACAGCAGAAAGATAAAGACCCTGGTGTTCGGAATGATGGATGGCTCAAACAAAAGAGGATGGCCTCACCGAGAATGGTCAGATGACATTGAGCAGTGGTGTGGGGCAACCCTGCAGGAGTTAAGCCCACGCTGCGCTAGATAGGTAGCGGTAAGCAGCGATAGTAAGAATGGCGTCAGACACCAACGGGCATTGAGCCCACGATTGTCGATGATGATGATGTGATGGATTTGGTATTGATGGTTTGGTGCTATCATGGATTGAATTCTACCTGAACGGAAGGCAGCATTGGGTTAAATTCGGCTTAGCTCAGTTTCCACCTACGCTGTGTGATTGCGGCGTTTCACAGGGATCGCTCCTTAGACCACTCCTGTTTACAGCTTTCATCTCGCCAATTGCCAAGGTTGCTGAAAGACACAACATCTCACAGCTTCAATATGCTGACGACACTCAAGTGTATATGAAATTCACCAACACTTCTGTTGCCACTCAAGTTAACAACATGCAAGCATGCTTAACTGAGCTGTGTTAGTGGTTCCTCTGCGATAAACTGTCAATAAATGCTGACAAATCAGAAGCTGTTGTGTTTTCCACTGCACAGAGGTCAAGGCGCACTAACTCCATGTCATCAATTGATGTCACCCGCCATAACGTGCCGATCTCCAAGTCATTGAAGCTGCTCGGTGTCACGCTTGACGCACATCTGACCTTTTATGAGCATGTCAACAACACTTGTCGAGCTGCATTTTACCACCTCCGAGCCCTACGGCACATCAGGTCATCACTTACCGATGAAATGGCTCAAACTGTTTCCTGCGCGGTGGTTCACTCTCGACTAGACTACTGCAATTCACTATACGTCGGAATGTCAGATACCAATTTTGCCAAGCTTCAGCGGGTTCAGAACTCACTAGCTAGAATAGTCACTTCTACCAGGAAACATGAACACATTACTCCGGTTTTGAACCGACTGCATTGGCTGCCATTGCGACAGCGGGTCATGTATAAGACGGCGATGCTAACATACAAATCACTGAACATTGGTCAGCCAGAACACCTGTCAGTTCTGCTTAGTGACTATACACCGTTACGTAAACTCCGATCATCCGATTACCAACTGCTGTCCCAGCCAACAGACAACACGGTGTTCGCCGGCCGTGCGTTCAGCTCAACTGCACCTCGTATTTGGAACAGTTTACCAATTACCATTCGAACAGCATCCACTACCAACACTTTTTGACGACACCTCAAGAGTCAAGACTCATCTTTTTTCCGGCAACGCCGCCATTGACTAACTGTTACCGTCCGCGCCTACGATTCAAAATTCTGTTTTGACATATGGCGCGTTACAAATGCAGACTACTTACTTACTACTTACAACTTTTCAGTTTTCCTTTTTTTTCCCTTTTCTTTTCCCTTTCCCGTTTTCATTTTCCTTCTATTTCTTTTTTCTTTTCCTCTCTTTTTCCTTCCCCATTTTTCTTCTCCTTTTTTCTTCCCCATTTTCCTTTTCCTTATCGTTTCGCTTTTCCTTTTCCCTTGTTTTTTCTTTTTTCTTTCTTCTTCCCATTTTCTTTCCCCGTTTTCTTCCCTTTTCCCTGGTTGCCATGGCAACGAAATTTGGCACAAAATTGGCTATAACTTGGCTTGCGTCAAAGATTTTTGCGAGATATTTGCGGCTATAGGAAATTTTGGGGGATGGGCCATCAAATGCTGCCAACTGCATTTTTCCGCGACTGGCCACCGTTGCAATGGCAACGAAATTTGGAACAAAATGGGCTATAACGCGGCTTGAGTAATAGATTTTTCCGAGACTATTGCGCCTATAGAAGAATTTTCGTTGATGGGCCATCAAATGCTGCCAAATGCATTTTTCCCGACGACCCTCGTTGCCATGACAACAAAATTTCGGACAAAATGGATTAAAACTCGCCTCGTGTAAGAGATATCTGCGAGATTTTTGCGCCTGTAAAGGGTTTTGAAGAATGGGCCATCAAATGCTGCCAATTGCATTTTTCCCGACCGACCGCCGTTGCCATGGCAACGAAATTTGGGACAATATTGGCTATAACTAGCTTTTTGTAAGCGTCTTTCTGTTTTCCTTTCCCTATCCCGTCCCCTTTTTCTTCAGTTTCTTTTTGTATTTTTTTTCCTTTTCCTTTAGGTGCATGATATTCTCATAGGGCATGGTGTGGAGCGTCATTTGCCATATGTTGTGTTTTCCCTTCCCAATTCTTTTTTTCTTTCCCCTTTTTCTTTCCCTTTTCCTTCCCTTTTGCTTTTTCTTTTCTTTCCTTTTTCTTTTTTCCTTTTTTCTTTTTCCTTTCCTTTTCCTTTACCTTTCTTATTTTTTTTCCTTCCTTTTTTTCCATTTTCCTTCCTCTTTTCTATTTTCCTTCCCTTTTTCCTTGCCCTTACTTTCTTTTTCCATTTCCATTTTTTTCTATTTTTAGTTAGGCTTATAATATTAGCAGAAATGTAACCAATATAGCCGACGCACGTCGCCAGTTTTATTTCAATAACATTGTTGCTTTACAACTTAAAATCAAACATTTTGATTTTTTCCATTAATCTAAACAGCTAACTAATTATATTTATACAGACATATGCTGTAAACTATCGAAATGCATTGGACAGACTTTGTGTTCGTATAAACATTATCTTGTCTTAAGTTTATCTAGTTGTGTTATTTGCCTTTCTGGTCCAACCCGGCATTTTTCTATCCCAGCTCAGCATTGATTCTGATGCGGAGCAGAAGGATGACAGTCACCGGCGTGCAGCGTTAGCAGCAGCAGCAGCAGCAAATGCAGCATCCATTGTGCATAGACCGATTGATTTACATGCCCCTGCAGCCTGTCAGCCTTTGCTTTTGTCCTGTGTGCATCTATTTCACATTTTACGATAGTGTGAGTGTTGTAAAAACGACCTTTAAAGTCTGTGGGAAAAGGCAAACTTTGGCTCTCAGCCAATTAATAAAACCGATCACCAAATTTAAATAGTACGATTACGTTGTGAATATCTACCACAAAACAAATTTGGGCTTAATTTACCCAGGGGTTTCTGCTCCCCATATAGGTGAATTATACACCTTTCCTGTTCGGAATTTATTACACTTTTTGGTACTTGAATTCGTTTACAGGCGAGTCCGTGAAACTGATTTTACACTTAATACGTTAAATGGCGCGGTTCGGCGCAAGAAAGTTTTTTTTTAATGTTACAAAATGAAAATAAAATTATTGATTTTTTATTCGAATAATTCGAAAAAATACAATGGCGCCTATAAAAAAATGATTTTTAAACTGTCATAACCTTTGTTGTGTGAGGTAAAGTGGGGTAACTTTGACACATTTGTGCTATTTGCGTGTTACAAAAATGATTGTCTCAAGTATGATGCTTAGTAGATTTGTAACTTATTACAGAATCATGTATCTTGTTAATGGCATTTAGTACAAGTAATGAAAGATAACAATAATTAAAAATTTGATTTTTTTTCTCAATATATCAGAAAGTCAATGTTACCCCGCAAATGAGGTAACATTAACACATAGCGCACTCAGCTATCTGTGTTTGACTTTTTACAAAAATTCAAAATAAAAAATTTATTAAAATGACATTTTTGTGAGCAGTACTGAATAGTCAACTATGTACTTAATACATCCATTGATAACAAAAGCCATAATCACAAACATTATTTATCGACATCCGCATTGCAAAATTTTATCAAGATTTGAGCAAAAGTAAAATGCTAAAAATGGACAAGAAACATGTCATAACAGCAAGCACATGTAACAGTCTTATCATCCATAATACGCTAATTAAAAATACAAAGCATGCAAAACAAAAACTACAATGACTGTAGTTTTGTTGACATTAAAACAACACTAGTTTAATACTATCAATGTTACCCCGCAGTGGGGAAAAATTTGACATTATATGTTAGTCTTTCCCCATAGTAATTTGAATAGCTTATAATCAATTTCAAAAACATAACACAGCAGTGTTTAATACAATGCTTGTAAATATACTGCATAATACGTCAGCTTAAACACAGCACCAGTTATATTGCACTACTAAAAATACAGCGGAACCGCTTAACAAATTTGGACTTCGCTGCTGACATAGCGATAATGGCGGAGGAAGAAAACGTATGCCAAGATGACTACCGAGCTCGAAAAACAAAATGCACAAGTTGGACTATATATAAGCTGGGAAAAAACGACGGTTATGGGAATCACCCAGCGTTCATCACCACAGCCAATAGCCGTTGCACAAAGGAACATAGAATATGTAAAGAGATACACCTACCTGGAAAGTGTAATATCCAGCGATGGAAATGTTGAAGCAGATATCAACACTTGACTGGCAATAGCAGCAACAGTTTTCCGACGACTTGACAACGTGTGACAATCCAGTACGCTTAGCATCAAGATTAAACTGGACCTCTGCACCTCTCTCATTGTCTCCAGAGCCATATACGTTAACGAGACTTGGAAAATTACAGCTAGAATATGTCAAAAGCTAGACGTCTTTTACCAGCGCAACTTACGGAAGATTTTGGGCATTACATTGAAGGACCACGTGACTAACATGGAGGTGCTAAGCCGGACTGGGCAACGAAAATTACAAAACATTGTAGCAGAGAGACGACTTCGGATGGCAGAACATATCATCAGGATACCACCTTGATGACCAGCCAATCACGCCATGTCATGAACCTCTCGTTGTAGTGGCAAACGACAAGGTCGTCCAACGAAGACTTGGCGGTCTACATTTAAAAAAGACCTGGTGACTGAGGAGTCGGTTGGAACAGCGTTTGGGCTGTGGCTACAAATAAAAGCAGATGGTGAACTCTTGCTGCCTATTGTCCTGTCAAGGACCGAAAAAAACTAAGTGCTAAGTAAGTAAGTAAAAATACAGTGCACCAAAAATGCTGATAAAACTGCATAACTAAGCTTAAGCTTACAGCATAAACAAGACAATTATTAATAGATAACATGGTTACAATAACTGCTGCTTAACATTGACACTTGCTATTGCACTAGTTATTGCACTACTAATATAAACTATGAGTCAGAACAGTGATAAAACTGCATAACAACAATAAAAAAGAAAGAACCGCTGACAAAAAACAATTAAAATGACGTGTCCGCATGCGGATGCTGCGTGAACTATGCTTATAGAATTTCTTCGTAGTCAGCAGCAGTAATAATGCGTGGTGCAATCTTAGACAAGCTCCATTGGGTATACTTTTGTTGCCCAGTTTTAGCTACTTATTTATTTATTTACTGGAGGCATACGCGCTGCCAAATTTGACATTCGGGGCGTGTTATACGGGTTAAATAGTCAATGTCATCCAGTTTACCATAAAATATTTAATTTTAAAAAGGTGGGATAAGTAAGTAATTGGGTCGGGCTGCTGCTTTGGTGGCTCCGAAGACACGCAGCACAGCCCCCAGTGTACTTGGAGACATCACCAAAGGCAGACACTGAAAACTGCAATAATGTAAGCCTATGACGCAAGCTTAGCCAGCTGCAGGCCTGCTGCGCGAGCCTCATCATTTTTTCGTATCTTACAATTTTTTTTATAAATAAAAAATTTAATATAAATGGATTTCACAAAAGAAGAAACCAAAAAAACTCCAGCAAGCAAAGCAAGCGTTCAAGATACGTGCACTTACTAGGCAACAAGTAGAGTTTATTTTAGAAAAAAAATTAACTGATAGAATGTGAAAAGCCTATGAAACTCCAGAACAAGACAATGTATACTCAATTAAACGTTTATTTTCAAAACTTAAACAAAAATCTAACAAACCAGACTTTAGCTGTTTAGATGTAACTAAACATGCGGCAAGAAAGCACAACGTTTTCAAGCTAAACAGCAAGATATTGACTACAGAATTGCAAAACTGTTTAAGGATGTTAAAATAGCTGCACAATAGAAAATATTTGTGAATATAACTACGATAAATTTAATTCAACAAGATCTTATTGGAAAACATACGGCGATGTCGATATCTTCCAAATAAATGTTGTGATAAAAAAGCTGATAAGCAGGATAACGGAGAATTTACCTGATAATGTAAAATTACGAATTAGTCTAGTAACGATGAAAATGACAAAGTGAATCAAACAAAGCTGTTAAACAAGGCAGATATGATTGCAAAAGTAGCAAATTAAGTTATACTGTTTATAGATTATCACTGTCACAGCTTTACAGCTAGGCGTGCAAGCTTGGACTTGTTTTATTGGTTATCTACAAGACTTAACACCCACTAGTAATTCCTACAAGGTGAAAACTGGAACACGCAACTGGCAGTAAAAAAACCCAAGTTTTCATATACATAAAATCAAGACAGACAGAAACACATATTAAAATATAACACAGTTGGAAACAAATCACTTTACATTAACAGCGCCTGTATCATAACAACAGGACGAAACTACTCACCTCGACAGCTGGTGCAACGTTTAAACTGAGAATCTAACCAAGTTGGACGTCTTTCAGAACAACAGTATTTTAAGTGTTAACAGCAGCAAATAAATCGCCAAAAAAAATTACAACTAAACGAGTAGGCTCAACAAAGACTCTCGAAGTCTGTAGGGACGCGCAAAATATGTCAAAATAACGCCCGTACCAATAACAGCAACGTCACAGATACACTAGCTTAAATCACGGCCAGATTAACACGAAAAGAAGATCTATTAACACACACTACAACGTGTACGGAAAACAAGCAACACAGAATACAACTCACGGCACTGAGAGCCGTGAAATGTTCGTCAGTTTTCTGCGACAGAGACAACCACGGAAAAACGATCTCGGCGATGAGGACACGCTGGCACAACAACGAAAGTCAAACAGTAACGGCACGACGACGTCAGTTCGTCGGCAGTCGACGGACCCCTCCGGCGACGGCAACGGCATTAAAGTTTACAGTCACAGCGACGCGGCTGAAGCGGCGGCGTCGGAACAAACAGCGGCGGCAGGACAGCAACAGCTTTTAAGTCGTTTTCACTCAGCTCACGAGTCGACCACGTCTCGTCTTCGACGTGTTTCGAACAGCTTCCGAGTCGACTCAATCTTCGACTTGTTTTAATCGACTCCCAAGCCGATTCAGACAGCTCCCGAGACGATCCACTCGATCCCCCAGTTGATTCGCACGATCTCCTTTCGTTTCCGAACCGTTTTGTTTAACAAACAACCACAAAATAATGACTTACACTGTCGCAAAACGGTTTAGCATACTGATACCAAGTGAAAACTGCATCGCAAGACACCATAAAATCGACAAACTAACGACTAACCCTATTATATCAAATACGGGCAGATTCAGACTGCGCCTAACATCACAAAATAGCTCACACATAAACAACTAAGCAGCAATCTAAGCAGCTGACCCACGAAATCAAATAATCATCTCAATACTGTTTAATATACCAGTATCATCATCATCATCAGGTCGAGTCTCCTCGGGCAATGGCACGCCACGCGCACTTGTCCTTCAGGAGTGTCTTCAACTCCGCTGTAGTCTGAAGTCCGGTATCCTTCCTGAGCCTGTCCACATACGTCAGTCTCTGACTCCCTCTGTTGAACTTTTCTTGGGTTGGTTTCCAGAGTACCAGGTTGCTTACTTCTAGCTCGCTATGTCTCACACAGTGCCCCGCGAGTTTAAGTCTTTTTTCCCGGATCTTATTTGATATTCTTGGTAGGTTACCATAGAGATCCTCATTCGTGATTTTGTCCATCCACGTAATGTTCATGACCATCCTCAGCATACGAGTGTAGCAACCGTCTAGTCTGGCTTCGTCCCTTGCGGTTAGCGTCCATGTTTCACAACCATACAGAAGTATAGCTTCTACAGTTGTGACGAATAGCTTTTTCTTAAGTTCTGCATGCATTTACGATTTCCAAACTTTTTTCATAGAGTGCAAGGCTCGCCATGCTACGGCCTTCCTGATTTGTATATCTTTCCCAAAGGAACCAATATGTGATCCCAGGTACTTGAAATCTTTTGTAAAGTTTAGCACTGCTCCATCTAGAATTTTTATCTCGGCGTGTGCAACATTGTAGGCCATGACCTCTGTCTTCTTAGCATTCAATCTTAGCCCCACATTTCGGCATTTAGCTTCTACACGATGCAGCATCTCTTATGCTTGCTCTACCAAGTTAGAAACTAGAGCAATGTCATCTGCAAAGTCGAAGTCTGTCTTTATTGTCGGGTCTGCCCTCCTGCTCTTTTGGGGGGTGACAGTGAAACCAGGCTGCTCTTCCTTACCATTAATAGCTCTTCTAAGTGCATAGTCTAGAGCAATTATAAAAAGGTAGGAGGCGAGTGTATTTTTCTGTAGCAGGCCAGAAAAAAGCGGAAAAAACTCGGTCTCGCCATTTGGAGATACCACTTTAGCAGTTGTACTGTCATACATTGCACCGTATGACACATACTCAAAACCAAACTTACCGCTAACAGCAGTCACACAGTTTCAACACGATTCTAGCCAGCACACACAGTTTTCTGGCGATCTACGGCTTATCCCAGAATTGCTAGCGACTAAGTTTCTATTATCCCAGCGCCGGATACCGATCTACGGCTAACTGGATACAAAGCCAAACACGTGGCTATACCACTGCTGTATCAAATAGCGACGTACTGAGTAACGAGTCACACTCACAACTGAACGCCGGTCAGTCTAGTCTCTGTCAGTCGGTCCGGTTCTTCCCGTTTAAAAATTAGTCGCGATCAACAAAAGTCTATCGCTTGTCAAATCACGAGACAACGGTCACACGCCTACAAGAGCACACAAAAAAGACGCGCGTGAAAACGAACAACCGCAGGGTGATACGGAAATACAAAATCACCCAAAAACACAAATAAGCAAACAATGCACGGAAAACCACGCGAACAACCCGCGCAAGCTATTTATACAATACAAAGCAAGGCTTGATAAAAATCAACCGTGACAATGGCCCACTCCCAGTCGAAAGCCGGGTCTTTCGACCAAAAAACAAAGCACGGTTGAGGGAGGCCCATTAATTAAACCCTTGACATCGTTAATCACGGTGACAACGATAAGCAAGCAATATACACAAGCAACCCAGTAAATTACTGAAGAAAATACAAACAAACAAGTGACAACACACAGTGTCATAATGGTTCAGACAGATGGAGGCGCTACTAACGTACACGACCTAAGTCGCACGTGTGTGTGTCTGAAAACTTGTCTGACACTAAGGACCGCTGATGACCTACGCTGATGTTCACGCCAGACAGTGGACTGTCCCTGGTCTCTGCTGGGCTGAGGCAGCGTCCGCTTAGTCTTATTCATTAGAAATGGTTTACGGGGTTTTCCAGTGCCGAAGATACTCGCGTTTTTTTCTGTGTGCACAACAGTGTTCACCGGATTCTTAACGGTGCGAGGAGCTTCAGCTTGGATCGCACTGGAGCCGATTCAGAAGAAGGTTCACGTAGGTTCAAGTCTGGTTGTCGTCGGGTGTTGCTGCTCAACAACTGCATAAGCAACAGCATCGGTAGTAGCAACAGCAGCATACAACATTTCACTCTAGCTAAAAATTGATACGCAACATATCCGTTCACTTCTCCTATAATTGAAGCAACAACAGTTTTTTTAATAAATATGTTCTGGAGTACGTTTGTAAAAATCTTTCAAAACTGGTTTGTATGGCAGTACTATTTTACAGTCAGGATGCGTCTAATTGTAAAATTCAAGTGCTTTATCGACGTCTTCAAAAATATTTTAACATCATTTTTCTGTTTTACAAATCTGTTAATAAAATCAAAAGTGTTTAGCCGTTTTTGATTTCATTTTGCAGATGTTTTTATTGTACATTTTTAATAGCTCTGTTATGTCTAGCCTTTTATACAGATCCATCGGTTCTTTCAAATTTATCGTACAATGCATTTCCTGCACTGCAAGCTATTGCATTAACGATGGCGGCTCCGATCATTACAGCTACAGTAGCCATTTAAAGCTCAACTTCTTGTCCTTGATTATAACTCTAGCATTTGCTCCAATATACACATGCATAAAGTATCTGCCATCAGCTTTTTCAGGAGTCCTTTTTATTCTTAACATTATTCCATTCTCGGGCTTTTCAATTTTTTATGTACCGTGTAGTTGATTGTTTTCAGTAATCCGTAAACTTATCACTAATGCATATTCATTTAAATAGTATGATTTTAGTTCGATTTGTGTATTCTCGTTTAGTTTGAAGTCTTCAGGCATAGGCCTAAAATATTGACAGGCTTTATTTTATTGGTTGTCTTCTTTATAACCATTATCGTATACAACATTCGACTTACCATCGAGCTTTATATTTTTAATTCTTTGGTTTACAAAACATTCTGCGTTTTTTTCTACCGTGTACGAAGTCATCTTCAAAAATTAGCTGTATATTTTATAGCGATTTTCTGGCTATACCGGTTATGTCTACATTGATTTCATTATTTTTACTGTCTACAATTTGTTGCTTGTAATGATAAACGTGATCGAAAAGACACGGCACGCCACCCGTCAAAACACAAATGATTTTTTGGAGCAAATCATCATCCTTTACTGTTTCAAATTTAAGACGAATGTTGTTTATGCTGATGTTGACGCTATTACTTTTTGGAGTCACATAGATTAGTACATACTTTTTTGCATAAATTTTTAGTCTAAAAATAATAATTGTAAATGTGACAACAAAGGCATATGATTTAATATCAAATCAAAGTCTAAAGGAATAATATATCTGTTTTTGAATATATCTTTTAGCATTTTATAATCTGCATTTAGTGTTTAACGGTCGTAAGATTAGTTCTTGTTTTTCTAAGATCTAAACTCTGAATTTCTATAAAAACGAAATTTTTTTCGTATTTTTGCTTAGCCATAGGTTTTTATATGTGTTATACAAATAAGCATAATTAAGGTCGTAAATGGTTTCGGTACGTATTTTTACCGTGTATTGAGATATAATACTAGCTGCAAAATTATTAACAAAAATGTACTTAAAGGATTTCCATCTGCACCTGTATCTGGACTCACTGTCATATCAAAAGATAGCATGACTGAACCTGACTTGTTTTCAAAGCTTCTAGGTATTTCTACATATAACTGCCAAAGACCTTGGCATCACCTTTGACAGTCATTTGTCTTTCACTACGCATATTAGCTTTACTACGTGTACCGCCAATCAGCGTGTTAATTTGCTATTTCGTTCTTTTCTTACTCGTAACCGATCTGTGTTGGTTAAAGCTTATGTTACTTATGTCAGGCCTATTTTGAAATATAATTTAGTAGTCTGGTCTTCCTATAAAATTGGTGATGTCTCCTGTATTAAAAAAGTCTAGAGGTCATTTACCAAGCGCCTTCCTGGCCTAAATAATTTAACTTATCGTGAACGACTTGTTGTAACTAAGCTTGATTCTCTCGAACTATGACGACTTCGTGTTGATTTCATAATTTGCTATAAAATAGTCTTTAGATTAATTAATGTGTACTTCTGTGCGTTTTTTTGTTTCGTGCCCTCTTGTAATACTCGTGGCCATGGTTATAAATTGTTTGCTGAGCAGTGTACTCATAATGTACGCTATCATTCATTTGCTAGGCATGTTGTTGGCCCCTGGAATAGACTCCCGGCCCATGCTAATTTTTCCTCTTTCGTTAGGTTCAAGGCTTTTTTTAATCGTATTGATTTGTTTAATTTTCTGTTATAATGTGTTGATTAGAGTAGATGTTAGTGTTCCTTCTGGAACCTTTCTATCCTTGGCTGGCATTTTGTTGTTTTATTTGTGTTGCTGGTGTTGTCAATGTTAGTGCTGAAATAAATAAATAAATAAATAACGTTTTTTCAGGTGTAATATTTAAAGGCTTGTGTGTTATAACATAGCGTGTTTTTTTTCTTTTAAGATAGACAGATGTTTTCTTCGATTTATATAGACTGACATAGTTTTCGCGCTTCATTTGAAATGGAACAAATTAACGTTAACAATGACGATGTGTCTGCGTTCCAGCTCATCAACGGCGGTCGTTGTTTCAGTGACTCGTTGCAGCACGATTGGGGATCGCGCTTTCCCGATTGCTGCTTCTTGTGCATGAAACAGTCTATTGTCGTTTGTCACGTTATCGTCGTCACTGTCGACTTTTAAGTATCAATAATAAAGACGTACTTGTTCGCAACATCCTACTAGCGACGCTCATTCTAGTTCTTCTAGTTTTCTGTCTGCCGAAGATGTCGACTTTTAGTGTAATAATGTTACGTGTCCTTGAAGTCTGCTTAGACTAAATGCCACGATAATAATTTTCGTGCATAATAATAATAATAATAATAATAATAATAATAAGATGATGAAGTCTTTAGGCATGCTAAAACATCGATAGACTTGCCAGATGTTTTACTGCAAATACGAAATCTGTAAAAAAATACGTACAGACAAAAAACGCCACGATTTAATAGCTACGAGACGTACGGACATAAATTTTACTGGACACGTAGATCCTAGAATATATCGTCATTTGTCTAAAGATAAAGAAAGATATTTCTACTATAACAACAAGAGAGTGTCCACAGGTCGAAGGCGAGATGTATGTTTGTTGAGTGTAAAATCTTTGCAGAAAAATCTTGATACTCGTAAATTCTTAAGATTAGCAGGTTACGAGCAAGCGCCCGATCAAGAACTGGAACGAAAAGTACAGGCAGTAAATTCTCAACTGGTAAAATCTATCAAAAGTAAAATAAAAAGCTTTAAGATAACTGAGGATTGGGCTAAAACAAAAAGAAAAAAGCTATTCGAGAATTGCAAAATACAGTCGACAAAACCGAAAAACAAAAATTGAAAGATAAAATACAAAAATACGATTAATTAAAAAGTCAGGTTAAAAGGCTTTACAAAGAAGTGATGCAAAATCAGTTTAAAAAATAAACGAGATAATAAACGATGACATCAGACCTCTTTCGGAAAAATTAAGAAAGTTGTTTAAACGTGTTGGTTTCACTATAGGAGTATTGATTACAACCTTCGGTATAATTATATTTACGATTTTTTTAGCTGTACAACCGACACCAACTGCTACACCATCACAACCTAATAAAATATTTTCAAGAACAAAGTCAAACGACAGTTGGCCAAAATAGCTAACTGGTTTTTGGGTTTGGTCAAAAAAGCATCAGCTTCCTTATTAAAACTGATAAGTTCTCTTTTTAAAAAAACTGACGAGCTTGTACTATTTTTCTTTGAATATTTGATAAAACTTTTGCTGGCAATTATTGTTTCTGCAGTAGAAATAACTAGGAAGAAAATGTTAAAAACAGAATAAACACCACAAAAACGATTCCTACCCCTATCTCTGTAAAAGATATACGAGGATTTGCTGTTGCTGCAGCATCCAACGAATTTACTGCTTTGGCAGAATTCAAAGAATTTACTGATGTTGCAAAATCCAATGGATTTACATTTTTATTTTTAACGCAACGCTGAAACTAAAATCGTAAATGTTTGGCTGGGCAATGTGCAGGGTTTCCTGTTTTTATTTTAGTCACAACGAAACGTTATGATGCCAGAATTTTTTGACTCAGCCGCACTATGACCACGGGCATAGTCATCGGCCCCACATTGGGCGCCACTTGTAACGTCAGCACTCCACGTGACGGTCATCAATCCTGGTTCCTCGTCGACATTAGCATCCTCTCCGGCATAACATTCTTTGCCTTGACGCACTGCTGCTCGACTCTCCGAGTGACCCGATTGACCGCCGTCCTCCGTGTCATGGTCAGCGTGCCTCGGTGAACTACAGAGTACTCTTTTTCT
>Ga0056128_1007215_pt1 | contig 14031 bp, 6 predicted proteins | sample WorMetLIZISLAND2_FD_71113 | JGI IMG/M metagenome (GOLD analysis project Ga0056128, IMG submission 71113) | Marine gutless worms symbiont microbial communities from Max Planck institute for Marine Microbiology, Germany - Olavius geniculatus... ... | reverse complement strand
TAATCCATTTCTTAGTTATCATCTCTTTCTCTGGAATCGTCTCTTCTGCAGCTTTCTCCATAGCCATGGCAATCCTTTTCGCGTTTTCGTCCAAGTTTTGTGATGGCTCTGCTTGGCGGTATCGCTTTACGCTTTTTGCGCAAGCGACTTCGCCCATCTATAGCTATCCATTTTCCACAGCGTGGTCTGTCGTCTGTCGTCTGTCACACACAATCATGCGCCTTGCTTAAATCGTTTGACGGATTCAGATGTCATTTGGCAGGTTTGCGGGGTTCAATGACACACTGTGTGTCAGACGGGGGTCTTTAACCACCAGGGAAAGGGGAGATTTAGGGGTTGAACTCCCAGGCAAAACTTCACTTGCCTAGTTATGAATCACGAGGGAGCAGCATCGATCAGTAATTTCACGTATTACAAAGTTAGGCATAATTGTTAGGTTTCTTGTTAATAGGCTTATAGATCTAGTCAACTGTCAATTTAACGGCTAAGGATTCCACAAGAAATCTATAGACAGTTTTCAGCCTGCAATTAGCAGTGATTCTGCCAAATGTTCCAAAGCAGATAAGTTTTTACAAGGTGCAGCCTGCGTTTTAGATATAGGCTTAGCCTACATATATTATTAGTTGAACAAAACTAGAAGTCTTATAATAAAAATAGCCTAAAATAGAGCCTGCTATTTGACCTACAAAGCAGTGAATTTTATAATACAGAATGCTGGCATACATTAGGTCAAATATAGGAAACATAACGTGTAATTTGCACAAAGCTTACGTGACGCGCAACAGCATCGGTGCTCCACCTAGGGGATCATTTTTTGTAGGCCCCTACAACGCAATAAAATAATAATGAGTTTGAAAAAGTAGACTACCCAAATGTTAGGCCTCCGGACGGAGGACTCGTTAAACCCAAGAGGTCGACTAAGATGGTTAAAATATGCGTTTTGTGCCAAATATTTGACATGCAAGTTGTCTTGGTTTATATGCAGTAATTTCGGTCTCTCGCAGGTAGTTGATACCCATCACTGTAGGTGGTATGAGGCCTATACGTCAGCCTCAGTGCTTGAAGTGGGACGGTAAGACCCTGTATGCAATACCGGCACTTTAACCGCCGTCCGGAAAACATACCGCCACTGCTTTTCCGAGAATAGTTAGGTCTAATGCTAATGTTAATGTAATAGGCTTTACTCTAGCCACCCACACATAAAATGTTCTTCAGAGTTGCTGTCGTCTGCAACGTTATTCATAGCAGGAACGTCTTCAGTGTTCATTTAGGCTAAATTAGTTCGGCGGGTTGGTGCTGGTAGCTCGCGTATATATAACCAAACAAAATACTAGATCAGCTGCACAATATTCTCGTGATACCGGCACTTATCTCTTTCACTTTAAGCCCATGGTGTCATGGTGATTCGTCACTACGGTCAGTCAAGTGATGTTGTACAGCAGCAAGGCGAGCGTCAACTGAAGTCTTCGACCTCGTTGTTGCGGGTGATGTGCCGCTGCTGTTCCTGCCGCCAGCACAGCGCGGAGATGACTGAGGCTCGGGCGCCATGAGAAACCTCACCCTGAGTTTGAAGCCCTCCTGGTGCTCCTCCGTGACCACGTTCTCGAGGCCTCCCTCCGACGCCCTGTCTTCCCCGCAGCCAGCCAGACCAACAGTGTCATCTTCCCGTCTGTCGGTCATTGATGCGCTGGCGTGGTTATCCCGGCGCCGCCGACCGGTCGCCGTCTGCCGCATACTGCTTGTTACGTGGTTCAGCGACTGCTGTAATGTCATATCAATCATTCAATCAATTAATTAATGCGATTATTTCTGTTTAAAACTTACAGAGAACACCGGGACACGCGAACACGAACTGATAGAAACAAAATGAACAAATATTTGATAAAAGAACGCACGCACACACAAAACCACACACGAGGAAAACAGATAGACATATAGGGGGCCTAAGCCCCGCCTTCAGCAACGGTGCATGCAGTTTAATTATGCACAGATGCAATGATAATAAACGAGAAAAGATATTGAAGGTCAGTGTCGACATGTATAGGCCTACGGACATCCGCATAGTTTCTGGGGTGTTAGGCGCCGAATGGTTAGCCTTAGTTTGCAGTCGATGCTGGGCCCGGCCGACGCGCCTGAGCCGACTGATGCATATTAGGCCTAAATCAGCCATTGGTAGGTCAAGTAAACGTGAACGCTATTATGTGCGTCATTTTCTTGTCCGGTGACATTGATAAAAATTATTTGTCCTTTCCAAGCAAGAATTGCCACATCGCTCGCTTCTTTCCTGTGAAGTGTTTGCAAGCTACGGATTTTCTACGTTGTTTTGTTTTGGACGGAAAAACACATAATGCGGCTTAAAGGACGCCCCCATGACAACGAATTTCGTTTGATATAAGCTTACAGCCAATTACACCTGCGCTGCTGATAACAAAGAAAATGAATATATACGACGAAATTAGCCTTCGGCTAAGTAAGTGATTACTGACAGTCGGAAAGCCTTAAAGACCACTGTCGATGCTTTAAAGCTTTCACACTCTCAGTAATTATTGTCTTAACCCAAGGCCATAGTTTCGTCGGTATACTCATATTGCGGTCAACGATGACGTATACACACTAAGCCTATATTTCTTACTCCTCGCGCGCTACGTTCCTGACGTAGCGAAGAGGAGTATATGAAATCAGTGTAATATTGAGGACCGACCGACCTACCTACCTTCCTGAAAGAGTCTTCCTGGAAGAACTTCAAACGGCCATTATCTCCATAACGGTGCCAGATAGACGCATGGTCACAATGGACCACCCATAGGACCACCCATAAACTGTAAGATATTTTGTCTGAAACACTTTTTCATAGTAGAAGTCTGCTTATAGTGACAACTTGGTTTTATTATGTGACAGTTGACAAGTTGACACTTTTACGTATGTACTTAGTATGTACTTATGTACTTGTACTTAATACTTATAAGTACTTGAGTACTTTTTTTCAAAATGTATTTGTACTTGTACTAAAGTACATTTGTAGAGTAATTACGTCATCACTGATTACAAGTTGAAAGGAACGAAAAAGCACTTAGAAAAGTACGTGAGAAAATAATGCGCGCGAGAAGTACATTAGATTGATCAAAATCTAATATTATTTCTTGTTCTTTACGGATACTGCGGTCAACATGCAGTGAATTTTCATCGCGACTTCGACGTTTCTCACGACAAGTCCTCGACGTGCCAAAGACCGTTTGTTGTGTTGTGACATGCTCGTTCACAAATTCCATTAACTGTAAACACCCAATTTCTTGCTAGCCCTTGCTAGCCCTAAACCTCTTAGGTGTCCCCATAATTACATTATATATGTGCTGACTATATTCATCCAACCACAAAAATATTAAACCAAAAATATTATAACGACGCAAACGGGCTTGTCTCGGACTTGTCGCGGAATTTTTTCAAACCATCTCGACATGTCGCAACGGTTTGGAACGCCTGCGTCACGGAGATGTATCGAGAAAGTCGAGTAATAAAATTTGGACTATAGCAAGCAATCGAGAAAGAATATGTACCTGTTGTCGTACACGCATGGGACAGCAGACCTCAACGAGCCCTCGTTTCAGATGAACGTTGAAGCAGCCGTACAGTACCCGGTTGATAACACTGTTGTTGTTGTTGTCGTTGTCGTTGCATTTTTGTTGTTGTCGCCGTTGTCATTGTTGTCGTCGTCGTGCTGTTGTCGTTACTGTTGTTGTAATTGAAGCAGCCGTAGAGTACCGGGTTGATAGCACTGTTGAAGAGCGCCAGCGTCTCGGCAAAGGCGTAGACGGAGTCGGGGATCGAGTAGCTGTACTCGGACCAGATGTGGATCAAATGAACGACAAAATACGGCGTCCAGCAGCCGATGAAAGCGCCGATTATACTCAGCGTCATCTGCATGTACATCGGCGACAGACATCCCTGGCATAGACTATTCACTCTCGGACATCTTCCGCACGAAACCCCCGTAGACGGAATCCCCCCAAATATGCCGACTTGCTCTAAAACAAGAATTCATTACCCGTACAAAATCCCCCCTTAGTATGCATGGGATCGCGGCGGGAAATTTTTTCCTGAAAGAAGAAATCTATAGAGCAAAAATTTGTATTTGAAAATTTTGTCCAGACAGATTACGTCTGGAAGATTTTGTCGAGGAGGATTCTGTTCGTTTTTGAAGTAAAAAATATATTAGCCTGTGATATGACATGATATGTAATTTGCACTTAAAACTGAGAAAAAAGCATTTTAATTCTTAACCGATTAGACGACTGCCAGTGACAGCTGACTAAAGCACTCGTTTGATGCTAAGAACAAGCAAGCCGTGTTGTCCAACCACAACCGCGATGCGGCAATTACTGTATTTTAATGGTCATACCAGGTCGCCGATATCGGCATTAATCAAATACGCGTAAGCAACTACTAATATCTATTAGTAAACAACAACAACAGCGGTTGTCTTTTAGGTCGTTTCTTAGGTATTTTGAAAAAAATTTAACGGCTCGAACGGCTCGATTTTTGCAAAATTCGTTTTTGCCGGATGTCGAGAAATAACTATTAGAAGTCAGAACTGTTGTTTCGCTAGCATATCTTAATTAATAGGGGCCTGATCTAAATCTAACACGGTTGTGCGTAAGCTACATACTTTGATCGTCTTGATCTTAGTTCGAATGATAAAGCGCTCGTTCTTGACAGTCTTCCTCAGAGCGACGCCTTTCTTCATCGATACCTCTTTGCCCCTCTGACGTACGGTAAAAGCGACCCATCAACACACTTGTTAGAGCGAAAGAAAAAGCGAGAAAGAGAGATACCTCTTTGCCCTGCTGCCAGACGACTCTGACCACGTTGAAGTAGCAGAAGCAAATGACGAGCGCCGGTAAGACGAGAATGTACGCCGCCAGGAAAGTGAAGTAGGTCTTACGCTGCCACCAGGCCGTGTAGCCGCGACTCAGACACTGGTGCTTCGTCTCCCCTTCGGCATATACACCAACCGTGACCTGTGCGGTATGAACAGCGCCAACACGGACAGTGCTACCTCAAAATACGCGCACGATACATACTTTCAGACTACTGACGCCGGGGGTTATTGCGTGTAGGGAAAAACAAGAAAGCCCAGCTGTCGCTAGGGAAGACGCGCTACAGCCTATACAATTCCTGTTGCAGTACTGACCTTCAGGGTCATCCAAGGTCGATGATTTTCATCTGATCTGAAAAAGCGTATGCGATTTCCTATCAGTGATCAATAGCAACCTTGGCCCTGTCTTGCACTGTTTAGCCACCATATCGCGTACTGGCTTTAAAGGTCATACAAGGTCAATGATTTTCATGTCATTTCACAACCAATATGCCACTTCCTGTTAGCAATTATTAGTAACCTTGGCCCTATCTCTCTCCGTTTCTGAGATACAGCCAGTAATAGCTTAAAACTTTCCATTCACAACTGCGGTTAAACCGCTGCTGATGGAGACATGATTACTATTGACAGCCTATAGAAAGTCGCCAGCGCCCTATTCGATGGTACTATAGCCAACTCTCTACGACATACCGTTTAGCCACAATACCGCACGGTGCGCACATGGTGCGTTATAACCTTTTAAAGTCATCCAAGGCCAATAGGCCTAATTTTCATGTCATTTGAAAACCAATATGCGACTTCCTATTAGTGATCAATAGCAACCTAGGCCCCTATCTTGATGATTTGACCACACCGACGACGAGAAATGTGGGCTTCGGTCCTCAAAGCTTCTAGGCTGCTTGTTCATCAGCATGGAACAGTTTCCTTTCGGAGCTGAAGAATACATCAGCTACTTACTGACTACTGCACAGTTTACTAACCAGCTGAAGACTGAGATTGTAACCCAGCTATTACGCATTACCGCAGCCGTCATAGGCCCATAACGGCCTGGGCCGTCGTAACATTTTGTTTATAAGACTTGCGTGAAACACAAAATACGGTTACTGGACTAAACTGAACTGTGGTCAGTAATGTGGTGTTTACACGATCCAGCAAATGTCGAGCAAACTTCCAGCAAACGTATTCAAAATGCACGTGCTAATGCTGGACGTTTGCTGAATCGTGTAAACACCCTATAAAGTAGGCCCTACAATGGTTAGGCTTAGTGTACGGTCTTGTAATAGAGACTCGGCTTAATTTGAAACGTTGTCCACTTGCCAGATTAAACTTTTCTTATACGGACTGTATGCATTAAACATCCCGTTAACATATCTTTTTGTCGAAACAACGTGTCACAACATTCACTTCTGCACTGGCTAAACCGGCGATTTAGAAGAAATAGCGCCACCAGCGTCGGAGTTGGTTTACCATGCCTGTTACCAGTTGGCACCAGGTAGTCAGCCAGCATGTGGTCGAAGTTTTATTGGTATGTTGCGATTTTGCGAAAAGAACGTAAGTAAAAAAGTCCAAGTCGCGAAGTGAGTTCATTAGTCATTCAATGCACGACGTTCGCAGATCGAAACGAACGAGCGCTGAGCTTAAGTTCCTATCTTCCATGGCGATCACATATATTGCTATTAGCGTTTGTTAGTCTGCGATGAGATAAATAGACAACGGCACAGCCAGGAACAGAATTTCGGCTGAGAAAATGTGTGGCAGCAAGTTAAGCGCAAAAAACATTTAAATGTCTAATTATTGAGAATGGAAGGGATAGAGCCTACTATTCTCTATTCTCGCGTAGTGTCGTGCTTATCTAATGACTAATTATGGGGCGGGGGAAGTGTCGGGACTCGGGACTTCCACTAACCTGGCTCTTGCCAGCTCTTGTCAAGTAGTTTCGGAGAACGCTCCTGGAAGCAGTTAATCCCTGGCAGAGTTCGCACTATATGTAAGGTATCTTGTTTGAGAGTTACGAGACAGTTTCTATCGAATTTTCCTCGATTTTATTACTGCGATATTAACCGAACAGAGCTCAGAAAGAGAAGTGCGTCAATCAACTGTCAGAAAGCCTAGAAGCCTAGAAGTGACGTCAAGAGGCGTGGATCTCTCGGGCCTAACTGAACTTAGGTCATAGCGGTTTCGTGGCTACAGGCTGTAGCCCCAAGAGTGTAAGCATTATAGTGTTTTTTGTCTTTTTCGAAACAAAAAATATAACAATAACTGTTGAAAATTTACATGGCTTAAGTTTTTAGCTCAACGCCAAGGCCGAGGCTTAACATACGTGAAAAACAGTTACAGTGACAGCAGTTCGTCGTTGTCGATTGCTTGGGGTGCAATTAATACCGGCAACTAGCAGCTGAGGCTTGAACTACTTGTTACAGCGCGAAGGTGAAACGTTCGGTAGCTTCTCACAGTCTTTGAAATACGACACTCGGTAACCGGCGCAACGCTGGGTTTAGGTGCATGCGTTTGTTTGTTGCCGCCCGAATGGTCAGTAACACAGAGATATTTGCAATTAGCTTAGACTGAAACTTTTAAAAGTAGCTCGGACACGAACAGTTTCTCACTCTTTTGTCGTCAACCCCAAAACCGATTTATACGGGTTCCGGAAGCTGTATTATTAGCTTTTTTGTTTCTTGAAAATGCCTAACCACTGTAGCCAGGTTTCTAGTTTTGTATTGGCTTAGTCGATTGTGTGTGTGTCTCTCTTGTGTTAGTTATTGTAGCGTTTGTGTATAATGTGTATGTAGGTAGCCTTTAGTTTATTATTGAAAATTGTGGTTTTTGTGTTAACGTCTTTGATTGTTTTTGCTGTTAATTTCTGTTGCCAGTGCAAATGCAAGTGATTGCCTAGATTGACCGTCCCCGGCAGTACCTAATGTAGACATATCTCGCTAGTTATTCACTCACTCACTCACTCCAAAGTTAACTACCAAAGGGTCTCCAGTAAGCCACGCCTTACCGAAACGTTTCACATTAGTTGCAACTGTCGTATCGGGAATGTGTTGCTTTGCAGAACGTGATCTGCAATCAAAATATGTGATACGCCAAACGCAGTCGAGAGCTACAGGCGTTTATTATGTTTATTGATTTTCGACCACTTCCGTCGGAACAAAATTCCATTGGGATCAGTCTTGTCAAGTCGAAAACTTAGACCTAATTTTGACACAAACAAATTGTACTTAATTTGACGAGAAAGAGAGATAACTGAGTCATGCTAAAAATGAAATGGTCTTGTTTTGCTGGGACGTTACTTAGTGTATCTATACGGAAGATCTGTCCTAAAACTTTTCACTTTTTTCAGCTTTACGCTGCTTTTCTTGATTTGATTAAGCCTACATTCCGACTGTGTAACATGTTTATGTAGCGTTTTCAAAACACTTTTTGTTTGTAAATAGGCCTACCACATGTGTTACTGCCGCCGCAGCTGCTACCGCTACTATTACTACTACTACTACTACATCAAGGACCACAGTTATTTGGTAAAAAGCATAATCAATGATCGATGCTGCAACTTGCTAAATCATAGCATTCACAAGTCATTTATTTTCGCATGTCGGAAGCAGTGGCATGCTTAACTGGGGGTTTGTTTCCCCTTTCCTGGGGTCAAAGCCTCCATCTAAAACAATATGTGAGTGGACCCCGCCAAACTACACATAAGTCCGTCGAACGCTTAAAACTGGATACACGAATGTGACAGACGATAGAAAGAAATATCAAGAGGTTGAGAACACACACACATCTGTTTTTCAGTTGCTATCGAGACAGAAGCTCGTGGAGTTATCAAGCCATAGAGCTGGTGCAAGAGATCGGGAAACGCGTCACTGATATCACTGAGAACAGCAGGGAACTCTTTCAGAGGCTGTTCGTATCCATGGCGCTGCATGGCGTATCCATGGCCTCGTTTTGGGCAAGTTTCCGTCCGATTAGTTCACCGAGGCAGTCGTTTACATTTTGTCTAGTTTCTGCCCTCGGCAACTCAGTATATACCGGGGGGATTGAAATAGCCTAATAATAGAACTGTGTAGACATGACGGCCGTTATGACATGTTTGATCCGATGTCGGCGGCGACTTTATGTCGTGCCGTAACGGGTCTAGACCACATGTCTAGACAAGCTTACAACATCATGAGCCAATGCACCGAGTAGGATCGGATTATGCTAATGCGCATCTCAGTGCTTCACGTAATCTACTAAGCGGAGGAGGCGTTCCCAATTCGTCAGCACGCCAACTCCCAAGTGACGCCCGTCGACAGCACGACTCCTCGTAACTCTGGCGAGCGAGTTTTTTTTTGTATCAGAATCTCAGTTTTACTTCAGCCTTACCTGTTGTTTTAGTCTTTTAGGCCATGTTATCGGTATTGTTTAATTTACGAAAAATAAAGATTAACCTACATCATGATTGTGTCAAAAGACAGTCGAAATTCAATAGCTGAAATGATTTGATTTTGGCCTATGTACGCGTAAAAAATCAAGAAGCCAAGACGTTGCTGGTTAAGAGATAAGAAAATTAATGGTGACGGCAAATGCCTGTAGCCTAGCTGCCATTTTAGGTTGATCTGTGGCTGAAGCTGATCGGCTTAATGCAAAGGTTGGCGGCCGCCCGGCGCTCGTGCTATACTCATCACCGGATGACGTCTCGCAAAGTCTATGCCACAATGACAACACCATAAACGTCGTCATGTAATATTACGGGAATCACTATTAGTTTCACGGATTGAAAGTTTTAAACGGAATGGTTACAGCTACAGCTATAATATAATTTAATATAACTATCATTTTATTTTCTCTAGTACGGCTTATTGTTTTACATCTTGAGTTCTACTGTGTAGGCCTAATTGCGATCTATCGGTTGTTGTTTTAAAGAAATATGATCTGATCTATGCTATTATAAACGTATTTATTCATATAGGCTATTTGCATATGCATATTGTACTGTCTGTCAGCTATCACTAAAATTCTGCTTTTAATTGATTGATTGATGTCGTCACCGAAATGGAACTCAAAATTTCACCCACAAATTGCAATATTTAATGTTTTAGGCCTATATAAATACTATGCCTGGGCTCATTAGTTAGTCCTGCTAGTCCATCACGTATTATTGAGTGAGACACGCATATCTACAATAATCTCATTTCACGCTATCGATGCACCGCCGTAACAAATAATGATACTCTTTATCCATCAAACTCGGAAGTCAGGCTAGGTACCTATCAAAAAGCACAAAATATCCTACACGCGCGCGTGCTTTTCGACAGTAGGCTGTAATTCAAAAATTCCATAACAACTTATATGCAGGTTTTCTTCTGGCAGAAAAGTTTTTTTTAATGTTTACTGCTATGCAAATTTTGTTAACAACACTTTTTGCAAAAAAGACGATACTGAGCTACACTGGTACTACAAAAATGCTTGAAAATCTTGCATGTGTACCTTCTCGTGGCGCTAAGCCTATAGGTTAAAAAGTCACTTTCCTCTATTTATACGAGTCCGCAAATAGTCCTTAGCAACATAATTTATATGCACAGAACACGTGCTGTCTATTTTTCGAACGCATTTGACAAGCTGGTACAAAAAAAAATCTAAGGCTATGCGTAACAGGATGCTATTTTCAGTAGATGTTGTTCAGCTAAAGTACGACAGCATATCCGGGGGGGACACCTGTCCTACAATCATCTCTGCCACAATGCGGGACTTTTGCGTTGGCTGCCGATCCGACAACGTGTGGAATTTAAACGCAACCTGGGGCCGAACTTCTCCCCACTATGTGTCAATCAATCAATCAGTCGCCGAGAAGCGAGAACCCCAGATGTCTTTAACTACGTTCAGCTGCACTTGGACTCGTTACGGTCCTCGCAGTTTCGCCGTCGCAGGACCGTCCGCATGGAACTCGCTGCCGGTGTAGTGGAAAATTCGTCGCACCGGAAAATTATTCCCACACCCAGCAGTACGGGTTAGAGTTAAGATTAAGGATAGGACTGAATTTAGGGTTAGGGTTAGGGTTAGCATTAGTTACATTATGACAATATGGAGGTGGGAAGAATTTTCCAGGTGGGACAAATTTCCCACGACACCAGCACCGCTACGCAACTGCCAACTACCATTCTCATTTCCTCGTAAACAAACAACAGAATTAGGTCATATTAACACGCTCGTGACTGTAACTGTAAGAAAGGTCGAACATTAACTTTGTCGATTCATCGACATTATCGTCTTGTAGGCCTACATAGGCCTACTGTTCGGCTAAAACTTCGAAAATGTCTATGTGCGATAAAACCTCGCATGCGACAAAAACTGGGCGGGGCTACGTACATTGCAGCTGTCAATCAACTTGTGCGATGGCGCTGCCAAATCCAAGTTGACAAACATTGTTGTTGTCCCGTTTGAGGTTTTGTCGCATGTAGGCACCCCTTAACTGTGTCGATCAGACTAACAACATTTTAAACGGCGTACCTGTTTGAAAATGAAAAGCTGTGGCGTGGCGAAGGCTAGAGCTGCCAGCCACGAGACGACAATCATTAGCTTGGGTTTGCAGGTACGCTGCAGTGGGTGGCAGATAGCCAGGTAGCGGTCAACAATGTCAACGTCACTAGTGTCAAGGTCACTGTGGTCAAGGTGATTGGTGTCAAGGTCAATGGTGTCAAGGTCATTTGATTCAAGATCATTGTGGTTAATGTCAGTGTCAAGATCATAGTTGTTAAGATCAGAGCTGTCACGGTTGCTAGAATCAAGGTCATTAGTGTCAAGGTCGATGATATGAAGGTCATTGCGGTCTTGTGGTGAAGATCATTGCACATAATTGGTAAAAGTCATTGCAGTGGGTGGCAGATAGCGAGGTATCGGTCGACGCTCATCGCTGTCAGGATGAAGGTCGTGCTGGCCAGCGTCACGATCTGTACGTACAGAACGACTTTGCACATCACCGCTCCCAGAACCCACGCCTTGTCGAACGCGACAAACAGAACCTGCGGCAACAACACCACGATCTGACAATCATTCGAACCGGGACAAAGACCCCCTAATTGTTTCATGGCGCATTTGAAAAAAATCGTAACTATGTCTGAACCGTAGCGTTTCTAAACGCGCAGATTGTTAATCAAACAGCGTTCTTCATTAGTTAATAGAATCATTGTGATAGAAACATAGAAACAGGACTTTTTACATAGGCAGACGAAGAACTACGTAATGAGATCGACGTAAAATAACGCCAAGTCCTTTCCAAGCTAGAGCTGATCTCCATTTTTAGCCCTCAGCCAAACAACAGTTAATTTAGACCTGGGGACAGCGAACATAGAGCTGGTGCATCGCGCGGTGTGCCTGTTTACGTCCCAGCTTTCGCTGGTACTCATTACGCTTACGCACGGTTGGATAAGTTGAGTCGGCCTGGGTGAATGGTTACATACTGAGATGATTTACACATCACGGGCAAACCATTATTTTCTGCTAAGTTTATTTTTGAAATGGAAAGCTTTAGACTTTCTTATTAAGGAGGCGCACAGCCCCCTCCCCAAACGCCACACCTTTGATTACCCCCTACTCATTTACCCCTAAACATTTTAGTTTCTACTTTACTTGGGGTGGGAATGAGACACTGTTAGAAACTACCTCGGTGGTCATAGTAAAGCAGCAAACGGCCAGGTCTCCAGCAGCCAAGTTGATGATGAAAATGTTGATGCGGCTGTTTAGCGAGCGATAGCGGCTACACGTCAGCACTACCATGGTAACGGCGTTGCCTAGTAACGTGGCGACCATCAGAGGAACCAGCGTAGCAACCCGCTGTATGACGTCAGCGGTCCAGACGTGACTTCGATTGACGACCGGCAGCAGGGGAGTCAGTGTTGTCAAGGTCATGTCTAGCGGCGTTGATATCCACGTGCTGACGTTGTCGGCAACCACCGCCGTTTCTTCCGACATCGTTACCCGTCTGAAAATGACCAACAGAGCATTTCTTTTTAATTTTACACGTGATAGTGCTAAAACATTTAAATAGTATAGGCCTAATACTTTTGGAGCGTATGACGTTTTTGCAAATATTTTGCGAACGTTTAAGACGTGTTAAGACCACATAATAAAATGACTAACAATTGCTAAACATTTTAACAAGAATTCTGCGTCGTATTTGCTATTACACGAAAAGCTCTTACTTTTTTACGGCAAAATGTCTGTGATAACTAGCAGTTTAAAAAGCAAAAGCACATTTTAAAACAGTACCGTCAATAAAAATACTTATTGCTTTAAATATGCACGTGGTATTTCTTTTCTTTTTTTGTTGTTTTGTCATTAAAATTTTCTACGTAAATTTTATTAGTCAAACAAAAACATAGGACTGCTACAGAACGTAGCCTACGTGTTAAATTAGACAGTTGTGAAAATTAACCAGCAAAATCACGCGACCGCACGAATTCCAATTATGATCGCTGCGACAGAGTTAGTCGTAGCTAATATGAAATGCTCAAAGTGTCCTCCAGTTCTCGTCCACGCGAGATAACAGTGACGCTTGTGAAAGTTCCAACAGTCTTACACGTCATTGGCTTCCGCGAAAAAACGTTCTTTGAAGTTCCTCTTCAAATTCTACGCCCAAACTGCTGCTTAACAAATGGCTTTCGTTTAGCGCCTGCGCAATTTTTATATGCCTTTCGTTGATGTTGTGGTATTAAAATTAGTTACTCGTAGAATTGCTCACGCAGTCTATAAGACCACACAAAAATTTGATGATTATGGTATGAATGATTCTGCACAATGGTTTCCCGAACTTTTAAATGCCAATATCCCACAAACAACGAAATGGCTGCAATTTTCGCTCCATCGTTGCCTACAGCAAATTTCTTCTCAGCTAAAATTTACATCAGACTATTTTTTGATATTAACACGAATTACACTTTTGGTGCCTTTTTGTCGCAAACCACATACGCTAGCAAGCATATCACGAACGCAATAAAATTCTTTCTGCACAGCAAAGCATTTACGCAAAAACGAGCTAATATTGCAAAAAAATTATCGATCGTTGCCGATCGTGTGCTATAGCCCAAATTCCATTACGCCGACTTTGCGACAAAGTCCGGAACAAGTTCCCGACAAAGTCGCGGACACAAATCATGAATGTTGCGAACTTCATGATTTGT
>Ga0056128_1007214_pt1 | contig 14031 bp, 13 predicted proteins | sample WorMetLIZISLAND2_FD_71113 | JGI IMG/M metagenome (GOLD analysis project Ga0056128, IMG submission 71113) | Marine gutless worms symbiont microbial communities from Max Planck institute for Marine Microbiology, Germany - Olavius geniculatus... ... | reverse complement strand
CGTCTCTTGTTGACGATGTATCCGGCAGAACCGTTAATCGTTAAAAATAAAATTAATCGTTAATTTTCTTTGTTAGTTAACGATTAAATTAATCGTTAAAATCCGCAGCTCTAAAATAAATCCATATAAAATCTTCTCGGAAAAATTTTGTCCGAATGCAAAATCCAGGGCTGAAAACCCCTACTATGGAAAAATTTATGGGTAAAATTAAAATTTTCAGCATCCACGATAATAATCTGGGTATAATCCCTGCTGGAAAGTTGCTATTTGATGAAAAACAGCAACTCCATGTCCCGCCTACTTTTGACCCATGAGTGATGCCATTGAGCAAGACAGTGGGCGACTTCACTTTTTGACTTAAGACTTTCGCTGAGACTTTCGCTGAGCCTAAACTTCGGTCTAAGTACCTACTTAAGTCAAAAAAGTGAAGTGATTTCGCTGAGCGAAAACATGGTGACTATACAGCCCTATACGTACGGATAGTTTAGTAAATTAAAACAGTCTGGTACCAAAAATAAATGCCGTAATGGCTACACAATGACGTAAGACTTTGCATAATTATGTCATTTGTGTGTGCGGCGCAATTAAATAAGCAAGTCCAAGTGTAACTGGTTGATTTATTTTCCGTTAGATTTACCGGTTTTCCGCCATTTTTAATCGTTTAGTTGAACTTTGGGCTAAGTACAGACTTTCACGTTCAGCTTTAGCTTTGGCTCAGCGAAAGTCTAAGTCAAAAAGTGAAGTCGCCCAGTGCTTCTGATGCTTTCAACTGTCACATGAGTCCAACCATCAGCATAAAAATAATCACAAATTCAACTAAATTATTTAAATTCGCCAAAATTCATTTCAGTTTGCACATCCCTGCTTAGTAAGCAGAACTTCAAAATTCATAGAAATAAGCTATGCAAATTAATATAATATATTTTGTTTTAATTCAGAAAATTTGAGTTGTCAGTCTTTGACAATTGGTCCTGCATATCACGTGTGGATCGATGAACCAAAATGTTGCACGGCTGAAAAGTCTCTGTAAGTTACTGCTATTACTCGTCAAATATAGGGCGGGGGGTGGGAGAACATTTGTGATAATGTCGCAGCCCCATCCAAATATTGGGGAGGGCAGTGTCTCGTTGTCTCAGAGAGATCGACAGCCGTAGTAGATTTAGTTAAATGCCTTGCTGCGTGCATCTATCAGGCACTTTGCAGTTCACTTTGCAGTTGGATGCTGCCGGCGAGCTTTCTCGAACTCAACTGTCTGCAAACAGAAAAAAACAAATAACACATCAGTTAAGTTCACAACCATCACACTGTGTCTCTCCCAACAAGAAGCCCAGCTGTCGCTAGTGTGGGGCTGACCATACTGGTTGTCAGTGACCTTGAAGATCATCCAAGGTCGATGATTTTTATTTCATCTAAAAGGGCGTATGCAACTTCCTATCAGTGACCAATAGCAACCTAGGCCCTATCTCTCACCGTTTAGCCACAATACATCTATGACAGACAGACAGACAGACAAACAGATCACAATTTTCACATCAACAGTTGCATTTGGAGGAAAGCTAATTTAATGAATAGCTAATTTATATTCGGTTTACAGGGAAAGTTCCTGAAAGGTCACTTAGTGCTGCCAGCTCAGCATAGCGAGCTGTTTGGCTGAGTGAGAGATGACTACTTATAAAAAAACTGTGGTTGGGCCTTGCTAAGGTGAAGGTCATAACTAAGCTTAGGGAAGAACTTGAATATTCAGTGGCTGTAGGCTGAGGCTTCGTCGGTATCGCCTCGGTTCCCAAAAAGGCGATCTGTCGGCCCTGTGTCTGTTAGAAGGAGGGGCTAGTGAGAGTGTTTACATTTTTGGGGCTACAGCCTGTAGCCAGGAAATCGCTGTGTTTACGTCTAGCTAGGCTAAAGAGATCCACGCCTTCTTGACGTCACTTGCTAGGCTTAGTCGCTCACGGTCAGATCAAGGACTTTGCTTTCAGATATGCTCTCTGTCTGAATTGAATTGGAATGTTGTGTTGAATAAAAGCGTCAAAAAGTCATCGACAACGTTTCTAACAATTCTAGAGGCTCCCCACACATTGATGAAGTTCCGAAGATACGCATTTTGTGTTCCAATAGATATTGTTAATTATTCTACGTCCGTTGTCAAGATATTTTGTTTACCGAGCTGCAGCATAGCAACAGCACATCGGAACTCTAGAATGCTGTTTATTTATCCATTAATTAATTTATCCAGCAAAAAGACCACAGAAAATAGATATAGCACAAATGTAACATATCTAGATCACATGCATAATTGAATTTAATGCTTTGTAAATCGATACAAATGAGTTTTTTGTTGATGTGGTTAGGGTTTGATCGTATGTTTACTATAGCAGCGAGACACTGCCACCGAAAAATGCGACTTATTCATCTATTTGTGAATTTATCGAGCACAAAGAGAACACAAAACAAATATAGTAGAAATCTGACATATCCAGATTATCAGCATAATTGCATTAATATCTTATAATTCGATACGAAAAAGTATTTGGACAATTTTCTGCAGCAATAGTATCACGGAAAATATTTATTGCCTAGTGCACATGCATAACGCGAGTTGAACCGAGATCAAAATTTGATCGGTGGTCAGACGGCAGTTCAGAATTGAACAGAGATCAACGTTTGAACCGCATTGGTGCAATGCAATTTACGCCTGAACTAGGTTCAAATTCAGATTTGACCCGGGTTCAAAGTTGAACGACGTTGGTGCAACGCGCCTTAAGTAACATGTGCCACGACGCACGTGTTGTTGAGCTATTTTCTGCATCTCCTTGTGGAGGGAGATCTCAAAGACGCTGGGTGATAAGTGTTAGATATGGAGGGTGGGTTAATAATGTACTGACGTGTTTGACGTGTTGTTGAGCTATTTTCTGCATCTCTTCACGCAGACCTCGTGATGTCGGCAGATCCTAAATACACACAAGCCCCACGCACCTACGTAGGTAAAATTGTTAAAATTCACCAAAAAATGGTTCCTACAGCCGGGGAATCAGGGAACATAAAAGTACCAGGGAGCAACAGTTAACCAAAACTATGCACAAAAATTTCTTCAAAGCAACAAACTCATCTTGCATCAGTTTACTCGCTAACTTATGCTTTTTACGTCCCGCTTCAGTGATTTCTACCTAATCTGAAATTTTTGGCAAAATTTTTGCTGGAATCTTTGGTGAAAATTGGCGGAATTAGTCATGAACAAGAAATATGAGCTAATGCTCACGAGACGCGTGAAAGCCTATAGCAGTTCCGATTCAGTATATTAGCTGAAAACTGGGGTGTTCAGTCTAAGTTAATATACAAATACCCAATTCTCTATCTGGATTGCATAACGATAGTCCCGCGCACCCGATGGTGAAAATTTGATAATCCTAGCTTGCACCGTTTTTGACTGATCCACCCATGTGACGGACGGACGAACAGACAGACGGACAGAATTGCGATGGCTAAAGACGCGATGGAAGCAGTAGCTGCTTTCGTGCGTAAAAATATAATAAGTCAATCAACGCAATCAATCAGCGTTAGTTAGTGCTGGGCATTGTAAACCAATTCCCGAGGTGGCAGCACCATCGAACAAAATGTCACAAATTACACTGTAAGATATGTAAACCGTTTCACCAAATACTGTGCATCAGAAATGTACTAAATAATAAATTATTGCACTCACAATACAACAAAATCATACAACGAAAATCTGTCGCTGTTTGAGTTAGATTTGCGGGAATTTGGGATAAAATACAACACCTTTATTACAGTCATGCCGAAGTGCACATAATGATAGTACCGTGGCACCTCTTCGTAAATGATACAGACTTGTGTCATAGACCAAAATCGCCAAAAAAATCCATAAAACGCCCTATTTTGGCGTTCAAGATCATCCAGGGTCATTGAATTCGGCGCCAATCAAAAGCCAGTATACAATTTTCTATTAGTGATTAATAGTAACCTAGGCCTTATCTCGCACCATTACCGAGATACAGCGACTTATTGGCCAAAAAATCGCAAATTTTGCCCACCCCCTCTCACTTGGCGCCCTTGTTCGGGGTGACCCCCCTTCAAATTTATGGAAAAGTTTTACGGTTCCTGAAACTAGAGTCTTCCAGGCAGCCAATGGTAAAGATTTGGTGATCGTAGCTTTCACCGTTTTTGACTGATCCACCATGTGACAGACAGACAGACAGATGGACAGAATTGCGATAGCTAAGATGCGCTGAAAGCAGTAGCTGCTTTCACACGTAAAAACGACACATTTTGTCCTGTAAAGTCACAGAAAATGAATTCTGCAGAGTAGTAAAAATTCTTTGGCCACTTTTCAGCTGCAGGTGCATTCATACGTTGTGACTGACTGGAATGTTGCACGGGAACTTGGAACAACGATTACTTACTTTGACTGCTGACAGCCTATGCAAATTAGTTCCTTAAAGAGATAACTGAAGTTTTAGTTTGAACATTCTAAAAATGTGCTAGCAGGATCAAACAAAACTAACAAAATGTAAAAAATAAAAGCTGTTCCATTTTTTAAAACTAGTTGAAATTCACTTTTTCAAATCTTACAATTTGTAAAATGCGAATTCTCAAACTATGCTACACCGTCTTCCATAAAAAACAATCACCTCGATTACCTACTAATGCTTTGATAGATTTTTGGAGAAAAATCTGCCACCCCTGCCATAACGCGAATGCACCATTAACTCAAACGAAAGCCCTCGTGCCACAATATAACTTCACTAACACGGACAAAAGTCTCAGTGATGGTAGAAAGTCGTTTGAAGCAAGCGTCAAATGAAACATCCGAAGGATCGACACCGTGTTCTATCAGAGTATCACGCACTACACCCTCCATCTTCTACACACAGACAGCATATGGCAGGTGACGCTCAGCACCATGCTCTATGAGAGTATCACACACTACACCTCCATCTTCTACACACACGGCATATGGCAGGTGACGCTCTGCACCATGCTCTATCACACACTACACCCCTCCAAGTCAGTCAACCAATCAACACACAAACGAATGAACAAAAGAATTATCCAGATATTAGCATCAAGCTTATGGAATGGATAATAAAGATGGTGTTATAGCTCTTAGTGGAAGCCCATTCCAGAGCTACGGAGCGTCACCTGCCGTATGGGATCACACAGTGTTACTTGCCACCTGACACAGGTGAATGCGCCCCGCCTTAACCCCAGCCAGATAGGCCGGTACTCGATTTACCTACCCCGGAGGGACGGAAGGCTGAGTTGACCTAGGCGGCTGGTTACGTACCGAGATGGTTTATCTGCCCGCAGGCAGTCACCCATCCAAGTACTAACCCTTCGTTAATCGAATGAAAAGCATTACCACTATGCCATGCCATCAACCCAAATAATAACAACAGTCAAATATTCACTGAAATCAGTGCTATAGTGGGATTTATGAAAAAAAACTGAAGTTTAACTTTATACATGTAAAAAAACTTACCAGTTTACAACTGTGAGTAAGGACGATGTGATGATATCAGTCCTCTAAAACAGCAAAAATCATTTGGGTGACCTTAGATGGGGCTATGCATATGGCGTCCTTACAAGCTGACTTTGGTTGGTAATCACTAACATAGTCTAGAACCTTCTTCGTTTGATGTTATTTGTCATATTAGGCCTACTTGCCCAATGTTTACTGATTAGCGTAGCATGTGACTACTGTTAATGATCAACAGCAACCTAGGCCAATTGTGCACCGTTTAGCCACAATACATCCGTGACGGACAAATGAATGGATGACAACTCATGACAACAGCTCGACCGTTACTTAAGTACGGTCGGCTAAAAGACAAACAATTTAAACTAACCCTCCGGTTGCGATGAGATCGTGGTTCTGTACGCACGGAGTTCTGCTTTTTGACAGGGTTAACATGGCGACTCCTACTCACCACACTTTCAGCACAGGCGACCAAAATAACAACCATACTAACAAGAATTATACAAATAGTGACTGGCGTTGAGGTCATCATTGAAAATTTCTGAGCCAAAGTTCGTAAAATGTTGCCCGTGATCGAAGATCGAGGGTAACATTTTACGAACTGAGGGGATAAAATTTTCAATGATGATCGACACGCCGGTCTCCATTGGTTTTGTTGTACCTCAAAACCAAACAATTCTACAAGTCAACAAGTGAATGATTACAAAAGAGCTGTGATGACTTCAATGTTGCCTGGACAACAGTGAGTATTTGCTAACGTCACATGACGTGATTTGGACCAATTGCGTGCAGGTACTTTGCATTGAGGTATAACAAAATACGACAGTAATACTAACACTTAAGATGCTGTACTACAACTGCAGACAAAACACTACAACTAATAATATCATTGCTATTATTTTACACACGGCAGTTCGGCTTAGTTGGTAACATTGTTTTCGCATCAACGCCAGGCCTGCTTAGTATTCGGATGGGCGAATAAGCCACCATCTTGGTATGTAACCAGCCACCCAGGTCCACTCAGCCTGGCCATCCATCTGTGGGTAGGTGCAATGAGTACCAGTGAAAGCTGGGAGGTAAGCAGGCACATCGTGCGATGCACTAGTCCTGTAACCGTGGTCACTCCACAGTGTAAGCTGGTGTCTGGCTGAAGGCTAAGGAAACAGAAATCATCACTGCTCTGTGGTTTTGGGGCTTGGAAGGAATGAATTCCAAATGGAATGAAAAGTAAAAAGGTAACGTCCAGTACTTGCTATAGCACTTCTTACATGAGATGGACTCAAAACCAGAAGTGCTTTACAGTCTCAGAAGTGCCAGCTGATTGGCATGAGCTAATGATAACACAGCACACTATGCGGCCATCCACTGCCCACGTTAACAAACAACTGGACCCACACGGTTTGCAGCTAGCAGACCTACCACCGCCCCTATCAGACACACTAGGCCTTCACCCCATAGCCTGTAAACTACTAATTATTTCCCATCCCATGGAGGATAGGATGCTGAGTTGGACCGATATTTTCAACGTTGTCAATACCTTGCCGATCTGGTTTCACTGCTGCTTGTCTGGCGTTGAGACATCATCTCAGTTTGATCCTGACTGACATTGTACCGAGTGTCAGACAGATGCTGCTGCTGCTGTTGCTGCTTCTGTTCTGATGATGTTTGTCTGCTGAGCTTGTTGCCCGCCTGCTGCATTGATGACCTGGAGGCCGCATTCACAGAAGATCTTAAGAGAAATTCAAGACAGCTGTCACACACTTATGGTCGGTCATCTTAAAGCAATGGCCTAAAATGCAGAACATTTACGAGAAACATGCCATAAAAAAAATCTTGCAATTTTGTGACAAATTCTACAAATTAACACAAATTAATGTGACATGTCATGAGATTGTCTTCAGGCACATCTTAGAATAAACCTTATATCAGGGTGCGTGTGAACTGGGCTTGGATCAACACAAGATGACCGATGACTGACTGATTAAATAGGTTATAGATTACAAGTGGTGATATAGCTCTTAATGGAAAGCCCATCTCAGAGCTACAAAGCATCACCTGCCGTATGGGATCACACAGTGTTACCTGCCACCTGACACAGGTGAAAGCACCCTGCTATAACCCGAGCCAGATAGGCTGGTACTCGATTTACCTACCCCAGAAGGATGGAAGGCTGAGTTGACCTAGGCGGCTGGTTGCATACTGAGATGTTTTACCCGCCTGCAGGCAGTCATCCATCGCAGTATTAACCCGGCATAGCGTAGAGTAACTTCGTTGATTGGATGAAACACGTTACCACTACGCCGTACCACCAACCCAACCGTCTTCTACTAAACAACAGTGAGTCAACAGCACGAATCATTTGATCAATCGAAGACATTTAAATATACACACCATCATACATTGTAGTGTCAAGCAGAGCTATAATGGTAATTATCAACATATGAATGAATGATTGAGTGAGTCAGTGCATGAGTGAGTAAATAAATGAATCAATCAATCAATGAGTGAATGAGTCAGTGAGTGAATGAATGAATGGATAAATGAATGAATGAGTGAGTGAGTGAGTAAAAAAAGCAAATAAATGAATGAATGAGTAAATAAACAAATAAATGAGTTAATGCATAAATAGACAAATGAATGAATCAATGAGTGAGTAAATGCACATTCATTCACGAAATTCGTACATGAAAGAATCGTTCGCAAACAAATGAGTGAATAAACAAGAAAAGCCCAGGTAACGCAAAGAGGAAGGTGCAACAGCGGTGCATGTTTGCGAACAAATCTAAGCTTAATGATCCAGCAACTGACATTGGGTACAATGTATTTACATATGCCAGATGGCGCCACCATTTCGCGTGAATGCTGCTGCTCTTGAAATGAGTGTCGCAGCCCAAAATCGTCAAAAAAATCCATAAAACCCCTATTTTTGCGTTCAAGGTCATCCAAGGTCATTGATCTCGATGGCAATCGAGAGCCACTGTATGACTTCCTATTAGTCATTAATAGTAACCTAAGCCCTATCTCGCACCGTTAGATACAGCGATTTATTGACTAAAAATCACAAATTTTGCCCACCCCCTCTCATTTAGCGCCTTCTCAGCGCCCTCGTTTGGGGTGACCCCCTTTGAATTTATGGAAAAGCTTTATGGATCCTGAAATAGAGTCTTCCAGGCAGCCGATGGTGAAAATTTGGTAATCCTAGCTTGCACCGTTTTTGACTGATCCACTCGTGTGATGGACAGACGGACGGACGAACGGACATAATTGCGATGGCCAAGAAGCGCTATAGCACAGTACCTGCTGTCGCGCATAATAAATGAACAAACAAATAAATGAACAACAAATAATGGATGAGTGAGTGAGTGAATGAGTAGTTTCAACCTCTAATGATCACAATCATCAAAACAAAATCGTGAGAAACTGTTGTTCAGTAGAACACAGTTGACATGGTGGTGGGTAGAACAATGGAGAACACTGGAGGTACAGGACTGATGTTGCTAGTAGTCTAAGATTGTTGAATAGGTTAACTCAGTTCCCTGGTGATACAGACATGACGTCCCCTTCCTCCCCTTCCTAATAGTAGTAGTAGTAGTAGTAGTAGTAGTTGTTGTTGTTGTTGTAGCAGCAGCAGCAGCAGTAGTAGTCAGTGGCTTCTATCCCTATACCTGGTGGGTGCAACTTGCACCCAGTGAAAAATAGAGGAAACAGTTTTGTTGGGGTGTAAATCAAAACTTCCCCTCCCCTACTTTTCACTGAGCAATCTACACCCTTAACAAAACTGCCCCCATTTATGAAAAAAAGAAGCCCACAAGAGGGGGGTGGGGAACTTAAGTTTAAAATTGAAGAACACTTGAGCTCAAAAATGGGAAAATTGCGTCCAATTTTAATTCCAGATTTGGGGGAAATAGAAGCATAGCAGTAGTCGTAGTAGTAGTAATGTTTAAATTACTGATGTTGCTGGTAGTCTGAGTTTGTTGAACAAGTCGATGCAGTTTCCTCATGATAGAGACACGACTTCAGATGAACACTTGCAGCATTCTCCTCCGACGAAGCACTGTCCACGTTATAACTACCCAACCAACACCCAAGTTCAGGGCTAAGCAAAAAAGTACCCCGTAACAATGGCACCATTGGCTAAGAAGTAAATGGATCAAGAAATTGCATTCTTCCAACAAAACTACAAATTTCGAGCAAAATTCTGACAGAAAGTTGCAAATGGACGAAAAGTTTTGGACAATAACACTTTCTGACAATTGTCTGACAGCCAAAAAGTTAGGGTGCAGTTGACCCCCTGCAATGATGCCACTGTCCCCAAAAGAGTTTTGCAATTTTCTGAGCAACTTCTTAGAATTGTAACACCAAATTTCATATATGCTTATTATCTGTTCATACCTGCATAAGCTACTATTGCTATGCCCAGCTGTATGGTGCAAATGCCTTTTAAAGAATTGTAAAACATCATGAAAGCCGAGCCTGTTAGATCCAAACACTCGGCGTCATCATTCATCATTGGTTAGATTAGACCATGTAACTGCTAGCACTAACCGTAACATTCATCCTGATCCTACTTCAAACATCATGAAAGCTAAATCCCACTTCTAACACCATAGAAGCTGCAAACAGCACTCACTAAACGTCATGACAGTTGTCACGTAGGCAGTTCGGCCAGCGTGTTAGATCCCTCACGTGCTCAATGCTGTCATCATTAGTGAAACAAGATGCACCACTAAACCTACTGACCCTACCATGTAGACCAACATGGTACTGATGCACCTGCCTCTGTATATCAGCCACACAAACACAACCGATAGTAAACAAGAAGCCCAGCTGTTGCTAGGAAAAGCCGACCATACTAGTCGTCAGTGAACTTCAAAGTCATCCAAGGTCAATAATTTTATGTAATCTGAAAGGGTGTGTGCCACTTCCTATTAATGGTTAATAGTAACCTTGGCAATATATCTCACCATTTCCAAGATATGGCCAGTTTCTATTGAATTTCCTACACCCTTCCATAGATAATTATTTGTGGAAAATGTTTTCCCCTACAACCTACAACTTAGCCACAGTACATCCGTTGCAGATGGACAACAAATGACAACCATGCCAACAGCTTGACTGTTATACTTACTCGTAAGTACGGTCAACTAAAAACTGTAAAAACTGTAACCATTGCTGTGTTCCACTGGGCTTGGTATCTTGCAAGTACCAGTTTATGACTACAAAGTCGGAAATTGAAAAGCTCACCAAAATTCCCAGTTCAGACAAGTTGACGGACGTACAGTACAAACTGCTTTCAATTAATTAATCATCACAGTTGTTAAAAAATTTTCACACAGAAACGTCACAGATGTACTGCAAGATAAAAATGTAGGCCTAGCAGCAACTTACATCGTAAGTTTGGCTAATCCAAAAACCACTGACAAGTGGTGGCATTTGTATGAATCACACCTCACACGATAGTGCGAGTGTTATAAGGACGACCTTCAAAGTCTATGGGAAACGGCAAACTTTGACCCTCAGCCAACCCAAAACCCCTGAACTGATCATCAAATTTGAATGGCATGATTACATCGTGGACCCCTACCACTAAAAAAATTGGGCTCAATCCGACCAGGGGTTTTTGCTCCCCATATATGTGAAATATACACCCCCCTGTTCGAAATTTACTACACTTCTTTTGGTTCTTCAACTCGCCTACAAACGAGTCCGTTAGACCAATTTTTATGCTTAATGCGTCAAATGATGCAATTCTGCGCAAGGAAGTGCCTTTTTAATGTTACAAGATAAAACTTTAATTTTTGACTTATTTATTCAAAAAATTCAAAAAAATTACAATGGCGCCTATGGGGAAAATTTAAAAATTCTTTAAACTGTCAAACTTCAGTTGTGTGCAAGATAGAGTCATAACTTTTGGTTCTAGGATATGGTTTTTGGGATCGGCATAATTAACGGTGACATTTATATTTACCCCCGTTGACCCCCGTTGCCATGGCAACGAAATTTGGGACAAAATTGGCTATAACTTGGCTTGCGTAAAAATTTTTTGGGAGATTTTTGGGCCTATAGGGGGATTTTTGGGGATGGGCCATTGAATGCTACCAATTGCATTTTTCCCCGAACAACCCACATTGCCATGGCAACAAAATTTGGGACAAAATTGGCTATAACTCAGCTTGCGTAAAAGATTTTTGAGAGATTTTTGCGCCTACAGGGGGGGTTTGGGGATGGGCCATCGAATGCTGCAAACTGCATTTTCCCTGACCGACACCCGTTTCCATGGCAACAAAATTTGGGACAAAATTGGCTATAACTCGGCTTCCGTAAAAAATTTTTGCGAGATTTTTGCACCTATAAAGGGGTTTTGGGAGATGGGCCATCGAAAGCTGCCAACTGCATTTTTGCTCGACCGACCCACGTTGCCATAGCAACAAAATTTGGGACAAAATTGGCTATAACTTGGCTTGCATAAGAGATTTTTGTAAGATTTTTGAGAAATTTTTGCATCTATAGGGAGTTTTCGGGGACAGGCCATTGAATGCTGCCAATTGCACTTTTCACCAACCGACCCCCGTTGCCATGGCAACAAAACTTGGGACAAAACTGGCTATAACTCGGCTTGCATAAAAAATTTTGGGAGATTTTTGCGCCTATTGGGGGATTTTCGGGGAAGGGCCATCGAATGCTGCCAATCGCATTTTTCACCGACCAACCCCCGTTGCCATGGCAACGAAATTCGGGACAAAACTGGCTATAACTCGGCTTGTGTAAGAGATATCTGCGAGATTTTTTGCACCTGTGTTGGAGTTTTCGGAAATGGGCCCTCAAATGCTGCTAACTGAATTTTACCATGTCCGATCCTTGTTGCCATGGCAACAAAATTTAAGACAAAATGGGCTATACCTCGGCTTGTACAACAAATATCACTAAGATCCTTGCATCTGACGGAGGTGTGGGTTAAGGGTTTGGCAATTAGATGACGTCAGTTGAAGTCTACCACAGCCAACCTTGAGTTCCAGGTATAACGAGCAGCAGCGTAGTAGGAGCAGCAGCAGTAGTAGACACATCCAACGTTCTGTACCCGAACGGAGGTATACTGCTCTGCCTTAGAAATGTAAAAAGTAAAGATACGGATCCTGATAACGCTTTTTACATGCGTCAGGCTCATTCCCCGACTTTTGGCAATAAAGTCAGCTTGTAAGGACGCCATAAGCATAGCCCCATCTAAGGTCACCCAAATAATTTTTGCTGTTTTAGAAAACTGATATCATCACATCGTCCTTACACAGAGCAAATATATATGTAAAAAAACTTACCAGTTTACAACTGTGTGTAAGGACGATGTGATGATATCAGTCCTCAATAACAGCAAAAATCATTTGGGTAACCTTAGATGGGGCTATGCATATGGCGTCCTTACAAGCTGACTTTAGTTGGTAATCACTAACATAGCCTAAAGCCTTCTTCATTTGATTTTATTTGTCGTATTAGGCCAATGGTTACCGATTTGGCCGAACTGCCCAAAATGTGCACCGTAAAACAACAGATAGGCCTAAGCATATAATATAAGCTTAACTAACGTAAAAGTCTGCGTAATGACGATATGGTGATCTCATATAGCTGCTTTCGCTTTGGACCAAAATACTATACGCCTGCTGCATCGAATGGTCATTGCCATAATAGGCTACTCAGGCTAAAATTGAGTGCACTATAACAGCGAATGTAGGGCCAAGACGACAGCCAGATCATTCATGCATGCAGTTATGGGCCTATAAATGGCAAGCACACGGATAAGTTCACATTCTTATTAGACATCAACAATGTTCAGTCACTTTATTATCCAGCCATCCATCTGTGCATTGTACATAAAAATCCAAGATTGATGTAAATGTTTTCCATGGCACAGTACCTGCTACAGCATCTTTCAGCTTTAAGTGTCTAATGTCAGGGTTACGGTTGTACTGTGCAGTTGGACAGTTTGTATGCATAGGCCTATGAGTGCGCGGTTAGCTGAATATTGTGTCAGCACAGGGTCATGTTTTTGCTTCCTTGTTAGGCCACCATTAGCTAAGCCATAGGCTAACAGAAACATTTTCGGCTGCTACGCTAATCAGTAAACATTGGGCAAATAGGCCTAATACGACAAATAACATCAAATGAAGCAGGCTTCAGACTATGTTAGTAACTACGAACTAAAGTCAGCTTGTAAGTACGCCATATGTGTAGCCCCATCTAAGGTTATCCAAATGATTTTTGCTGTTTTTTAGAGGAATGATATCATCACATCGTCCTTACACATATTTGTAAACAGGTAAGTTTTTTACACATATCATCATAAAGCATCGTGTGCGTATACTAAGAATACTGTCTTATTTTAGATGAGTGTAAAAAATGACAAACTAGAAATTTGGGGCAAAGCCCAACATGAGTCCGCCCGGCGCCCTAACTCTGATTGGGGGAAATTAGAGGGGGGGGGTAAAATTTTCCCGGCATCAAAGTCACGTGGCCCGAACTCAAATGCATTGGCATACGCCGAACGC
>Ga0056128_1007210_pt1 | contig 14034 bp, 6 predicted proteins | sample WorMetLIZISLAND2_FD_71113 | JGI IMG/M metagenome (GOLD analysis project Ga0056128, IMG submission 71113) | Marine gutless worms symbiont microbial communities from Max Planck institute for Marine Microbiology, Germany - Olavius geniculatus... ... | reverse complement strand
CATTTGAATTCACGCATTAATTTCATATATTTATGAAGCTCAAATCAACATATTATATATGCGAGGTTAAATGTCTAATTTAAATCTACAGAAATTGCGCGAGTGAGTTTGACTGTGGCCATGGACCTTTAATTTGGTGTTTTAACCCCCAGGATCTACTACCGGGGTTATAGAAATATTGTTTTTTATTATATTATGTTGTATTAAATGTGTTGTTCTGTTATGCTGTGTTGTTATATTATTACTGTATATTTTCATTGCTATGTTGTTTTATACTATTATTATATAGTATTATGCTATTGTGGTATGGTAGTGTTTTTGTTTATAAAAAAACTAGAATAAAAATAAAGAAACTTACTTGCACTGAAGTAAAATTAGTCAAGCAGTGTGCTAGAGTGGAATTTGCATAGCTCGAGCTGTTTGTGTTTTAGGTGGAAGTGAATGGCAGTAAGGTTGGCAAACTGGCATCGGGCAACGACGTGTTTCTGGGTACGTCGCTAGGTGGCAGCAGTGCAGGTGAGTCTGGCCGTAGCTCAACCATCACAGCGCTACGTCAGCGGGTCGGTGAGTGTGGAGCCAATGTCGCTGAGAGCGAGAGCGAGAAGGCGGCGTCGGAGTTGTGCAATAGCCGGGACTTTGCTCCGGACAGCAGTGATGAAATGCTGCGCAATGGATTCTCTGGCTCCGAGCTGAGCATCCACAGCGGATCACCTGCCGGAATGAGTGATGTGGACTCCTCGGACCACAATTCCACCATGATCGGAGAACTCTTTGATGCAGCTACTGCGAGTGATAGCAAGCCAGATGCATCGTCGGAGGTTGTTGATAAAATGGTTCAGTCATCTGATCTAGACATGTCATATAAACTGGCAGAAGTTGAAGATTTGCCAAGCAGTGAGCTGCAGACTAAGTCTGATGGTGGTGAAATTGAAAACAACAATGGCAGATTATCTCCAAGTGATGCAGATAACAACCTGACGTGTGTGGCGGCAAATGATAACGGAAGTTCTTCTCCGAGTTCTTCAGAGTCCGATTCCTCTTCAACTGCAGAGTCTCCCATGCCGGATGATCTAGAATCTGTCACTGAAACAGCATTTACCGGTAGTGACGATGATAATGAGCACGTGATGCCAGGGTTGGCTATGGAGCAGAGCAGTTTGGACCAAGCTAATCAGCAGCCACAGAGTTTAGATGATGATGATGATCATGATGATGTTGTTGCTGATGAAAGGTCAGAGAAGACGGCTGAAGAGTGTCCGACCGCATCTACCACACCCGTGCTGGAGAAGCTTCTGAACGAGCCAACCCCAGTGCTTAGGACAGTTTGTCGTGCACCGAATCCAAGCACTGCTGTTGACTCACAGTTCTGTACAGTTCACCAGGCTGAACTGAACAGTCCTTCTGTTGCTGACAGTCGTTTCACGGAGGCTAATGCCCATGGAGCTATGGCTGCCCATCACGTGTCAAGAGACCACCCACAGCACTTTGTTGTTCGCAGTACGGCTGACATCGGCCAGGCTTCCACAGTTTCTCAGCAGGGTTTCGTCACAAACCCGGTTGCTAGTTCCAGCACCACTCAACCTACAGGGCAGTTCACTCCAGCATTTGTCAGTGTTGGCAGTCCTTCTCCTGCCAGCAACGTGCCACGAGTGTCATGTCCAACCCCTGGAATGGAAAACGTCGTTAGTTCGTATCTTGGTGGCTATAGGAGGTTATCTAGTGGCTCCGGCTCGCACATACAGCCGCATCTCGTGTCACCAGAGATGAATTCTGCAGAGCAGAGGATGAATTCTCCAGCTAGTTATTGTACTGAGTATGCGCCAGCAAAACAGGGCAGCTATAGCACAAGACCATTGCATGATGCCAGCTACCAGTCGGCTGGTGGACCACACTCAGTCAAAAGTTCGCCTGGAGCAGCAGTTGGATCTCCAAACTCTGGTTGTGCGATGATGTCACCGAACGGAAGTTATGGCCGTGCACAGAGCTTTGGTTCATTAACCCATTCCCCAGCAACGCGAGTAGACCAGTCTCCGGGAAGTGGCAGCTTTACTGGCGGGAGTTCATCGGGGTTGGCTGGTACACAGCAAGGCAGTTTTAACCAACCTAATCCGTCACCTTCTGGCAGTGGTGGGACCGGTTGGGTAGCGGGTATGCCGAAAAAGTCACCAGTCGCCAATACCAACGTATTTTCACCAGCTGCTCCTGCAGCCATATCACCATCGTTCATGGCAGTCACATCGGCTATGAGTGGGTTGTCACAGAATGCCAGCATTGTGCCATTCTCCTGTAACCTGACCGATGGAGTGCCACCATTCCACTTTCCAACGAACGTCGCTGTTCCAGTCAGTGCTACGACATATGCTGGCGCCCCTTCACCGACCCCACACAGTCTGCAGCTACTCTCACCAAGCAGTACTACCAACAGGGTCACTGCTGGCTACCAGACCGTGTCAACCACAGCCAGTGTCAATACAGTCCAAAGGCATCACTCGCGTCAGCAGAGTACTTCGTCAGCAATTGGACTACCGTACTATGGAATTCCACCATCACTGCCGGCTAACATGTCCTACACCGGTATGATTGTTGATCATCGGTTCACCGATGCTCCTCTTGACCAGCTGATGTCAACTTTCTCGCCGTCAGCCGGTTCGGGAGGCGGTCGTAGTCAGATTCCACATGGTAGCCGGACTGACTGTTCACTGGTTCAGCTGCAGCAGCTGACGAGTCGTCTAGGTAGCAACACTCCCCAGCCTCCGCCACTCGACATGTCCTATGGAATCTCACCAGACACTCAGTCAATGGGTCTGCTTCCGCCCAAGTCAGACCCATTTGGACGTGTTGTTGGCCAACCATTGTCAGGTCCAGCCGTCAACCAGGCATGCAGGCAGTCCTCTGGACGACGTCGGGCAGCCACTTCGGAGAAGACCTCACCGGTGGGGTCTATCACTCTTTCACCACACGCCGCCAGTTACAACATGCTGGATATGTTTCATCATCCACAGCGTCAACCGAGCCCCCATGCCTCTGCGTCGCCCATTGACTATCAGAGATACTTAGCAAATGCCGGATTCTTCGGCCAAGGTGCTCCACCGATGCAGATGATGCCTTCTTTCAGAGCTCCGGTAAGCCGGTCCTCAACTCCGTTTATGCCGCAGCCTTCATCGCAATTGCAGGGTGGTGGAAGTCATCATAATGTATATTCTTCTTACAACTATGTTCACTTTCCAACTGATGCATTCACGGACTTGCCGCGACGATAGTATTCGACATTTGTGTTACAAATTCTGATTAAAATATCTACTGCATTATATTCAACGGACAGATATATTTATGTAAACGTGTTGTACATAATAAGCTGGTATTTTTTTAATTGTTTATTTTTTGCTTCATGCAGTTGGAAAGTATGGTATCGTTTGTGCAGTATTTGCTACACACACTGTGTGTCAAAAAAGGTGATGTGGATTGTTTTTTTTGAGGTGCAGTTTCTTCTGTCGATAACTGTGGATTTCCGTTGCATGTGTTGCACACATACAGTGTTTTTTAGTTGTTGCTGTCTACGGCACAAGGGTTTTTTGTGAGTCGGTTTTGAGTTGCATGTTAATTTATTGATGAGTGACTTGCTAAATATGTGCACTGTGAAAGTCGGTATGTGATAGAATGAAAACTAAATGCTTGAAGTAGTGACGTGACATGGAAAGTAAATGCATTATTTTGTGCATTTTTTCTTGCAGCTGTTGTACAGTTTTTTTACCCTTTTTAGTTTTTACTGCCGAGAATTATGTTAGTGCCATTAATGGTAATTTACTTGAAATGTGCCGAAATTTCACCCGTGTTTGGGGGATTTGCTTGCTAATGTGCTGAGGTATAAAACTGTTACTTTTGCTTTTTTGTTGGAAAAATGTTAATTGTACACCATCAGTTTCTACTTATGTGTTTTTTCTCTTTGTTAAAAGTTTGATGGGAGAGTTGAATGTAATGATTTGTAATAATTGTCATGTGCTTGCTTTGAATTATTTCGTTTGATGTCGTGTGTCAATCGTTTTCCAGTGTTGCATCTGAAAGGTGATCCGATAACACACACTTTTTGCCAAAGCTGTTAACTTGATTGTAGTAAACTTGAAGCGATTCTAGCTGGAACTGTTTATGCTGTTTCAGTAATGCTGACCTTAGGTATTACTACTTATGCGTCTAAATCATTCCTTCGCACATATGCCGTTTGTGGCAAATAAACTTTTGTGTGCAGTTGTCAGTTGTTATCCATAATGTGGAGTTCTTTTGATTGCGTCCATTTGACAACTTCTGTGACTGAGCAAGGTGCGTCTGCTGTGGCAGTTATTGGTAGCGACTTTCTTTTTGCATCACATATCAGTATACTTAATAATAATAATAATATTGACAATAAAGTGCTGAGTAAGTTGCACGTGTTTATGCGGGCAGTAAAATTGTTTACTGATCTGAACTTTTCCGGTTGAATTGACTTAATCCGTGGCGTTTATCTGTTCACAGTACCATGCATAATTTAGTCTACTGCTGGCATAAAATTACCTAATATCAAACTGTTATGAGTGCAGTGATTGCTGTCTTATGTCAGTCTGGTCATTAGTAGGGCTAGAGGAAAATCACGAATTCATGGAATTCACGGAAGCCGTGAATTTTGGCGCTTGCCATGAATTTTAGCGTTTGCCGTGATTTGCCGTGAATTTTTGCACGGGCTGCACATTTGTGTCAAAATCCGTACAAATTCGATTGTTAAATGTTGACCTAATATGACCTCGTTGATCATTATGATAATCATTTGCAGCCCTTTATATTTTACTTACTTATTATAAGAACGATTAATGTTAGTCATTTTGTGAGACGACGATACATGACTGATTGCTGACTAGGCAGAGAACAAAAATGTTTGTCAACGAGACGTTTTTTAACGCTATATATGACCGTGAATTGGCACCGTGAATTCGCCGTTAATTTTGCAACTTTTCTAAAAGTATGCCGTGATTTTTGCACTTTTGCACCGTGATTTTCGTACAGCCCTAGTCATTAGTTGATGTTATGTGTGGATAGTTGGTCCGTCTTATCTTCAGGGCTCTTGCGGGTTCTTGAAAGTACTGTATTGTGGCTAAACGGTGAAAGACAGGGCCTAGGTTGCTATTAATCACTAATAAAAAGTCACATAACCCCTTTCAGATAAGATAAAAATCATCAACCTTGGATGACCTTGAAAATCAGTATGCACTATTGAATTTGAATTTAATTTTGACAAATGGACAACAACCATGTATTTTGCAGTACCAGCTCCGGTATTTGCAGTGCATGTTTGTAAATAGCTCCAGCAGAGTTACAGCCAGATACAACTACATGTGTCACCATTGAGTTGCCGAGTCTGCTCTAGTGATAGTGATGTTACGTGGCATACAGTGCGATAGTTACAACATCACATAACCACCGTCCGTGCCTTTGTAGTGCGTTATCGTAGTGTCCGGCGAGCTTCACCTATGCATCCTCTGTGTCTGCCATTCTTTTCTTGGTGCCCTCATTATTATTATTCACACATTTATCTGTCTGGTTACAGGCCTGGTTTGTAGCTTGTACATAAATGAGTATACAAGTAGGCGTAAACTTGGCAAAAATATCAGAGCACCCAGTAAGGAGCTGAGGGCAAGGTAAAACGATAATGAAATGCCACAGGAGTTGAGCAGGGTAGGAAATGCGACGCGGTTTTCTCCATTCTCAGCTGACTAGGGTCTAAGGGATTGCTGTGACCTAACCCCCTGCCAGGGTCCAGGAGCAGAGCCTTGGGCCAATGTGATAGTTCTAAGGGGGATGGCAGGTTCCAGTCTTTTAGTCGACTCCCTCACATATCATATGCAAATCTACCAAGTTTACTCCTGTGGATTTTTCCATTTTGTTGTGGCGACTGTCATCTGTGCACGACAAGTGGACAAAGTACTTGTGCCAGTTTTTATGTGCTAGTTTTTTTTCGTAAAGATTAACTTACCAGTTGAAGAAGTGAGTGCTATTTTTTGTCTGTATCTTCACCTGGCAAACACTCCAGGGCTTGGCGGCTTTATACCATACATCTTGTGTAGTGTTTGCCTTTTAATTGTGTAAATATTACAGCTGGTGAAAAACATATACACTAGTCTATAATCTATCGGCTTTTGTTTCGGTGGTTGGATGGCTTCCGGTAGCATGTTTCACAATCACAGCAGTGCTACTTAGAGTTTTTTCATTGCCCAGTCTTTGTTCACTGCTTGTCAGTTACTCTTATTTACGTTCTAAGCTTTTTCGTGTTTTAAGAAAGTCATTTCTATTTCTTCCATTTTAATTATCTGACACAAATGCGAATGTTCTGTTTCTGCAACACTTTGGCGGAGTTTTTGTGACCAACGTTCGAGTTGCATCCCGTACTTTGCGAAGCACTGTACTAAGTTGTGCGGAGTATTTTGTTATACTTATTGTTAAAAACTAAGTTTCTGGTACAGTACCGGGTGCAGATAAGTTACTGTTGTGACACTCCCATTTACGTGATGTGCGTGCATTTGTGTATATGATTATAGTGAACGTGTGTACTGGATATTCTTGACCTTGTGATACGAGGGACGTATGGCGCCAAAATGTGCATAGTGTTGTTCCCTGCGGTGTGTCACCTCAGAAAGCCCAGTGTATTTCTGACAATTTGAACTCCACGTTTACAACAACGAACAGTGAATAAAGCTATTTTGATGTTTATTTGCGGTAATGACAGAACAGTTTCGCGATGACGCGTGACTTTTGTTGATTGATTAATCGGTAATGCTTTACGTGTTTAGTTTATAGTTACTTTTAGATAGAATAGATTGTAGCCCCGATGGTAAAATTACTGCATTCGTCGTACGTTTCTGTTACGCGTATTCTGCTTGAATCGGCGTGCAGTTCTTCCGTGAACGTAACTTTTTTCTCTCATAATAATTAGCAGGAATTCGTTGTGCGTAATCGACTGTATAGTGTTACTATACGCGGCGGGTGTCAATGACGGCTTTAGTTCTTGTCCGAGTGATTCGCTTCATGATGTAGCCTTGTCGCCTGTGGACAGTCTTATACTCGGCTTGTATACTGGGTGGTCCAAAAAGTAGGCCACTGAACTTCATGTCTCGACCCATTTGCAACGATTGCTCGATCCACGTAAAACAATCATGTACGGTGTGTTGCGCTTTTATGCGCCACCCGCTGTACGTTTGCAGTACAGATAAATTATGATTTTAAATTCCACCACGCCCGAAACGCGTCGCTACATTCCCTTATGTTTTGTACTTCATGGGATTTTCAACGATGAATCTACTGCAAATTTGTTTCTGTGTTTATCAGTAGAATAATTTTTAAAATAAATCATTACCCTGTAGTCATAGTTACGACGCAATTAGGGCCTATGTCATATTTTTACCTCCGCCAAGGAGGTTATGTTTTTGCCAGACTTTGTCTGTTTGTCTGTCTGTTAGCAAGATAACTCAAAAAGTTATGGACGGATCTTTCTGAAATTTTGAGGGTTTGTCGGGCATAGCACAAACTACCAGTGATTCAATTTTGGGGGTGATCCGGAAGGAATCCTGGATTCGGGATCACTTTGAAATTTTCGTTACCATTGCTTTCAATGGGGCATACGGGAAACCGCTGCAAAACCGAAGATGGTGCTGCCACCTAGCGAACAACATTGCTTTGGCGGAGGTGTGCGGGCTCTGACTGCTTTCTAGTTTTGCCTATTTTTTGGACCACCTTGTATTCGTTGGTTGTATGTATTGCATTTGTGTAGTGGGCGTCGTTTCTTTTCTGCAACATCTGTTTGTGTATATTACGGCTATTTATAGTGGATATAATTTTATTACTATTAATTTAGCTGATGCATATAATAATGATAATACTGAGAGTGATAATACTTGACTTGCGAGCGTGGTGTAGACGGGTGAATGAGTGCACTGATGATGTATCTTAATTGCAATCGTGTCGTCATATCACCGGGCATTTCAGTATTTCGGTTAGTATTGAATTAAAGCTGAAGCTGAGAGATCTCCGGTCCTGTTTGTCATGTTTTTTCGCCTTAAGGTGCGTAGAGAGCAACGAAAGTGAACTGAACTGAACTGGAATGGCATTGTTTATAGTTTTTGACTAATGCTTCATGTTTGCTTCATCGAGTAAACGGAGCATAGCTGACCAGTGGGCAAGCATTAATGCATTACAGTCACTACCGTCTATCGGCGTCGGTGGCCTACGTGAATATAGTCACGTACGCGTCAGCCAATGACAATGAGCCCGCCCTGCTCCCCCATTGGTCAGTTCGTCAAAAACTAAATCGTGTCGGTTCAGTTCAGTTCCGGTACTGCGCTCTGTACGCCCCTTTATTCGCATTAAAGAGATCGAGACTAAGAGGGAGAGGAGGGGAGAGAGAGACAACACTCAGAAGCAAGACAGCCAAGCAGGTTTAACGACAAGCAAGCAAAACACTGCAAGCAACTTCACGATAATAGGCAACATTAGAGTAGGCCTATACGTTACATGCAGTGGTAACTTTATAATTTTTATCATATATTAACCGACTTGGATTAATTTGAACTGGCTGCCGAGAACTTCAGATTTGCAGGTACTGTTACATGCTAGGCTCATTTCATATCCGAGCAGACGGTGCATATTTACAAAACAGATCAAAGGCCAACGTCTTCGCTTAATTGCTTTTGAAAGTGGTATGCCTGTCGGACGAAAATGCAACTTGCGTGAACAATACCAAAAGGGGCCAAGCCTAGAATTTTAGCTGGAAAACTGAGAGATTGGGTCGAAAAGTGAACGGACGAGGTCTAAGGACTCAGATTCGCAGAATAACTCAAATTCGTGCGCAGGTCTGCTACAGATGGTCTAACATTCGGTGGTGTTAAATAATCGCACAGTGTTCTGGTCAGAGTACAATAGGGCTATACACTGATACAAAACAATATGAGATAGGCCTAGTGTCTGCATAGAGAAACAATAGGACGATAGTACATCATACGTGTAGCCCTAACTTGCAAGAAAATCACCTAGGCCTGATCAGATAGGCTGATTAACCGTACATGAATGGCAACAGCACAGAACCCGAACTTAATATCTGTAGGCTAAGCCTATAGTTCACATACGCACTACATTTTCAACCTGCATGACGAAATATAGTCTGTACGCTATAACTAAGGACCGGATGTCTGCACCGGAGATTAGTGGCTGAAAATAATGACAACAGGACCTACGGTTAACGTCGCACAGTCGCAACTTCACAAGAGACAATAATTAGTAGCCGTCCAATCTTGACACATCTCCCCGCTCCGATTCCTCAAAATTTAAACCGATTTATTAATAAATTAAATTAAATTCGACATGACATTAGTACATTAGTTGTAGAAGGCCAACAAAGCAATGAAAGCATAGGCCTACTGCAAAAAGCAAGTTGTCGAATAAATCGTATGGCTACAGTATACCCCCTTAGGCCTATACGTACTTTGACGTGAATCTACATGTAATATAGCAGCTGCTGCATAGCAGTAAAAAAGTAACAGTGATGATAACTCAATAACGCGATGTTGTAGCCTAACACTAAACACGCACGTGCTGCAATATGCAGTCAAATAAAACTCGCAAAGTGATTGTCGTTAACATAATGCCACAACATAAGAACACTTGTATTTCGATAACGCAAATATTTGCAGCGGAGCATTTTGTCAGGGAGTATAGCCTAGGGCAATAATGGATTGTAAATTGTAATTTACCCATGCTGGACTCGCAATCGATAGGTCGCGGGTTCGGCTGCTTCCGGCCGTAAGGGGAACGTTTCGCTGCCCTATTCACTCCGACCCCCATCCAGTGACGTAGCCAGGATCTAGTTGTAGTGGGGGCACTTGAGAGATGGGGTATGGGAGGGCGTCCCCTCCCAACGGGGAAAGGGTCTGGGGAGGGGGCTGTGCCCCTCCCCAGAAAATTTTTGGATTTTTGGTGTGAGAATGACGTGCTTTGGTGCATTTTGGCACTATTTTGAGTAACTGAGTAGGCTCCTAGGGAGGCACGAGCCCCCAGTTCCCCCTATGGCTACGCCAGTGCCCCCATCAGCAATGTGACAGGCACACCCCTTGTCTACAGAAACGTTTGTACACCGTGTCCGGAAAAAAAGAGTACGGTTTTTTCAACATGCCTTTGACAAACCTTAACCTATTTTCATAATTTTTGGCATGAGTCGTCCTGAATATTCACTTTATTAAACTGTTGAGATATTTTCTCTTTATACTGCCATGTCACTGCGTAGGGCTGACGTAAATATGACGTCATCAAAAATGCCGTTTTTATTGTATCCGAGGTGAAAAAGCTAATAGTGTTTCGGTTAATAACTTTCACAAAATTAAACATATGTTTATGATTTTTTGTAGGCAACATTAAAAAGCAACGTACAACTGATAGTATACTGATAGTCCACTTCGCCCGAATACTGATGCCACTTTACCGTGTAAAATAAAACACTCTTCGTATTCTTACTTCACTCCACACTAAAATAAACAGAAATGCAGAAAAATAGGCTTTTTAGCCCGTAGCTGCCTTGGTTGTCATCAACAGTGACAAAACTTGCTATTAACCAACTTTAGAGTCAACAACTTTATTTCAGATGTACACTACCGAGACGCTAATGCATGCTGCAGAAATGACGCTGCGCGTAGATAACGGCTGCTGCACAACGACGTTCCCGTAATGCATGCGCGACGGCCATGCGCTGACACGGCGAAAAGCAAGACTGGGTTGCAAATTTTGATAAAAAATAATTTCTCTCTATGCCAACAATCTTTGAAGTTTTTTTTTTACTGCAACTTTCTTCTATCGGTTTTTTTTATTTTCGTATTGCAGAGGCTCATTTAGACGTTATCTTTCCGCAAAAAATGGCATTTTCGATGACGTAACGATTAAATTAGCTATACTTAGTGAGAAGTAAATTTTGAAGATAAGTTTTAGATGCTTTTAGTAAAGTGTAGGTCTATCATTGTGATAACGTGTGCCAAAAATAGTAACAGTAAGTTTAAATTTGTTGAAGTTATTCAGGAAAAAGTGTAGATTCTTTTTTTCCGGACACGGTGTATATACACTGTAGGCATGATGTGTGCTCATAAAGTCTGCAAGCAAGCACACGAAGACACAGAGACATCCACGTACACCGACAAGGCCGACACCTCACGCATTACATTTCTACACTGCGAATTACCTCACGAATATGCTGTCAACATTTTCAGATAGGCGTGCATGTTTCCTGGTCACAATGACAACAACCTGGCCTCGTGAAGCGTGCAAGTTATTCGAGACAAACAGCATTAGAGTCCATCTCTGTGGCACTGTATGCAGTGAAAACACTGCTTATTTTGGTCTACTGAAACTTCACAAGTATTCGTTTATATGCTGATCTGACTCATGAAAGAAAGTTGGGTTCAAACTTCGGTAGGCTTAATCCGGTAGCTAAGATCGGCGCTCCAAAACGCATTTGGTGCGTAGCTAGACGACAATGAATTTCATTGTCAAGCACAAGCAAGCGTCAAACTAGCGGCAGAAATTTATTTAAAAATGTCGACCACTATCCACAGGCATACAAGATTGCCCAACGTCCCCGCATTGAACTTTTGAACATCAGCACGGCAGTAAAACAGACGGACAGACAGTGAGACATGCAGTGCCCAGGTTGTTGCAAATATGTTATCGTCTAACAATGCTGGTTGAGGTAAAAACATCAGGTATGATAGGGGCTCTATTGGTCACGACAGGTCGTATACCGAGGTAGCACGTGAGCCGGTCGTTCGTGAATACAGGCCCCCAGGACATTACAACGCATCGTTTCGTTTGGTCACTGGCAGTAGTTTTTTGCACATCAAAAGTAATTGCATATGATTTCCCAATTCGATTTCATGTTCTTCAGTTTCACAGTCGTGCTGCACTCAGAGATCAACAGAAGGGCCTGACGGACGATACGAGCGACAAGACGGAAGCGAGGATGACCGCGAACCAGCGGGTTGAGATCAAACAGACGCCCAGACTCGTACTGCGCTGCCAGCTAGGGTCTAAGACGCACAAACCGGAGTCCGCTGTGAACAAAGCGCCGGCGCGAATGACGCCTTCACTGGTGTCGTTGTCGCGCAGTGCATACACTCTGCGCGCAGATGCGTCGTCAAGTGAGCCGATAAATAGCCCGGCGCCTCCGATGCCCCGGGTTTGCGCCACGCAGCCGAAATAGAAGGAAATTTCATCACCAGCCGCTTTGACCAGAGCGACTCCAGTTATGACGTTCTGCAGCAATTCGTCGCCTCCTGTTTACAGAAGTACACAAGAAAACTGCTAGTGAAAATGCAATGCTGTCGCTACATTGCCGACACAAGATGCGGCCGTCCGCCTAAGCACATACAACATTTACTTATTTTAAATTTCAAACGAAAGTCCATTTTTATACTTTGTTTAGCGTCATAGCCGTGCGCAATGGATTAGGTAAAGCCGTGCTTACACAAGCCATGTTTGCGCAAGAGGTGGATCATTTCCATCTTGATGGTGTGGACGTTCGGTGACCTTGATCTTTGACCTTTAGAAGTGAAAACTGGCACATTGGTCACTCCAACCCCGAAAAACGTTCAAACTCGTTTTGTCTTTTTTTCTGCGCGTTTTTGCTTTTGAGTTATCGAGCTAGTACGGGAACGGGACCGACAGACGGACAGGCAGACAGACAGACGGACGGTCGCGACAAGACCCATAATACGGCCTATTAGGTTGGCCGCACGAAAACAAAATATGCACAGACGCGTATTCTTAGTTACTATAATTAAGTGGCTGTGGCGCACCATTTAAGCCTACTTATTTTAAATTTTAAATTAGAATTTACTTTTACACTGATACTAGCTGGCGACGCGTTCGCTGTGCTCAAGGTCCGCTAGCAACAAGTAAAGTAAACTTTTACGTGAGATACGCGTCATTTTACAAAGGATCTGTTTGACGTCCGGTGCGGTGACTCTGATCTGCATCTGACATTTCAAACTGCAAATTACCCGCTGGGAAACGTTGCATCGATTTTCATTTTTGTACGTTTTTGGGTGGTTTCGAGTTACGTGTAGAAGCTCCCATACGCAACGGACATACTCGCAAAACGACAGACGGGCAAGGCCGGTAATGCGGCCTGTTAGGATAGCTGCACAATAAGCTAAACAAAATATTATCAGAAGATCGTAGCATGATACCGCGAGGTACTCGGCATATGTTTGCGGCGAATGTCTCGTGAATGAGCACGGTTGTGACGTCAGTGACACGTCCTGATGATGTCAGTCGACCACACAGCACGCGGTCAATGGCCGACCAACAGATAAGGTCGTCCTTGGCACTCAGTCCGCCGCGGTTTGTCAGTGAATAGCGCAACCATCGGGGCGACAGTGTCGTCTTGTGCAGCGGCACCGCCTTTGTAACTGGCCTGCAGCAACAGCGCTGACAACGATGACCACTAAATCCTACTTCTGAGTTCTGACACACTTAAACATATAATTACCGGTATTTGTTACCTATATTAAATACAAAGCAAGCATGCAGTGAGACTGATAGGTCTGTAAAATACGATGCACCAGCAATGTCGAGCTGAATAGGAAGATCCAAAGGACACTGTGAATTATGACTGACGCCAACTATGACGCACACAAACGTACTTAGACATGAACAAACGTATTGCGGCGTTGACGGCGTTGACGTTTACTTTCTTTAGCCAACTTTGTACAGGGGGATATTTCTTCTTTTTTGGAAAGGGGGCGGGCTTTCGCCTTTTGTTTGACAGTAAAAAATAACGCACAAAAATTTCCCATAAAAAGGAGTCGGTAGGTCTAACATATTGCTGCTACAGATGCACCTACCCTGGCACAGTTTTCATTTTTACGCGCGAAAGCAGCTATGCTTTCAGCGCGTCTTAGCCATCGTAATTCTGTCCGTCTGTCTGTCCGTCTGTCTGTCACACGGGTGGATCAGGCAAAAACGGTCCAAGCTAGGATC
>Ga0056128_1007208_pt1 | contig 14036 bp, 8 predicted proteins | sample WorMetLIZISLAND2_FD_71113 | JGI IMG/M metagenome (GOLD analysis project Ga0056128, IMG submission 71113) | Marine gutless worms symbiont microbial communities from Max Planck institute for Marine Microbiology, Germany - Olavius geniculatus... ... | reverse complement strand
CTAAAAAGTGGTTATTTTACCGCTATTATCGCGTGTAGCGTGAACCTGGTTGCAGATAGGCACAGACATGTTGCTTATCATAACAAGCATTGGTGAAGGCTTTTTAAATTTATCAACATCGACGACCTTGAATGACCTTGAACCCTAAAAATATTGATCTAACGTGATTTTTTGGCGATTTTTGTCTGCAAAAGAGTGAATTACGACGAAATGGATGGAGATAGACTAAGATTGCCTGCGAACAGGAACTGCTATAAGCTTTCGCGCGTCTCGTGAGCTTTGCTCAAATTACTTGTTAGTGTTTGAAAAACAAAGTTTAAAAATTGTTTTAGGGTGGGCGTGGGGTGAAATGTTTTGACTTACACTGTAGGTCTAGTTTGTGAACAAGCGCTGTTTTTTTTATGCAAAACGTATTATTAAACGGTAGTATCACAATACCGGGTATATAAATATAAAGCTATTCATTATATGTTAAACAATATAAACACATTTGTAGCCGACCGTACTTAAGTAACAATCGAGCTCATGGTACGGTTGTCGTCTGTTTGTCTGTCTGTTTGTCCGTCCGTCGTCACGATTTAGTGCAAGGGGACATTTCTAAATTTAGGGTTGAATGAAGGAGGGCAAGAAATTTAATGGAAAACTGGCCATATCTCAGAAACGGCGAGACTTGGTGCGAAGGTTACTGTTAATCACTAATAGAAAGTTTCATACGCCTTTTCAGATGAAATGAAAATCATTGACCTTGGGTGACCTTGAAGGTCACTGATAACAGTACGATCGGGTATCCTAGCAACAGCTGGGCTTTTTGTAGTATACAGTATTGCATAATTCGATGGCAAAATAGCAAAACATTGTATCCACATTTGTCTGGAGCAAAACGACTTAACTTAAAACTGCCGCATTACACAAAGCTGACGTATTATGCGGGAAAAGTTTATATACCGGTACTAGGCTATACCTAAACGTTGTATATGCGTGCACCAGTAGTAGTACATAAATCAGCGGTAAGTCTGTTCATTGATTGTTGACGTTGTTTACTGTTATTGTTTGTCGTCGTCTGATCGGGTGTTTGCTTCAGCTGCTGCTGCGTCTGTGGCTGCGTGAGATGTCAAAGATCGTGAGATGCGCTCCTCATGTCTTGCCGCCGTGCCGCGTCTGCGGACGGCAGGCTAAAGGCTTTCACTACGGCGTTAACACGTGCGACGCTTGCAAGGTACACTACTAAATTATTATAGCCATGTTGTCATAATTCATTTGTTACCTCCGCCAAGGTGATTATGTGATAGCCACCGTTTATTTATCTGCTAGTTCAGGGACGTTGAGAGCAACGCCGGGGCCCGGGAAAAACATTCTCGCGGGCCTGTATGGGGAAAATTTTTTTGAATTTTGCTTTTTAGAATGGTGCATTTTGGTTCACTTTATATTTTTAAGCGACGGTGGGGCCCCAAACGTCGCGGGGCTCGAAAAAAACTTTCCCCTTTCTCCCTGTCGACGGGCCTGTGTTAGTTTGTCTGTTGGATAACAGTCATGATTACACCAAAAGTTACAGGCGGATTTGGCTAAAATTTATAGGCCTAAGACTATAAACTTTGCCAACTTAGAAATGATTAGATTTTGGTCTTGTTAATTACAACACAATCGAAGAAATTGGCATAGCGTTGGCGGAGGTTAGCACTCTCTGAGTGCCCTTCTGATTATTGTTATGCTATAATAAAACTGTTCGGTCGTCCACTTAATAGCATCGTAAACATGTGTATAAAATATTCTTATATGACTTAGTCAGTCAATTTTGTCTACATAACATAAGGTAAAGTCATGGATTATTAGCAAAATAGCAAACAAAGTGCAAACACTATACAGTAAGGATAAAAATAAAGATGCAAGTATGCCACAAAAATGTACACATTACTTTAGTCAGGCTAAATCACGACGTAAATAAAAACTGAATGGACTGTAACAAATAACAAAATTCTGAGATTATAAGAGATTTTAACAGACATCGAGGCTTGTTTGGTTTGAGACTTAGATCCAGCCCTGCAGTCACAAACAGCATCATCAGTATTATTATTTTAACCCGCTCTCGCTAAAAACGTGCGTTTTCCATTTTGACATATAATTATGTATACTGTACACTATAAATACTGTACGAAAAACAAAGACACGCAACAAAGAACGCAAGAGGGCGTTTTTAATGCATTTCTTGATAATAACGCACACTGATATACAGTGGCGGATTCAGAGGAGAATGCCCTCCCCTCCCCGATTGACTAAATGCATATTTAATTGAGTAAAAATTTTGCATGCATAAAATTTGTGCCTTATTTATGCACAAAATTTCAAAAATAAATTTTTAGCGAGAGGGCACAGTCCTCTACGCAAACGCCACCCGTACTTTTCCGTTCTTTCCCTATTCCAAAATACTGGATTCGCTAGTTCTGGCATAAGCCGAAAATTTCGATCTGTCAGCCAAAAGATACCGCATTCCTCGACGATGTGATCTAACAATAACGTATGAGATTATACTTCAGTTCCTGGTTTATGAATGAATCATGAAATAATAATGTTGACCGTACAGAATTTTAACATGTTGAACGTTACACGCATACATCGAACAATACGCCAGGGCGGAGCAGCACATTTCTGCTGCGTGGTCAATTCTAGTCGTGCTGGGTTGGAGAACGACGGCTGCAGAGACTCGACTCCTTCAGCATCTCCGCCATTCCGCGACCAACAGTCGACCCCATGTCGGCGCAGATTTCCCCGGCCCGAGGAGACCCGATCAGCTCGCCGGTCGTCGAACCGATGGCCGAGCCGAAGGCGCGTCCAATCGGCTCCATCTGGTCTGACACGGTGGCCATCGCTCTGTCGTATCTGCCGGCGATGACGTCGCTTGCCGTGTTCATCGCGCAGCTGGTCAACTTTAGGCACGTTGCCCCTAACTGCGTCCACGGATCGCTGCCTTTCGATGACGACTGGCCGCCGCCGCCGTGGGTAGAGTTGCCACCTCGACCTCTCTGACCACGGCCACGCCCACAGTGAGCATGATGCTGGTGATGATGGTAGTGTTGTTGGCAGTGGCGAGAGCGATCTTCGCCATGGTGGTAATGCTGATGTCCCCTACCTCTTCCGTGTCCACCACCGCCACCACGTCTTCCGCGACCCCCTCCTCTTCCACTCCTGGACGCATCCGTCGAGAACGCCTTCTCCTCGGCGAGATGATGACCTTCTTGGTCGCGATCCTCCGCCGCCGCCGCTTCCTCGTCGTCGTTCTCCGAGCTGTAGTCCGCCGCGGTCCTGGCGTCCCTGAAGCATGGGCTGGATTGGCGACGAGGGTAGACCACCGGCTCGTCGTCTTCTTGGTTGTCCCAGATGCCGGCGCCGGGGGGCGAGGTCTTCGGCAGGAGATGATCGGGCACGTTCGTTGAATCGTCGAAGCCGTACACCTCGTCGCAGGCGGAACACACTCTGAGCGGCATGTCGTCGCCGCCGTTAACGGGCCGGGAGTCGCGGCAGTCGCACTGTGGACACCTTCGTCCGTCCACTTCCGCCAGCATCCGGTCGCTCACCTCGATCACGTGATCACGGGCACCTGCGGGGTACGCGGCGGCGTACGCCATCGCTTGCCTGCACAACAGTTGGACAACGGCTTTGAAATCAATACGGCTACCGCACAAGAAAAAGTCCCTTGTTGATACCGTCATGCCAGTAGGCCGAAAGAAGAGCACAATACCATGTTGTGAAGATAGCTCGATAATCTGAAGGCTTAATAGTCCGAAATTTTTACGGTTCTTTTTTATACGCTTCTTCGGACGTTGACTCAATCTCCACACATTTCATGTCGATTAGAGATAAAGCTCTGGGTTAAGGTTAGAGTCGGGTTAGGGTTATAGAAAACGCATGATGCAGTATACACCTTCGGATTATCGAACATTTGGATTATAGACACATAACCCATGTCGTTGTGTTGTAACCAAAGTCTTTCGGAAACGATTGTTTAAGATGTCGGTCAGCAATATTTTTCCGAATCACGGGCGAAAAGCTAGTATCGAAGCTCTGGCATACGACTCACACTAGCGCCTTTGTCTGAGGTGCTACTGTTTTGCAGAACTCACTCTAAGTTCACTTTGCAAGCCGTATCCTTTACTGTCAGTCAGTCACCGAACAAAAATTGTTAATAATGTCTTACAAGTAACTCTGACACCAATCCTCAAACGTGATTTTCTTTTTTTCTGTTTATTTTTCTTATGCTTTTCGCTTTTTTGTTCTTTTCTTTCTTCTATAATCGTTTACTTTATTGTGACGTATTGAAAAACATTTCCCGGCAATTAAAAATGGTGCGTTTTGCCGGCACGTCAGATAAACATGCAGTTGGAAATTTCATTTGCATAGAAAGGACATAGACTTTTTTGTACGTCACTGTCTCAAAATGGTTTATTTTTCTCAGTTTATAATGCAAATCTAGACGACAACTTTGATCATGTTTACCATTATATTAGCAGCCAGCAAGAGAGCGTAAAAGTCCACATTTGATTCATACAAGAAAGTGAAATAATACAACACAGTCACAACAGAAGGATGTTTAAAATATCGTCCTTGATGTGTAGCCATGCAGGTTCAAACCAATAAGCTTAGAACCTAGATAATAATTCTGAGTTCTCTCCAGTCAGATGGAATGATGGATTAGTTAAGCTATGCTTGCATTATATTTTTCCAAATTTCATGCAGCTAGTGTAGCGTAAGATGGCTGGCGTGTAAAAGTCAAAGTGGGCTCTTTTGACGTCTAGAAGTAGAGAATCGTCGTAAAAATGTCTATTCACCTATACGTTACGTGGGGCTACTGTAGACTTAGGCCTAATTGTGTTCGTCAGCTGTTCTTTGGCTTTTTTCATTTAACTAAGTTTATCAACAATACTGACGATATGTGTTCTTGCTGCTACGTACTACTCACCGTTGTATAACAGCTTGTCAGCACCCTATACAATGATCCCAAAAAGAAATAGTTTATTTGTGATTACAGCGTATTGATGATAATTTCGTGACGTAATTTCTCTCGGAATTTTGCCGCCTGCGGTTTCCTCTTTCGTTTTCATAACCAACCATCAACCACCTGCCAGCACTGATGCCAGCGTGACATCAGCTTCTACCATAGACTATGGCTTCTATCAACAACATATTTTTACGGAAACAATACGGTTGGCGAAGATGATAGGCACAGGATATTCATCCGGCAATCAGACGAATAAGTTATTCATCCGGTAGCCGTGCATTTTTAATGTCGCGGTAGCGACGGTAGTAGTTTTCAGCTGTCTTTGTCTGTGAACGCGATAACTCGATTTTGAACCGCTGCACGAACAGTGTACCTCGGTAACCTCCAAAACCCTATTAAATTTCAAGGTCATAATCAAAGATCAAGGCCAAGTGTTTTGTGTGTGCATGATACTGGGGCTATCCACGGACAGTATTTGCATTTGCATTTGCCTTGAGTAAAGCTTGACGATCTTGTTTGCTGTTTGTTCTCGTGCAGCTTTCCGGAGTAAAAATAGACCTATTACCGATTGACTGATTAGAAGGAGGATGGCAGTGCGATATTTGGTGCAGGGGTGAAGCGCATGACGCTCTGGTGAGTCGTGACCGACATCCCTGGATAATGATTCATAGCCTAACTGCAAAACTATTGCCAGCAATGTTAAACTCTCCTGAAAACAGGAAAAGTACTGCGTTAATTTATTCTGCATCACGAACGTGCATATACGCGGAAATTATGCTACACTCTGCATGGCGGATTTTGAAACCGCAGGGTCATCCAGTGTCTTCCACTCAACAGAAACGATAGCGATAATACAAACCGAGGAAACGTTCAAACTGTAACATTTAAAGCTTAAAATTGCCCACAAAAGCGAACATTACTAAGACAGTTTTCTGGTATTTTTTGCCGTGATGACTTTGCAGTTTTGGGCTTCGCCCCAAGTCTGAGAATCTCAACAGCCAGTTAGCGGACTGCATTTGCTCTACGATGACTCCACGGTTTTGACCTTTCACCCATTAACTTTTTATATGTTTTCACTTTGTCTAGGGTGGCTGAAGCCTTAAGTTCATCGACGTGATTTTGGAATTTAAATGCATCAAGTCAGTAAGATTGATTTCAGTAAACTGTTCATAGCATTTTGGCATAAGTATGCATTTTTAAAGTTTATTTTTCGTTTATTGCTTTTTTAAGCTGCTTAGACTAGCCTATTCGTGTGTACTGTGTACAGTTTGGAATGTTTATTGTGTACTAAAAACATCGCGCCTGCAGACTGCAGTGGACTTGGTGCTTTTGTTGTCGTCGCCTTGTGCAACAATCAAGAATGAATTAAGAGCAGTGGGAAATCCCACTATTGTGGGGTGTAATTACCACAGGAAAACCCACTGACACAGATCGTAAAATAAAACGTCAACGGATAGGGCTAATTTTTGTAGCCCTACAATATTTACAGTGTTGTGTTTTTGCTACTTTTTGGCAAAATAATAGGATAGCCTTATGCTTTATACACTGTGGGGCATAAAAAACACACTAAATTTTTTTATCATGACTTGACGTAAAGTGATCTAATTTTAATAAGTTTTGAAACGAATATTCCTGATGCAACTGGCCATTAATGACTGTTTAATTGCCCAGCTTACCCACTGTCTGTTTCTGCACTACCTGGAGAAAGAAAACGAACAAAATATTGCATTTTAACCACTTTGGTATTACTGGTTAATCAAAACAACACACAAAACACACATTTTGTCCATAATTTTATCATTTTAGCTAATAGTTTATCTAATTGTTTATTTTTTAATTGCCTACAAAAATGTTTAAAATGTTGGCCCACGAACATGGGCTCGGCTCGGAGATACTTTCTCTATTCGTTGATAGCAGCGTTGATAACGTTCTGTTCCAGACAAATCCAGACTTCACCAGTCACTTTTTGAATTCATCAATACCTATTCCTGAATGTTATGTTTATTTAATGGACGTGCTGCTGCACAACAGTCAAACCTTGTAATTGATTGGCTGTTGGTGGCCACATATCCGGAAAGATGAAATTTTATAATTTTTTGTTGTTGATTTTAATGCATCTTTTTTCTGTTCTGTTTTTCTCAGATAGTGCAGAAACAGATGCTGGGTGAGGTGGGAAACTGAACGGCCATTTGATGGCCAGCTGTGTCATGAATATGTGTACCAAAAATATTAAAATTGAATAACCCTTCTTAAAGTTTTGGCCAAAAAAATTTGGTGTGTTTTTATGTCCCACAGTGTAGATACTGTCATGATAACCATAAACTGCACCGTAAGCTATTGACATGCACCACATTTTTTACAATAGGCCTAACTCAAAACTTAGTGCGAACCGAAAACTAAACTTTGTAGAAAGAGCTGCAACGAAATGTACCTCACCTCGTCAAACTACGCTGTGTCCGGAAAAAGTAACCCCCTAGACATTGTGCAATAAAAATGTCAAATCTAAATAAATCTGCATAAAATTTTGTAGTTTTAGTTACCAATAAATAGCTAAAGCGATCACCAAATTTCGTTTAAAATATTATTTATTAACTGAGTTATTAGTTATTAAATATCGATAACAAAATATCTGCGTTATCCGTACGGCATTACATATGTTTACTGCAGTCGCTCGATCGGGAGTGACATCTGTTGACGCAATCAACAAAGAATAACGTACAGAATAACAAACGGTATTTTCTACAGACGATTGTGTTTCCTGTTTTAGTTACACTGTTAAGACAAAAAAAGGTTTTATGCTAAAAAGTTTATCGTGTAGGCTACTGTTTGACAGTTAGGCCCACATGTCCGTGCAATTGCTTACTGTCGGACACTTCACTTTTTAAGCTGACCTCACAAAAGCCCCTGTAACTATTGTTTGCGTTGGCTGATTTAACTAAAATTTGGCGTTTTGATTGCCAATAGATGACGCATTGTTGATGTAGAATTTTGTAAAGATTAGTTGTTGTTTGTTAAAGTTACGCAAATGTAGGCCTACAGACTACAGAGGGGTTTACTTTTTGTAATGTCATGCTGTTAACGCAGATATTTTGTAATCAATAATCAACAATTAATAATTTCGTTAACAAGTGATATGTTTTTCAACAAAATTTGGTAATATATTCAGCAGTTTGTTCTGAATTTCATCTCCAAAATTTTATTTAAATTCGTTCAGATTTGACATTTTTATTGTACAATGTCTAAGGGATTACTTTTTTCTTGACACAGTGTAGTTGCGAAATTTGAACGCTCATTCGCAGGCCTACAAGCTGCGTTCTGAATCCAAAAACCAAGCCACCATTCTTCTGCTCAGTCGCACAACTGTCATATGTTTTTTCTCTGACATAATCAAGCAAAAAATGCAACTTGCAATAAAGACACCAATAAAATCCCAACGCAGCAGAACGTTTCGCTAAACTGCCACTAAAACGGGTCGCCTGAAAATGCGGGACCTGACAATGGCAGACCAAACTGTGTTGCTGCATTGTTGGACAAGCTGTAATCAGGACCATGGCTAGACCTATGTGAGCATACATGTATCAGAGGTTTTTAAATGTTATTCGCTACACAAGTTCACGTTACTTTACTAAGTATGAGGCCTTTTCATTTACGGAACATATGTAAAAAATTATATATTATGCTTAGTCATTCAATAAGCATTTAAATTTACTATATTTATATATTCAAACTTTTGTATTCATTTATTGTAAGGATAGGCGCTATTAAAGTTTCAATTAATTGTAGGGCTAACTACTGCATTCACCGGCAGTATCTCCACGTTTTGAAGTCCTGCAGGGGGCCTACGACCTGATACTGCGAAGCTGAACATTACTTTTCTACCTGACCATCTCACTTTCATGGCGTTCTGTGCGAATTAGAATCAAGAAGACGTCCTGCTGTGAACTTGTGACGTCGTTATACATAGGTCTGCATAATTTTTACTGCGGCAAATGGATACATTCGGTCGTTCAATTTGTCATATTTTGGGCTTGTCCAATGTGAATATTCTTGAGTCACATGCAGCTAATATTTTCCATCAGTTGTTTTCACTTTTTAGCAGCTGATCAGTTTTGAATATACGTGGTCTAATTACCAAAGTCGCTGACATGCAATAGCCTAAAATGAAAGTTGTATATCTTTATATCTTTTTATGGCTCATAGTATAGAAGGAACGTAATACTTACACTTAAGTCGATGAAGGCCCTATGCAAAATGCTGACGGAAAATATAGTAACGATTAGCTCACACAGGGAATTTCGTCTCGATAGGGAAACAAACTGACGCACAAAGAAATAGAGGTCACGGCAATAGCCGATAGGCTGTAGGCTACGTCAAGCGTGTTAAAGTGGTTTTGTGATTAAAGTGTAAACTGGTTCTAATTCAACATCCTGATCTATAATAGACTTGTGCATACTTGCTGAATAAAGCTTTGTGTGCATATGCCTGTAGTTTATTGTTCAACATAAAACCGACAGCAAACGGCAGATAGCCTATCTCGTACTATGCAAGGTGGGCTGGGTCAATACTGCCACAGCACGAAAATGGAAAACTGTTAGGCCTACAAAACGTACCAATCTTGAACGTTCTAAATTACACAAAGCGTGGCTGTTGTATAAAAACACGCGACTTTTGGCCTACATTATCATTTCGCACTTTTGGGGAATGTTTATAATTACAGTTATTAAGGTTTTTAAAAATAAAAATGCCGTAAATTTCGCTCTCGAGACCGTCAAGTGTCATGAAGGAATCCAGCGCTCGGCAAAAGAATTCGCGCCAACCGTAAAACAACACATGTTAAAATACAATAACTTGCAGTTTTATACGACAACTGTAAAATGTATCCGCACCGACTGACAGATCACGTTACGTAGAAAAGTATAGCTATAGTCGACAGTAGGCCTAATTCCGCCTAAAACGAATTGAAATATGGCGTTGTTATCACATCGAACACTTTACAGATTATTCCGACTGCAGCTACAGATTTGGGGTCCAACCCGCAGCAAAAACGCGCAATTGCTTCTGACTTATGAAATACACGAAAAAGATGACTCGATTTACCAGGTGGCAGCATCGGGCAGCGATTCCGCATCTTATGAAATTACTTTGGTTTTTGTTATTGTTGATGAAGGTGCAGAGTTGTCCATGGGTTGGGTTGATCCACCGGGTTGGGTTGGGTTGAGTTGGTAGTGGGTCGAGATTTTTTGTTTATAATGAGTTGGTTGAGTCATGGGTCCGAAGTTGCCCGTCGCGTTCGGTTTATCTCGGCCAGCTCTGCACAACCAGAACGTGATTTTTCATGTGTTGGTCACACCACCACTAACATTTGGTCTGGATTGTGGAGCGAGAAAGTTGAATCGGTCGAACTCATTCGTTGCGGGTTGCGTGCAGGGCTCATATGTTGACTGTACTGCTATTGGTGATGAGGTGGTGATTTTGATTATGATAATGCTGTCTGTGGTGATGATGTGCATTAGTTTATCTTTTTACACATGGCCGATGTTGTTTGTAGTATGTTAGTTGGGTTGAGTATGGGCTGAGTTTGGTCGTGGGTCTATAAATTCACCCGGCAGTGGGTTGGTTGGGTTGGGTCAGTTATTTGGTGGGTAGTGTCAGGTCAAGGTCGATGAAATGGACGCACGGACAACCCTGTGTTGGTGGTGCTGGTATTGATGCTGCTGCTGCTGCTGATGATGATGATGATGTCACTGTAGGGCTTTTTCCAGCGCAGTCTGACTAGGAAGAACCCATACAGATGCGTGGTGGACGAGACAGCCGATGGGAGACAAGCGATACTGACGTGTTCGCACTGTCGCTACAAGCGCTGTCTACAGGCCGGCATGTCCCGTAACGGTATGCCGTTCAAACCATAACTAACGCTTACAATGATATATTAAAGTACATTATAAAAGTCTAAATTAACTAGAAATTTGGGACAGAGTCCGACAGGCGCCTTAAGTCCGATTAAGGAATTATTTTACGGTGTTGACATTCTCATCGCGGTAAGGTCACGTGGCACGAACGTCACAGCGAGCGCATTACGGATCTTGGGTGAGTCAACTTTTTTGTTAGTGAACCAAAGTTCACCAATTTTTTTCGCCCAATACACGAGGGTCGTAGTTAATCACTTGCTATTTCGAGTTTTACGCGCAACAGCAGAATGTTTCGCGCGTCTTAGCCATAACCTGGGCGTCTGTCTGGCCGTCCGTCTGTCTGTTTGTTTGTCTGTCAGACTGCTGTATTGTATCAAAACGGTGCAAGGTAAAATCACGAAATCTTTACGGGTTGCCCCAAGGACTGTATTTTTTTGTGACAAAATGTTGTGCCCCTGTGTGAAGGGGTTATTTTTTAACGAGAGCGTCAAAGAGGAATACTCTTCCTAAAAGCGTTATTTTGTTGTTATTACGGTGTTTTAGTGTTTTTTTGCGATTTTCGGCTGCGGTACACACTTTAAGAGTGCATTGCGACCAAATGGCTGTAAATAGATCAAGACGATGTGCGAACAAAAACTACTAAGGCTGTCGCGCGTCTCGTGAGCTTTGCTCGAATTACTTTTTGATATCTTGATTCGTTTGAGAAATATTCGCAGTCAGATTCTGAAGTTATCCGAAAGCTCGCCGATTTTTGCACGTTTTTTGCCCTCCCCATTTTTCTTTGCCTTCAAAATTTTGTATTTGCATTGTTATGCCTTTCCCGGCGGCACGTCACGTGGCAAAGTTCGTGCGGTTACTTCTATTACCCCGAGAGTTATAATCGCGCATTCGCTGAATTTTAAAGAAAAAATCACAAAAGGCAATATCATTCAGCAGCACAATGACACACAGTCAGTGTAATGCGGGCAATATGCATCGTCGCTTTCGGTCTTCAAATTGCATCTTAAGACATTTTTGTTTTGTCGGTCATACCCATGCAGACCTGGGTTTACTCATTTAATTAATCGTGGTCATAAATGTCTTTTTTATTTAGGATACCGTGAACCACTCAATAATGCTGATGATAATGACGACGAGGATTCTTATCCATATGATGATTATGTTTTTTTGTCTTGGCAGCCATCAAAATCGGACGGTACTCGTATGAGAAGAGATCGCAAGATGTTCTGGAGCTGCGAAAGATGAATAGAATGCCGCCCTGCACTGCTGATGATGATGACGATGAGGCTGTCACGTCACTGCGACGACTGATTGACGTCATAGTGAAGTCAGAACACACTCAATGCCAGCGCAACCTTGCGGACGTGCAGTATCAGTTGCTGTCGGACGTCGACCGTGATGAGTCTGCAGTAAGCCTCCAGGTCAGTCGGACAGCCAAGTTTGCGCTGCGACACAGCGACGCTTTTATGGCAGCTTATGGTATGATAGGATATTACGGCACGGAACTCACCGATCTTTGGCGTAGTCTATGAATAAAAACAAGAAAAGCCCAGCTAACGCAAAAGGAAAACGCGCAGCCCAGTAAACAAAATCTAAGTTCATCCTTCCTAGCAACGATGTTTTTTTACAGTCGACAGAGAGCGCCAGGGGACCGGCGGCTAATTATCTATAGTGTTTTACTTGTACTCACCAGACGGCGTGACCTGTCTCGCTCTGCCAACGCCGTATCGGCTGTAAATCGCAAATTTTCCCTACCCCTCTGTCATTTAGCGCCCTCGCTCGGGGTGACCCTTTTCGAATTTATGGAAAAGCTTTACTGATCCTGAAACTAGAGTCTTCCAGGCAGCCGATGGTGAAGATTTAATGATCCTACGACGTAGCTTGCGCCGTTTTTGACTGATCCACCCGTGTGACAGACAGACGGCAAACAGAATAATTGTGATGGCTAAAAGACGCTACAGCAGTAGCTGCTGTTGCGCGTAAAAATCCGCAGAATATGTTTATGATATATGATGGATTTTTCTCATTAAACTTGCTATTGAAATGAATCACCAGTAGACCCTATTGTCTTGGAACAACAACAACAGTAAATGCATGTAGCAGTAACAACATAAACAAGAAACCCAACTGTCGCTAGGATAGCCGACCTACTGGTTTTCAGTGACCTTCAATGTCGTCCAAGGTCGATGATTTTCATCTCATCTGAAACGGCGTATGCCAGTTCTTATTTGTAATTAATAGTAACCTTGACCTTATCTCTCACTGTTTCCGAGATTCGGCCACTTGTAGCTTGAATTTTTTTGTGAAAATTGAAACCAGACCGCTGCATATAGAGACATGGTTACTATTGATAGTCTATAGGAAGTTGCCACCGCCCTATCCGGTGGTACCATCGCCGACCCCCATACGACTTACCGTTTAGTTACAATACATCTGTGACAGACGACAACGACGGAGAGATAGACGGGCGGAGGGACGAAAACCGTACCAAAAGCTCGACAGTTAGCTAAGTACGGTCGGCTAAAAACCAAAGTAATTTGGCAAAATGGGGAATCGCTGTGGAAGTCCACCCAACTTCTCGTTTGTATTCGCCAGGTGGTAGCGTCGGACTGATGGTTTGCCACACTTTGCAATAAGTCGTTTTATCTGTTTTATCTGCTTTTAGACGGTTTTTATCTTAATGTTTAGTGTTGAGTAGTTTAGGCACCACGTCAACTATCGGATTACCGACCGACTGAATTATTGGGAGATATTAGCTAAAACAAGAGTCGAATCGTTGGTGGCTACAGGTGTGCTACAGTGTGTTTATAACCTCGTCTGTGTTCAGCTCGCCTTCTACGGTGGTTATTTACCAGCCACGTAATCTTCGTGTGGTTTTTCAGTAAAAGTTCATTGATCCTATTGGCTGACGTATACGACGTGTTTACTACGTGGTTGTTTCTCACTACTGAATGGCAGCTGCAAGACAACTTAAACGATCAATCTCTTTAGAGCATGGTTTAGATATTGAAGATGATGACGTTGAAAGCTACAAACAAGTAATTTCACGACGAAGTAAACGTAAAATGGCGAAGAAAGCGAAATCATCAGGCGATACGCAAAGCCTCGAGCAAACTAATTCTGCAAATGATATTAAC
>Ga0056128_1007206_pt1 | contig 14036 bp, 11 predicted proteins | sample WorMetLIZISLAND2_FD_71113 | JGI IMG/M metagenome (GOLD analysis project Ga0056128, IMG submission 71113) | Marine gutless worms symbiont microbial communities from Max Planck institute for Marine Microbiology, Germany - Olavius geniculatus... ... | reverse complement strand
TAAAGTCATTCAAGGTCATCGACGTTGACACCAGTAAAAAGCTTGTCACTATTGCTTGTTATAATAAGCAGCATGTCTGCGCCTATCTGCAACTGTTTTCACGCTACACGAGATAATTGCGCTAAAATAACCACTTTTGGGGGGGGGTCGTCTTTGACGCCCGCCTGCGCCGGACTCCTTGAACTTAGGTGGTCGGGACTTGGACTGCTAAAATCAAAGTTTAATGCTGAAAATTTCGTACGCGAGTTGTCTTGGTTTATCTCCAGCCATTTCGTCATAATTAAGTGTTGAAATGTGCGCTGCATCCAAAATGTCACGACCTTGACCTCAATGACCTATATTGGCTTAATATCACTAGATGCTAACGTAATAATTAAATTAACAAACTTAAAAGCTGATGAGGCGATAAACCGCAAATCTTTATATTGATAAAATAACACAACACAATACACTAATACAATTACGTTCAAACTAAAAAAAAACATACAAAACAATAATAAAAAGCCAGATAGAAAGTCTATATATTCAGCTTAACGGTTACATCTTATAATAAAAAACAAATTTACAAGTTTTTTTACGAAAATAATACAGAGGATAAATACACAATTAACAACACTCACTAGTTTGATACAGCAAAAATTCACAGTTCACTGCGGCCTATGACAGCAACAGGCCTAAAGTCTGGTTTCGGGAAAAAAGTCCAACAAACAAGACAGCAGATCTATGCAATATCAGCAAAACACCGGTTTATACTAAATTATGAGAACGTAGCTAATCCTAGCGATTCAGCGGTTAGGCCTAAATCAAACAATCAAATGTCAGAAAATGTCAATCACAGAAAACAGTCTCAGTTCACTTTATACAATATCAATAGTAAAACCACGAGATAAAAGAAAAAACGGAAAAGGAACCAAATCTATACTCTAGCAAACAATCAGTCGAAAGCATACAAATTACAGCCCGGTCGGGAGTCAAAAACAAAACCCGTACAACTCACGACCCACGTGCCCGTAACAGTAGTCCTCGTGATGGTTGCTCGACAACGGCTTGTCGAAGAAACTTCACGGCGACTGGAGACATGGATCTTCCGTCGACGTTCCTCCATCACTCTGTCGTCTCTCAGTAATCCTTATAAGACGTCATCAGCGGCTGAAGCATTTTGTCGGCGGCTTGATCACGATACTTCTACTCCAACCGAATCCTCCTCGTCTCAGCGCGTCGTCGGCTCCAGACTCACAGCCTAGACAAAAGACACTCATAATGCACTCACGCTGACGATACAATAAAAACTAGGCAGAACAAACACACATTTAAGCACAATGAGTTTAACGGAAACTGCATAAGTAACGCAATAATAACCGAAACTACCAACATATACTAAATCAAGAAATATAACTCCATGCCCATAATCAGTAGATCATCGGGCGGCTATAACAATATTACACTGCTCGAAATATGCAATGACACAGAAAATTATCTTACCACTCGCAAGTTGCTGTAAAGACGTGAATCGACGATGAGTAACACAGACTCGTCCAAACTGGCGTCAAACGATCAGAACAGAGCGGCCTTTTATCGCCCTTCCCGCAGGAATTCTACTCTGGCCCGTCAAATTCGCTTTATAATACAGCGACCTGTCTCAACGACAAAATAACTCAAAACTGCCGCCGAGACGCAAACACAGGTATCAGCAAGGCCTCAGCTCGCGGCTTATTGGATGTATAGTCACACTTAACGCATAACAACAGGAAAATACAAACAATCAGGCTTAGTTATACCGGTCTGTGACAAACAATACGAGCGGCCACAAAATAGACCAGCCGTGTTATAATAACGAACGGGTGCGTAAAATAAAGTAACCACGCAGCCAAATTAACTCAAAAACACTCAAATAAGTCTTGTTAACTACGGGTGCAATATCTACGACAGTAAAGACCTAGCCGACCTTAACCCAAAAATTGCCAAAAAAATTCACTAAAACCACTTTTTAGGGGTTCACGGTCGTTCAAGGTCATCGATGTTGATAAATCTAAAAAGCCTGTCTCCAGTGCTTGTTATGATAAGCAGCATGTCTGTACCTATCTGCAACCGTTTTTACGCTACACGAGATAATTGCACTAAAATAACCACTTTTAGGGGAGGGGGTAGTCGTCTTTGACGCCCGCCTGCGCCGGCCTCTTTGAACGTAGGGGGTCGGCACTAGGACTGCTATAATCTGTTTAATGCTGAAAATTACATATGCAGGTTGTCTTGGTTTATCTCTAGCCATTTTGTTGTAATTTAGTGTTGAAATGTGCGCTGCATCCAAAATATTGCTAAAAAATTTACTAAAAACCCCTTTTTCCTTTGGAGATCCCTGCTGCCATGGCAACAAATTTTGGAGACAAAATTAACTATAACTCGCCCCGTGAAAGATAATTGCGCGGCTTGCACCTACCCCCCTCTACTTTCGGGCCGGGCTATCCAATGGTGTCGTGAAAATTTTTTTCCCTTACGACTCCTGTTGCCATGGCAACTAATTGTTTTTATTCAAAGATAAAATTGGCTGCAGCACAGCATGTATTAAAATGTTTCCGACACATAATTTTTTCTTTGTACCAACTTTTTTACCCGTCCGGGAGTATTCTTAAAACAGTGAATAAATTTATTGTCATAAAATCAAATACCAAAAATTTTGACAAAAGTCAACTAAAAACAGCAAAAATCAGAGCAAAAAAAACTTCAACAGTTTACAAAGCTTTGTAAGGATGATATGAGTCAAAACTTGATAAGGCAAAAATGGTTTTGAGGCGATATTGTCGCGTGTTAAATTCCACACTGGCCCTTACAAGACTAGCCATTCTAAATACTTGAAATGAATACAAAGACAGAAGTCACAAGCCGAAACAATGTAGAACACCAGTCCGTGCCGACACCACGCATATTGTAAAAAGACACGTTCAGGCATGTCTGCGTGTGCGCGCAGTGGCGTGACGTCATAGTGCCAATGACGCCAGTAGGCCAGCAGCAGATTATTTATTGCCTGTGACGTCACCAGCTGCAACGCTGGCAGGGTGCCAGTAACAGCAAATTACAGCTATACAATATAATGCCGTTACAGTTAAGAAAGAAAAAAAAGAAATATTATTATCTTAACGGCAAAATAGTTTTGAGACGATATGATTTTAACTTTCAAATTCACTGAGCTATACAACGATCAATGATATCAGTAACTTTGACTTCGTAACGTTTTTTAGAAACCATCTACCCGAATGCCATAGCTATGCCATGCAAATCTGAACGTAAAACAAATCAACCAACAAGTAGGCATATGGATTCGACGATAGCTACGCCTTATTTCTAGGATGTGCGCAAAAACGAGCAGACGTATAGTTACGTGGATAAAAAGGCAGATAAGCAATGTCTGGATAGAACAGACAAAAAGCACGTCCCTGCATGTCCCATCGACCGCGCTGATAGACAGGGAAGCTTTAGGCACGACCTGACACCTACGAATGATGAGGACGTCTTCGTGTTAATGAATGAAGTCCATGCGTGCGACTGCAGAAAATTCCACTCTCGACATACGAACAGAAGCATGCAGCGGCTGATGAACTGGCCACACTATGCTATTGCGTCGACTCGAAACTTCATTACTTTCATTCTGCTAAGTCTCGCTGACATTAACAAGGCCACGAGGTGCAAAAGATTACGATCAGACTTAACAACAGCTATAATATTTGCTCAAAATTTACGCCTTAGTAAATAACATAGTTTGCACAGAGAAATAAACTAAAATGATCCTACTAATGCCTGCACGTCACGGAACGTCATTGCTGGAATGAGAAAAAAACAAATAAAAAAGTGAAATATGGACGTAATTTAGTGCGTTTGCAAAAGTAACGGTAAATGAAAAATGTGAAAAAGGCATGTTCTGCTACCATCAATAGTGCTGGACCAAAACGAGAAAACGGAGACGAGATTCGCTACCGCATGACGCAGAGCTGTGAAAGAACGAGGATTATTGAGAATGAAAATCATTTTATCTTATGGTGTTTGCTTGCGTCTACATGTAGGCGATTTTTAATTCCTAACTGCAGTCGTTCACGTTACACAACGTGCTATGCATAATGTTAATGCCATTGTAATAGACTTTGTTGTAGCCTCCACCAGAACTGTTTCTCTGAGCCAACGTACAGCGTAAATCAATGGGTCATAATGCAAAAGATATCTTCAACCAAATGTTTGCTGGGCCAATGAGTCATTTCTGGCCCTTTATATTGCTCCCATAAATACATTAAATTAACCAAGTCTAACTCTGACATATGTCAACCAAAGGTCAATTTTTGGCAGACAAACACTAAAGACAATTTGCCACAGAATGGACTAACGCCTAACACAGCTTAAGCCCATGCTTTATCTTATAAAATATTGGTTACAACTTAATTCGTGTTCACAACAGAATAAGTTTTTAAATGTTACTACATTATTTCGGCAAAATGTGTTTTGATTGTTATTCAAATTTTACGATTTTAGAAAAACAACTGCATGGCCGAGGATTATTGTTATTTACAAGCAATGCGTTGGGTTGGGGTTGTCCTGGTTTGGGTCGACAGCTGGCTGAAAGATTAATGCGTGGCAGCAGATGGCGCACTAATGTAAACGACGTGCCGTGGATAATTGAGCAACGTCGACACAACGTCGACCCACGAGACACCACAATGTCATGATCAGAATAGACTTAGCTCACTATAGCCAGCATTACATCATGTTAACTCTGAGAGTGACATTGACGGACCCATACTGAGCATAAACGTATTTTTCTGTCACTATGATGTAAGCCTAATGCATTGCATTGTTTTCAGAACTGCTCGTAAAGTGGGGTGAGTTTCAACTGTCCATGCAGTTGGCTATTAGTACACAGTGGTCCATCAAAAAAGTGTCACTGTTATTTTTTAAAATAAATCCGTGAAACATTGGCCGATTTTAGTAATTTACAGCACGCGGCATCAGAAAGAAACTCGACGCAAGTGATTGCAGTTTTAGCCAGTTGACTTTAATACTGTCGCTACACTACCTTGTGAAATGCAGAAGTCGTAATTTGACCGTTTACAACAATGACTTCACACTGGTTAGCGCACGCATCAGTTCGGAAATGTTTAACTATATAGCGACAAATACAATTGCCAACTAATGTCTTTATTACAGCATGTGCTCAGAATGTCGTCCTCCAGCACGAACGCAAGCGGTAGACGTTGACGCCACTCGCCAACAGCAAGTTCAATAACTGCATGACTCAGAGCGGCCCAATCGCCGTTGATGCGTCATTTCAGTTCGTCGACGTACTCTTAAAATGAAGACGAAGCAACAGATTTTCGATGATTTTGTGGTTTCGGTATTTTTTCTGAGCCGACGTATGCGCTACCCAGTATTGTTGTGAACGGCCAAACTACGACTTCTCAGTAGTTTAACGACAGTATTAATGTGAGGTGGCCAAAACTGTACTCATTTGCGTCAAGTTTTTTTTGATGTCGCTTGCCAAAAGTTATAAAAACAGGCCAACGTTTTACGTAGCTATTCAGATAATAAAAATGGCACCAATTTATGGACCACGGTGTATAATTTTTACACAGCATTTAATTTAGCAGAACGCACTGAATAGACACAACGAAAATACCATCGCGTATTTTCACGCAAACGACAAAACAGCCAAAATGCAACTCTGTAGGCCTAAGCAATGTCTATTTTTTCATAATTCAGCAACCAAGCTTAACTTCCGCAGCGATTTAGTAAGATAGTATTCTATACCATTTTGGTGAGTGAAAAATCAAGTAATTTTTAAAAAGTCAGGATTTTAGTACATAAAACATTTTGCGGCAACGGAGGTAAAAACAAATGTTTGCGTGTTCTGATGATAAATTGGCTACAGGTCGATCGGACGGTACGAAATGCGGGATCGCGATGATAAATACTACCCAGATCAATGTATGCCTAGAAGGCGACATCGTACAGTAGGCAATAGCTTGGCATCGCACCTGGGTCGCAAATGCCACACACGTCGTCCTTGCTATTAACTCCATACTTGCTGAATGGTGACGAGGAATGTAACTGTTTTATTCCGATTACATTCATTCATTCATTCGGTGCGCCGAGCCAGAATCCTGACGTAGGTGGCAGTCATGATGTATCTCTCTCGTCGCTGTTTCAAAGTAACAGTCATGGCAAGTGGCTGAATACCAGTTGCCCTCTCCAACCACCTAAGAAATGTCAGTTGTTGACGACCACGTGCTCTATGTCCTTCAACTTTGCCCGTTAGAACAAGATTTTCCAATGATTCTTCTGACAGAACATAACAAACAAATTGAATTCGTCTTGCATTAACTGACTTCATGAGATCTCGACGTATGTCAGCTCGTTGTAACACTTCTGCGTTAGAGATTCTCTGAGACCATAAAACCTTCAACATTCTGCGAATAAACCACATTTCTGCTGCCTGTAGAAGTGATTCCATATCTCTGCTGATTGTCCAACTTGCAACAATATAGAAGCGTTGACCAGACATAACATTTCAGTATCCTCAGCCGAGTTCCTAGTGTCACGCTTTTTGAAGTCAAAGCACGTTCTAAGCGTTTATGGCTGGTTTTTGCTATCCCAATTCTTCTTTTTATTTCATTATCACATTTTCCATCAGATGTGGCCATATTGCTTAAATAGATAAATTGATCTACTTGTTCTAAAACTTCCTTTTTATTTTTTATGCTGCAGGTTGGTTTATTTTCCATCTTCGAGAACACCATTACGCACTACTTCTTCTTAATAATTTCAAAATCTTTTCTTTCGCTTTCCTTAACCACAGCATCGAAAAGTTGTTGTAATTTCTTTTCGCTGTCTGCAGTCTGCGCTGTATCGTCTGCGTATCTGAAATTGCTGAGGTTCACACCTCCTATTCTGATTCCATCTAATTCTTTTGTACATCGCATTATCATTTTTGTGTACAAAAAAATCTGGAGACAAAACACTCCTGTGTCTCACACCCCTCATGATTTCCACATATTCACTCACAAAGCCATTTATTCGTACGGCAGCTTTTGTTGGTCCCAATATAGATTCTTCATCAACATAATGTCTTTACCATCTAAGTCAAGTGATTCTAACATTTCAAACAGAGCTTCGTGATTACAGCTGTCGAATTAACGCGTTAACTTAACGCTTTAACGCGTTGAAAAAAATTAACGTGCATTAAAACATTACGTAAATTAACTGAATTCTGTGAAGCAAGAGCTCCAACATCCAATAAAGACGCTTATTTGACGATGGAGTAATATTCAAGTAACTAAAATGTTTTTGCCGTTCCTTCACTACTGTTACGGTCCATGCGACACAGGCACGACTTCGTGGGCTTCGTTCCTGTCACCATGTGGATGTAGTCCATCACAGGCTGCGCGGTAGCGCCAGCCCTGTTGTAAGGGTGACCATCCATTTCAATGGGAAACTCAAAAATTTGACCCCTCGTATTTCCCAAACCCCTTAATTTTTCCACACCAAAATTTGCACAGATGATTACGTCCAGCATATCTCCTAATGTGCAAAATTTGGCGAAAATCCGTTTACGGGAGGCTTCCCAACAAATAGGTGAAATATAACGCTGGCGTGACTTTTTGTGCCTTTCCTTCCCTTCCCTTCCTTTTTTTCTTGCCGTCCTCTACAGAAAAAACGACTGAACTGATTTTAACGCACGATGGCTCATATGACGCGGTTTCGCGCAAGGAAGTGTTTTTGGGGGTTACAAAATTAAAATTCAACATTTTCACTTATTTTTTCACAAAAACATGAAAAATTACAATGGAGCCTATGGGGAAAATTAGACAATGCTTTAAACTGTCATAACTCCGGCTACGTATAAGATAAAGTCGTAATTTTTGGTTTATGGTATGGTTTTTGGGGTCGGCCAATTTAACGGTGTCATTTATATTTACCCATGATCGACCCCCGTTACCACGGCAACGAAATTTGGGACAAAATGGGCTATAACTCGGCTCCCTTAAAAGAAAATTGCACGCTGTTTGCACCTACGCCTTTATTTTCGGGCCCGCGCTATCCGATTGTGTCATTTAAATTTTTCCCCTGTCAACCCCCGTTGCCAAGGCAACGAATTTTGGAACAAAATTGGCTATAACTCGGCCCCCGTAAAAGATAATAGCGCGCTGTTTGCACCTACTCCCATATTTTCGGGGCCCGGCTATCTGATTTTGTCATTTAAATTTCTCTTTTGGCGACCCCTGTTGCCATGGCAACGAATTTTGGGACAAAATTCACTATAACTCGGTCTGTGTAAGAGACATCTGCAAGATTTTTGCGTCTATAGTGGGGTTTTCGAGGATGGGCCATCGAATGCTGCCAACAGAATTCTTTTTCCGAGCGACCCTCGTTGCCATGGCAACAAAATTTGGGGCATAATGGGTTAGAACTCGGCTTACGTAAGAGATACATATCGAAGATCTTTGCATCAGATGGGGTGTTTTCAAGATCGGTTTATTTTGGTATGGGCAGTGTGCAATTATTCAAAAGCGCACATATGCACCCCCGCAAAAATCATACGTTAAGTATACGAAAAATCGTTATTATCTAGCAACAAAACATTTCTACATTTTCTAACATTGCTATAATTAACTAATCCAGATTACTTCCAACGGCAATAAAACTGCAAATATTTATGTAAAAAAACTGTTTAGTTTATATAGGCTACAGTGTAAGGGTGACATCGTGGTTGTAGATATAAAACAGCACAGATCACAATTTAAAAATTCAAACATCACCATTACACAATGTCAGAAGAACTTTGCTGACTGTGTTTGTGACTGAAGTTTGAATTTTTAAATTATGATTTGTGCTGTTTTATATCTACAACCACGATGTCACCCTTACACCGTAGCCTATATAAACTGAACAGTTTTTTTTACATAAATCTACAATATCAGCAGTATTAATAATGCGTTATTAATGCGTTAACGCATGCGTTTAAAAAATTAACGCTTCGACAGCTCTAGGCCTAGTTCTGATGTCTGACATGCTGCAGTGCACGGTCGTCGCTCATCGCCTGCAATTTGATCGTCGCCAGCGGTCCATCGCCGTGCTTCGAAGAACACTTGAACGACGCCTGCGGCAGACACGCGGTGGCGGCGGCGCTGGCGAAAAATGTAATTTCGCTTTGCGGAAGCGATCAGTCGAAGAGTCGAGAGCCGACCGGCAACCGGGAGGGCACCCCGCCAATCGATAAACAATAATGAAATAATGTAAATCTTTGCACAGTGCGAGACTAGACAGACAGACGGACAGACGAAAGCACGGAAGCACGGGTGGTATAGGACACAACGGGATGCGGTCCGTCGCACCCGGCCCGACCACAGGTGCTACGCTGGGGGTTTGACATTACTGCCAGGAGAACGGAAAACGGCGTCTGGCATTGGCCGACTTCCGTGGTCCCGAGCTCATTCCGGCCGAAATTTAAGGATGTTCCCCCGGACCAGGTTACTGACGTTGGAGCTCTGACGACCGTAGGCTAATTATCCGTGTGATTATTTTCCACTTAACCCAACCTGCGTGATCGCGATATAGTACGGTGACGTTACATTCGGACCGACGGACAGACGAACGCACAGACAATTTACGGTGGCGTTACGTCGCTTTGAGAATATTCTCAAGAATGTGTCGCTGCACGGCGACGTTAGGCTCATGCGTCGCCCCCCCCAATCAGTAATTCTGCTCGCATTTATAAAGACCCCAAAGTGTCAGAAGAGTAGCCTACCGTCGTCGTTGTCACGCCTGGAAGCAGGGTATGAAGATCGTCTGACAACGGACGGCGACTCGGCGGCTGAATAAATGGAAGTTGCAGCCATGGCGCTTTCGCTGACTGGGTGAAGTCGCCACGAAATATAGCTACACTTTAGCGGACGACTATCTCTACAAACCTTATAGCGTCGTTGTACGATCCAGCTGAATACAGATCAACCGGTATCGGCGACGAGTCGAGAATCGGATAGCTGACGCTGTCACAGTTGTGTAAGGCTGCTTTTTTTCAAAACGAAGTCTCAAAACATTGCTGTTCTAGCAAGCGTTCATAGACTAATTTTTGATTGTCTTTTATTTCTCATTTTATTTATAATATTTGGCTATCATATTTAGTCGTATTTCATTACTAGTTTTGTAAACGTTCTGTAAGTGGTTTAGATTAATTGCTTAATAAATTCAATTGACCTACTTCTTCATGGCTGATAAAATTCCACTTTCAGCACAAAATATGTAAGTAATTTAATTTAATTGCGCAACATGTGCCGTACAAGAATGGAAACAGATATACACAGAAAACACCCACAAATAATAATTTTACAAATAAACCTAAATTTTTCGTCGGCAGGAGTTTATTTACTTGCAAGGTAGTCAACGATTGTAGCACTTTTCATTTTCTTAGACAACAAGACGGACTTGCGACAACATAACAAGAAATAGGCATAACGTTCATTCTCACATTTGCACGTGGTTAATAACTATAAAAAGAATTCTCAGTTTAACATAAGTAATATCCACTGCGATTTTTTTAGCTATTGTGTTTGGTGACAATCACAAATAAACACAATAAATAAAAATAATCTTGTATATAACAAAAAACATCAACAATTATTTAGTGCAATAGTTGAAATTAACCAACATTTTTAGCTTTTCTGAAGAAAACTGCCTTAACACCTAAGTTAGTAAGTTAATGAAAAAATGGTTAGCTATAACTGAACATAATCAAAATAAGCACCGTGCTTTGACTTTCACTGTTATGTAGGCCCTATAAAAATTATAGTATTTTGTAATATGTTTTACATTTCGGCCATCGCTGAAAATAGTCCTCTATAATAAGCAGCATTAGCCTAAGTAATGTACTGACTGTGATAAGCACACTGTAATGAATTGGCATAAACAGACCTACTGTAGTCGATTCGTGTGCAAAATAAGTGCTTATTATTCTTTTCACTCTACTCGTATATTATAACGAAAACAAACGCCATAGTTTGGTGATTAGTAAGAACAGTAACATATGACCACCAGATTTATAGCGGTGAGAATAACTAAACTACTAAACGGTTGAATAAACCCGGTACCGGTTCGTTTACGATTGTCTCTAAAGGCCAAAACCGAATAAGAATTTTGTTATCGTTTGCCTTGTTTCCTGCTGTTGTTTCTATTGGTAGAATATTCAGAGGCTAAAACGAACAAAAAACAGCTAAACATAACAAAAAAGCTAATCGATTTGAGTCGATGCTGAATCGCAAATATCCGAACATCACTAATCAGCTGCTGAAGCCAGAGACTGAGTGACAGGCCGATATTGCTGAGGACGCTGAACAAATTCGTTAGCAGTCGACAGCTACGGGACTCGGTCAATATTGTGCTGTGTTTACATGTAGGCCTAAGCCGTAGCCTGCGAGTCGTGTCAAGTGTCGCTTGCTGTTACACAACTGGTCAAGCTTGACAGACCGCGTTGTTTAGTTACAGCATTCCAGCAGTGCGGTTGTTGTGAATAAAATTAACAATTTGATTAAACGAAACGAATCGATAAACGATTTGCGCTGGAAAACTGACACACGCAAGCTGTCGGAAGAATAAACTAAATGAAGAATAAACTAAAAAGAGCTGAAAATGTATCAAATGGAAATGAAATGAAAGAAAATAAAATACAATCACTGTTATGTAAAACATAACAAATTAACTCCAGAAGCAGATGGCCGTTGAACAGCTAGAAGCCGGGGATCAAAAACAACTAACTGAAAAGAAAAAATAACGATAACGGAAACTAAAAAAACTTAAATGAAAAAAGCAGTAAGCAAGTCCAGATATCCGTGAGATCAGTTTGAGGGGGCGCCAGATGTCTATAAAAGGTAATATTTCAGCAACAGGAAAATTTTGAAATTGAAAAAAATAACTAGAAATACGTTCTGTGGAACGAGGTAGGCCTATCTGTCCCATTGCCACGCTATATAGCCTAGCAGCTGCGAATAAAGGGAGGGGGTAGGTGCAAACAAGAAACAAGGCGCAATCGGTCGCGGGGGCCGAGTTGTAGTCAATTTTGTCCCAAAATTCGTTGCCATGGTAACAAGGGTCGGCAGGAGAAAAATTTAAATGACACCGTCGGATAGCCTAGGCCCAAGAAGAGGGCTAGGTGCAAACAGCGCGCAATTATCTTTTGCGAGGACTGAGTTATACCGCTTCGAAATCTCCATTGGTTGTAATGCAAAATTTTGCAACTTTTGAATGGTTGCTATGGCATCAGGGTTGATAGGGGGTAAATTTAAATAACACCCTAAGATTGCCCGACGCCGAAAATAAGGGGTAAATAAACACTGCGCGCAATTATCTTTTACGGGGACCGAGTTATACCGCTTTGAAGTCCCCATAGGCTGTAATGCAAATTTTTTTTTTAAAAATCGGTGTAAAATAATTGAAGACGTTGTCAGATTTTTATCCCAAACAAACTCAATCGTACTTTTCGGGCCCCGAATCACTGTGCAAAATTTTATCAAAATCGAATCAAAATTGCGGCCGTAGGAGTGTTTACGGACAGACTGACAGAAATGACAGTGTGACAGAAGCGATTTTATAATCTGTCTCATGCTATGCTAAGAGACTAGACAGAAACACTAAGTGTAATGTGTTACGCTGGGATAAAGGTGATCTTGCTGCATACTACAGTCTCACTGGACAGTTATTGCAAAACTTTTTGTGCCATATAATTTATTGCAATGCAAATGTGAAGATGACGCATGTACTCATAAAGCAGATATTAATCGCTTCTATAATGATTTATTACTTGTTTTAAATTCGGCTGCCACTGAAACTGTTCCCATGATTCGTTGTAACAGTAGTAAACCATATTGGACGGCTGAACTGCAGCAACTGAAAGAGGACTCAATTCAAGCATGTAAGGTATATGGTCTGCTGCTGGGAAACCTAGACAAGGATGGCTGAATAAAATTAGATTGCATGGAAATACAAATATAAAGCGGCCATAAGAAATGCTGCACTGAGCTTTGAGTGGGACCTTGATGATGAATTATCATACTGTTACTTACAGAAGGATATGAATAAGTTTTGGAAAAAGTGGAAGCAACGGTTTTCCAAAAAAAGTACGGCTCCTTTGCATATAAATGGTTTACTCAGGCTGAAAGTATTGCTGAAACATTTAAACAGTCATTCTCGGACAGTTGTTTTGACTCGTACTGTGACAAAAGTAGGCCTAGTTTTGATGAGTTATGTACACGTTTACACTCAAAATCTGAGATGTCTGATAGTAGTACTAATAATGTGTTTAGTGTGTCTGATATAGAGAAAGCTTTGTCATGTTTGAAAAGTGGGCAGGCCGCGGGAGTGGATAATATCGTCAAGGAACACTTGATACATAGTCATCCGGCCTTAATTGTACATCTCAAACTCATGTTTAACATTATGTCTGTTCATGGATTTGTTCCTGATGGGTTTGGCATCGGAATTATTGTACCCATTGTTAAAGACAATATGGGGGATATCACGGATGTAAACAATTATAGAGGCATTACACTGTGTCCAGTTATATCAAAGTTGTTCGAATACTGTATGCTACATAAATATGAATCATATATGACTTCAAATGACCTACAGTTTGGCTTTAAAAGAAACTTGGGATGTTCACATGCTGCTTTTGTATTACGTCAGCGTGTTGAGTACTTTACTGCTCCTCGTGGTAGTAACGTTTTTATGGCATCTCTGGATGCAAAAAAAGCTTTTGATAGAGAAAAACATATTAAACTGTTTAATAGGATTGTGATATAGGAGTACCATGTCATGTTATTAGGCTAATGATGAATTGGTATACAAAAGTGGTAGTGATGGTAAGATGGGATAATTGCTAATCTTCTCCGTGTAATGTCAAGAGTGGAGTTAGACAGGGTAGTGTGTTATCACCAGTTCTTTTTAATGTTTACTTCAGTGTTATTGTAGACTCATTAGAAAAAGCTGCGCTAGGGTGTGAGTTATATGAT
>Ga0056128_1007205_pt1 | contig 14036 bp, 10 predicted proteins | sample WorMetLIZISLAND2_FD_71113 | JGI IMG/M metagenome (GOLD analysis project Ga0056128, IMG submission 71113) | Marine gutless worms symbiont microbial communities from Max Planck institute for Marine Microbiology, Germany - Olavius geniculatus... ... | reverse complement strand
ACTTTGGCACTTGACGTGTCTCTATATTGGGGTGTTAACGCAAGCACAAATTTTGGGGGCACCGCCCCCCTTAAAATTTGGGAGGGCAAAAAACGTTCAAAGATCGGTGCGATTTACGACAACTTTCGAGTTTGAACACAAATATCTCTGGAAACGATGAAGATAACGACATAATCTAAACGGTGTTGACGAGAGCAATCCTTTCGGCGTTGAACAAAAAGAAATTTGTGAAATTCCGTCCACTAGGAACCAAGTTATAAGCGCTAATGTTGACCTACCCTAAGTCGACAATGCACGTTCGGCGTATGCCAATGCATTTGAGTTCGGGCCACGTGACTTTGATGCCGGGAAAATTTTACCCCCCCCTCTAATTTCCCCCCATCGGACTTAGGGCGCCGGGCAGACTCACATTGGGCTTTGCCCCAAATTTCTAGTATTAATAAGCGTAACAAATGTATGCAACATAGGCAGCAAACACAAATAATGACACCAATACAATTTCAAAAGTAATAATGCACAAAATGTAAATGAACTAAGTAAACTAAAAACAAAGACAGACAAAAACTAAGACTGATACTAGACCAATACAGACTGCTGAACACTTGGTAACTAATTTAATAAATAAGCTGACACGGAAGCAGTTACTATGCTAACAGACAGAAATATATAACATTAATTGTAGTTAAAACACAAAAAAACTTAAGATCACCAGTTCATAAAATTCACATGTATGGGCAACAGCAAAATGACCACAACTAGTCCGAAGCAGACATTCAACAAAAGCAAAATGACTGCATATGAAGTAGATAAAACAGTCACAGAAGAAAGCTATGGAGAAAAAATGGCCACAATGAACATAAATTTCTGGCAGTTTAGTTTAAAGCAACAAAGCAGTATTATATCTCTTCCTATTATGCAAACAGACCCTTTTGAAGTTGGTGGTTTTTTTGCTCTCGGTTGAGTTTTGGCCGAGATAGGTCGAGATGATGATGGTATGCTGGGTTTCTGACTGGGCTGATTTCTTGCAGTCTCCTGGTATAAATATGACAATGTCACAGTAGCATACAAATGTTTACCAAATGTGAAAAAATGTTTTAAATCAAATAATATTTAGCGAAGATACAGACATGACAAAGTGTGACATAATTTAGGACACAGTGTATATAACAATCTGAGCTGTATGTGTTGCCTGTAAAAAGCAATGCTACTGTTTTCAGCATAAACTAAACTGTGGAACTGCTAAGTGAAAGCAGACTGTCTATATCTGCCTTTAATGTGCTTCAGCTTTGCTAATGATCTCTTCTAGTTCAAAACAAATGCCAAAATGCTTTACGTATAATACAGATTTAAAATATAAACCACTAAACTGTTCCAAGACCAGTTATCAAAAATGATGGAAAAATGGACTACACAAACAGGTAATGGAATGGCATATGACAGAATCCCACCCACAATGACAGCTGCAAACTCACATCCAAGAATATGCAGGACACTATCTGTAAAGAAGTGGAGAAAGTGTGCATGCATAACAGCATACACCATTATCTTCATTTTGATCCAATAAATATTACACTTGGGTTGAAAACGTAGCATAGCGGTAATGCGTTTCATCTGATCAACGAAGTTATTCTACGCCAGGCCAAGTTAGTACTTACACGATGTTTCATAAAAAAGAACCCCTTTTTGTTTTTTTCATAATTTACTCAAATTATGAGCAATTTACATTAAATTTTTACCAGTTGTAGCTGAAGAAATACTAATTCGAAATATATGAACAAAATATGGCAGTTAGTCGTGATGTAACACTGACGTCATAATGTGTCACAGGTACAAACTTGCTAGTCTCAACTGGTGCTGTCAGTTGCTACCCTGCTTCGATGGTGAACTTAAACTGATTCGCTAATGAAAAATGCTTATCATGTCAGCACTGAGCAACATGGAAACATAAAATCGGGCATCTTGTGATCCAAAAACTCAACATCTTGCAAGCCCGGTGTGATAGTGCACTGTCTTGCTCAAACATGTGAAAGACCAACTATCCCCACAGACACGTAAATTCGATCGCTTTGCACGTTTTTGCGGCTGCAACTGTAAAACTTCAAATATTTGACACCAAAGAACCAGATTTTTCACCATTGAAGCAGGGTAGCAACTAACAGCACCAGTTGGGATAAGCCTGTTTGTACACATGACACATTATAATGTCAGCGATACATCATGACTAGCAAAGAATATTTAATCAACTGCCATGTTTTGTTAAAACATTTCGAATTAGTATTTATTCAGCTACAACTGGTAAAAATTTCATGCAAATAGCTCATCATTTAAGTGAATTATGAAAAAAACAAAAAGGCGTCCTTTTTATGAAACACCGTGTAGATGGGTGACTACTATGGACCAACCGAATTCACGGAAAAAAATGCATGATTTTACTGCAGAATTTTTAAAATGTGTCAAATTTCACGGAAAATTCACGGAAAGAGTTTGGGAAATTCACGGGCCACACAGACGTTATTTCGAGGTGCTGTGCTAATGCAAACGAAGAAATTTCAGAACAACGAATATTTGCTACACTAAGTCAAGAGTCAATGTTAACTACTTAGTGCTAAAGTGCGACACGTGGCAAACAGCAACATCCGTACAAAAGCTGCTGATAAAACTCTGGAATTGTCATAAATTAAACTAAAAGCACTAAAATTCACGAAAAATCACAGATTTCACGGAAATCAGTGTTTTTCACGGAAGGAGGTCAATTTCACGGAAAATGTCACGGCCGTGAAATCGTGAATTAAGTTGGTCCCTAGTGACTACCTACAGGCAGGTAAACCATCTCAGTATGTAACTAGCTGCCTAAGTCAACTCAGCCTTCCATCCCTCCAGGATAGGTAAATCAAGTACCAGCCTATCTGGTTGGAGTTGGAGAGGGGTGCATTCACCTGTGTCGGGTGGCAGGTAAAACTGTGTGAATATGTCAAGTGGTGATGCTCCGTAGCTCTGAGAAAGGTTTCCTATGAAGAGCTATAGCACTTAACTATTTAACTACACACTTCACTTGCATGTGCCATGGGAATAAAATGAAATAAATTAACATAAACATTAACTGCTGAAACTATTTTTTGCGAATGATACATAACTGATTTACAAAAACCAATGTTAATGACACAGCTAATCATGCAAAAAAATAAGTGCCGAACTTGCCTCAGGAGACTTATCTTCATTATCTGAATCTCTACAAAATGTCAACAACAAAACATTAGTGCACTATTTAACAGGGCTGTACCAAATAGTAGATTTTACTACTCAGCCAATTAAGAATAATTTATGATATTATTTGGCCAAATACAAATAGAATATGACTAACTAATACAAGTTCAAACATTGCACAATGTATTCCCTTGTTTCATCGTGGTGCGGTGAAAAGTTCTGAATCTGACATTCGAGAAAAAATTCCAAACCAAACATTTTGTAATCTGCATCACTGTAAAATGAATGATACTAACAAAAATTACTAATACTAACAAAACATGGCAGTATTTCACAACATACTCTTGACAGTGAGCAAACTAAATGGTTAAGGAAATGCAATAAAGCAACATAGGTGGGACTTAGGCTGCTGAGACAGCAAATGTTCAAGGCTGAATGCAGAAATAAGCGGTGATGGCGCAGTGCTTATTTTTTTTGTATTCGGCCTGTTTTCAGCATACAAATACACCGTTCGGTCTACCATTCAGAGAGAATAGAATACCAATAGAATACTCGGTACAACACTACTGTTTAGTAACACTGTTCACTGTTGTTGATAACTAACAGCTGCAGTGCTCTAACAGTGGTGCAAAAGGTTTAAGGTTGTCTTAATGTCATAACAAGCTCTTGACGGCAGACCATCTCAGTGCTATGGAGTTCTGAGCTAGCATTGTACTAACTGCAATTTTACTTAAAATACACTTTTCAATAATTAAGACAGAAGCCAAATAGCCAAAAAGTTCACAAGACAGCATTATTGCAATACTATTTATACAACTGTGTGCTTAATACAAAAAACAGCATAATGTTATTTCTGCACTCAGGTGCAGAGATATCAAAATTAACGTGCCATTGCTAATTTAATTTGCAGAACTAATTATACTAGATTAGACAATGCAGCATAACTGCTGGACATACATGAGCAGGTCTTCAGTGTTGACTTTGTCAAGCAGAGATAACTGTGCAAGAACACTGTCCTGAGCTCTCTACCAACAACAATCACATCACTTACTAAGTAAGTTATTAACTCTGTAATGGCAGATTCCACAGCTGATTGTAAACATATAAGCACGTGCAGTTTGTGCACAATATTACAAATACACAGTATAAAATACCGTTAAAACACGAACTGATCACCAGCTTACACAATACACATCATCTCTAGTCACTGCTATTGCTTTCAAATATATTCTTCTTCTTCTTCTAGAAGCTAAAAGTCTCTCTGTATTTAAAGGTGACATGCCCTCATATATGAGTGCCAATCTGAACAGTGGTTCCCATTTATTTCTACTCTTCAGCACCAAAAAAACGACTCCCCCATATTGCAAAGCACACGCTGTGAGTATCAACTTCATAAAATACAAACAGCATCAGTCAGTCATGGCTTATATGGGAATTCCTAGTCTTTACATGAGAATTCCTAGCTTTAGCATGCTGATTCAAAATTACAAAGCAAGGTTTGAGTTTAGATTGAATGCAAACAACAATGTCATAGTGAACCACATGGCATTGCTCAATCTGTAATCATGTTTATCATTGCTTTGCTTTATGTGCTAATAATGTATTTTTTTTCTTTCAACTTTGTTTCTTTACTTTCATTAATTGTACATTTATCTGCGCTTTTGTTAAGCCTTGTGTTTGCTGGATGTGTGAATGCATGAAGGAATACTCACAAGCACTTCGTCTGCTTCCTGCACAAGGCTCTCAGTTTTAGCAGTTAACTCATCATTCAACTGTCTGCACAACAAAAACACAAGATTTGCAATACTGCACTGCACCACTAATGATCTAAATGCATCTATGCACGCTGACCAACAAACCAAATAAAAAGCAGAAAAATTGAACTGGCTTGGACACATATTGATAAAAAAAACTATGACAGCATTGATGAACAAGCACTATGGCAGACACCACAGAATTGCAGAAAAAGAGAAAGACCAAACAGTAATACTTGTAGTGCTGTTCGCGTGAAAGAAGACTTTTTGAGCTGCTTTGTCTAGCAGAACCAGCAGCAGCAGCAGCCTTAGACTGATCACGAGCAAAACTCATTGTCTGTCTGCCTGTTGAGATCAAATGCTACAACACACACACACACACACACAGACACTATTCACTCAAAACATAAACCAATAGCAGTATTGTTAAGAAATGCTCTGCACGGAGCTGACCATGTGCACATCACAATTATAAAGCACTACACGGCTAGCCGTGTACATGGCAAGACATGTAATGCTATTTAGCAACAATCCCTAAACCAAACCCTAATAGACAGCACTAAATACCGAAAACTACCAAAAACGTTTTCGGTAGTTTTCAGTACTGAGAAACCTAACCCTGGTGCTAACCAAAAACAAGTTGTTTGTTTTTCGGTACAGATTATAAGATTTGGTAAAAATTTACATCATGGCAGCCACACCAAATTGCTTCAGAAGTGACTGAAATAGGTAGAATTAGTGTTGTTATGCATGTTTCAAACTAATTTAATTATGGGAAACTGCAAATATTTGAATATTGAAACCCAAGAACAAAGTTAAGGTTTTGGGTGAATTCCACCATTCTAAAGAGGTTCTTTGATGGGGCCTAAAAAGAAAAAGGGGCTAGGTTTTTTTGAGGGAAACACAAAAAACACAAAAAACAGACTAGTGGCGCCACCTGGCGAATGAAACAGGTACTAAACTGAAAAATACAAAATTAATTTTTTAGCTGAATAAGCCACATCTCCAACCCATAAAACGAGCCAAAACAGCTTAGTGGTGCCCCCTACCAAATGAATATTATACTGTACAAAAATTTTGAAAAAATTGAATAAGCTGACTAACCAGCAATTGCAACCACAAATGAATACAAAAAAGCCAAAAAAAACTGAACTCGAACTGGCGCCTCCTGCAGCATACTGCAGATACTGAATAAGCAGCATATAAAGAACGAATGAATTAATATTATTGCTTCTCCTCACTCAAAACCCCATATTTATTCTCGGGTACCAATATGTCACTCAAGTGCAGTTTCCCATAATTAAACTAATTAAAACAAATAAATCACAAAACAAACACACGCCTACCTCGTTCGGCTGAAAAATTAGCGCACACACTGATACTGCTGCATTTTGCGCAGAACAATCACATGACGTATGAGAAATGCCAAAAAATCTGCACTATTACACACATTACAGAAACGCAGCATTGTCCACCTAAACGCTCCACAGCTGACGATATTCACATTCGATGCCATAACACGCACGCCGTAACAGACAAAACAAGTTTGGCTTAGACAACCACGAATGACCGCCAACGTAGCGCATGTGATCACCTGAGCACACTATACAGGCCGTGAAGGTCATTCTCTCAGCCTACGTGACAACTGGCGATTGCCAACTGCCACACCAACTTCCGGCATAAAAATGGAATTTTAAAAATTAAAGCACCTATAATTGCACCCCTGCACTCGAAAATTTTGGTACTTTCCGTTACTTGAGCATGACATATACAAAGAAAATAAACAAACGTCTATTACACTAGCGTTAATGTTTACATTAAATTGTATAACCAGTCATCAAAAGGTAAATAATATTATTTCACCAAATGTTACCTAAAAAACATGCATAACGAAAGTCATTCTACCGATACACGTGTCATATATGTATGTATCTGGGCTGGCCTCCTTATAGTAAATAATTGCCTAAAATTTACATAGTTATCATTTTTTTTAAATATTGATATTGATATCGCAATATTTTCAACATATCGTATCAATATCATATCGAAATTGAAATCCTGATATCGCATCACTAATAAGTACAGGCATTTACTGAATACGCTGCAGTTCTGCTGTTGTTCAAACATCAGCAACAACGGTTTTAATTTTATGGCGTTATACAAATCTGTTTTTAACTAACTAGCTTCATTTGTTGTCCTTAGCGACAGCAATGTTCTCACCAACAACGCAAGCTGTACATGCCAATCACAACGTTTTACTAATCTGTAGAAATGTCTACATAGCTCTGAAGTAGCAGATGCGTACATCATAGAAAAATGTTTTACCGTCCAAACGTTCTCTCAATTATGCGAAAAAATACACTCGAAATCAACATCAAAACCAAAATAAAAACACCCAAGAATATGTATACTGCATATTTATCTTATAGGACTGTGCGATCCGCAGATTTGCCGATATTAAATTCGAAACATTTGCTTAACATGATTATATTATATTAAATATTCTGCGATTATGTGACGTGTGTTTCGTTACGTCATATCTGACGTTTATCAACAAAAATAAAGTTTTATTCGGTGATTTAACACATCGCAGTTACAAGTATGGCTTTACTGTGATTTATTTTAGTTTCTGAACTGATTACAGTGATTAGACTATATTTACTTAGAATTGTACCGGTAATTTAGCTGTCTTGTGTTTTGATCAAATTCGTGCTTCTAATTCGCCGATCGTCTTTTACCAAGGAGCTTGTCTACCAGGTCAAAGAAGTGATTGTGGCCCGCCATAGCCAAGGGCCGCCATAGCCACAGTGTCATAGCCATAGCCAGGGGCCACCATAGTTAGGGTTACGGTTAGGGTTAGGAAACCACTAGCCTTAACCCTAACCCTGACCCTAACCCTAATCCTAACCCTAACCCTAGTAGCCTATAGGAAAGAGTGGCGGAGCTAGCCATTCGTACCATTGATTGTGGGATTGTGGCTACGGCGGCCCTTGGCTATGGCGGCCCCTGGCTATGGCGGGCCGTTAGGCCCATCACCAAAGAAGCACGTTACTGAAACTACTTTTTTGATGCTTTGAAGCTATAACGTGCTGTTGAATATAGGTCTATCACATGTTTTTATGCATTTTGCTTGTCAGATATTGCACCATGTCTTCGTGGTTAAAATCACCACAATTACGGGAGCACCGTGGACCGTTTCCTCACTCCATCCTGCTGGTTGGTTCATTGTAAACTGTCTTTTTGTCGTATTACCGCTGCTTTCTGTGTTTACTGCAGTGATGTAAGAAGTAATTTGAGCAAAGCTCACGTGACGCGCGATAGCAGCGGTTCTGGCACTTTTGCAATCAATCAGTGTGGGCCTACAGCAATATGATATGCATCTTGAAAGAGTACTTAAATTTGAGGCCTCCGTACGGAAGAATCCTTGAATTTAAGAGATCGGAACTTAGATTCTTAAAAATGTACGTTCTATGCTAAAAATGTCATACACAGGTTGTCCAGGTCCATCTCTAGCCATTTCAGCGCAATTCACTCTTAAAATGTGTCGCAGCTGGAAATCGCAAAGAATTTACTAGGAACCCTTATTCTGAGGGTTCAAGGTCATTCAAGATCATCGACGTTGACACAACTAAAAAGCTTGTCACTATTGCTTGTTATGATAAGCAGCATGTATGTGCTTATCTGCAACCGTTTTCATGTTACACGAGATAATTGCAGTAAAAATAAATTAACCACTTTTTAGGGAGGGTATATAGCTGTCTTTGACGCCCACCTGCGCCGGCCTCCTTGAACCTAGGGGGTTGGGACTTTGACTGCTGAAATCTACGTTTAATGCTGAAAATTTCATACGCAGGTTGTCGTGGTCTATCTCCAGCAATTTCGTTGCAATTCAGTGTTGAAATGTGCGTTGCATCCAAAAATTGCAAAAAATTCACTAAAAACCTTTTTGGGGGTTTATGGTCATTCAAGATCATCGATGTTGATAAATCTAAAAAGCCTGTCACCAGCGCTTGTTATGATAAGCAGCATGTTTGTACCTATCTGCAACCGTTTTCACACCATAAGAGCCAATAGCGGTAAAATAACGTCTTTTTAGAGAGGTTACCCCTTTTTGACACCCTCATTCGAGCGGAACCTCTCACTCACGGGCACGAAATTTTGTCTTTGAGGCAGTCCACGGTAAAGATCTCGTGATCCTAGCTTGCGTCGTTTTGACACAATACCGCAGTGTGACGGACAGACAGACGGACGCCTTAAACGATGGCTAAGACGCGCAAAGCATTTTGCCATCGCGCGTAAAAACGACTACAAAATCTTACGAAGAAGACCAAGCACTACAGAACACAACTGCTCATAAGCGCCAGGACCAAAAACTGAAGACCGCAACTGTTATGTCTGTACATTCCATTCAATTCCAGACAATATCAGGCTAAAGCAATAGGGCCCCAGCCCACCCATAGAAAAAAACTAACGTTGGAGGTCAGAAGTCAGAATTACCCCTGGTGAAAATCTCTATGACAAATTATGGCCCACGTGTTACATTTAGTGCAGGGTTTAGACAGCCGCAACAATGCTGTAATCAAGAGTGTCGCCCACCCCCGTATTACACGACTTTGCCTTCTCACAATATAGGCCTTAGGTGTGCAGCAATGCAAGTTGGACTGGACAGCTGATGCTGCATGCAAACATGATGCAAACGCAGGAAGGACGTTTTTTTTAGTTCGAGGCGTTACGAGTACGACCAGCAGTATCACAGTAGTAGTAGTAGTAGTTGTTGTTGTCGTCGCAGGAAGGGCGGACTTTTAACCAGGCGCGCTATGACGAAGAGGCGGACAGGCGCCGACAGCAATGCCTTGACAAGGTCAAGGCGGACGAGGAAGCGGAGATCCTTCGCAAGGATCTGGTGGAGCAAATACGCGAAGAGTTTCTGTGTAGCACCGACAACAAATGGCGCGCGGCACGACTGAGGGAGAGAGTTGGCGCTCAGCTGACGCTGCACCAGTTCGATTTGGACGATCGCCGTGACAGGTAGAACCGCTCGCGTGTTGTTATAACAGTTTACAAACGTTTTTGTTGTGTTTTTTAAACTGCTATTTTTAACGTTTATTACATCCATCTGTATAGACGTCCGTTCTTCCGTCTGTTTTATACGGGGTCATGTATCCCGACTCGAAAACAAACAGGCATGTAGAAAACAAAGCAGAATTGACGCTAACAACTAATATTCCCCAAAGCAGTAGGCCTAGTATCAGTGTATCTATTTCAGCTTGAAAAACTGGGTGCATCGGACATCGAAAATCTACCGAAAATGACGAGCATCTCGCATAGTTTACTAACGGCTAGCTGGTCACACGCTGGCCGACGCGCACCGCATCGACGGCACCAGCACCCACTACACACTGGCCTAGGCGGGTGACTGCGTACATGTCGTGCTGCCTAATGTTAACTAACTGACTCTAGTGAATATAACGCTGCACAGCAGTTTACATAACGTGAACTGGACTTGTCGAGCGGCCCGCAATGGCAGATGTTTCCGTCTTTCACTGATTTTAGCAAGCTAAACTTGACAAATTCGAAACTCACTTGCTTGCAAGAGTAAGGATGTAATCATTGTGAAGATTTGGTTAGGCTATAGTTGTACCGCGCGCAATGCACGTATAGTCTTGTCAAGCGCGGTAGCCTAAAACCATCGTAATCGTCTGTCTGTCTGCAGTTTTACGTCGACAAGCCCCTACATGGACCCATATTTCTCCTTCGCTATAATACCCGCAATGCGGCCAATTACGACTGCCGTATAATAAAGATGATGAACGATGGTAATATTGATGACAGCGATGACGAGAACGAAGATTAGGCCTAATCGTAATAATAACCTATTATTACAATAAGTTAATCTTCGTTTTCGTCAGCATTGTCAATAGCAGTAATACTAATAACATTCGGCTGCTAACGTGGTGGTTGCGAGACTGCGGAAGTTGCTGTTCAAGGAAGATGAGAAGTACCGACTCGAGGCAGAGAGGATGGTACCTACGACGCTTGACAGGCTGGCTGCAAACCGCGAGCGACTGAAACTCTTGCGAGACAGGAAAGAGAAAGAACGACTGGAGTTAGTCCAGCAGAAATACCTCCAGCAAGCAAGGTATACTTTACGTTGCGTTCTACTGAAGTCTAATGCGTATATGTGGCCTTGAACCAAAAATTACGACTCTGTCTTATACACAGCCAAAGTTATGACCGTTTAAAGAATTGTTTAATTTTCCCCATAGGCGCCAGTGTATTTTTTTTTTATTTTTGCGAATAAATACGTTATATATTAAATTTTAATTTTCTAACCCAAAAAGGCACTTCGTTGTGCAGAACCGCGTCGTTTGACATATTAAGCGTAAAATCCCTTAAGAGGTCTGACCTGTGGGTGCGTAGAAAAAAGGCATATAAAAATAACAATTTTTGCGTATATTCCACCCATTTGCCGAGAAGCCCCCCCTTGGAGAAATTTGCATAAAATTTTGCATGACGGGTCCCCTCACTGATGCAATCAACCGTGCCAAATTTTATCTCAATCCGATCAGGGGTTTGGATTTTGTGGGGGGTCAAATTTTTGGCTTCCCCATAAGAAAGAGAAGTCGCCGTTAACACAGGGCTTGAACTACCGTTCAGCCCATAGATGTGATAAACATCAAAAAATTATAATAAACGTTAATAAACGCATTTATTAGGAAAAAATTGTAAAAGTTTGTAAGCTAAAAGTAAACGTACACAGAGCGTAAGTTTGAATATTAGGCCTATTATTTGGATAATTCCAAATTCCAATAAAAGTTTTTTCATTGACAAAGAATATCTTACTCCAGTTCTGTGACAACCGTTTCACAAAAGTGCCCTGAATTCACTCCAATCTTATAGCTACGTGAAAACTAAGTTGAGTTGTCCTGTTCACTAATTATCTTCATCGCTGTCATAATTTTGCTGCGTTTCGCTCATGTGATTTTTATTGAGATAAACGTTGTCAAGATAATTAGCGCGTTTACAAAGATTTTTTGTAAACGTTGTAAACGTTTATCACGTCTGTGGTTCAGCCTGTGATATGACGTCGACGCCGACGAGTATAGTTGTATTAGCAACGATAAATAAACTTGGACACGACGCGCGATTGTTGGTAGGTTGCCAGACTGCTGCTGCAAGTTCAGAGCAAGGGTCGGTCGATTGGTCGTTCCTGTGCCGTGGCCGTAGAGCTATAAATAGAGCAGACAAACAGACAGACAGACAGAATCTGCAGCTGCAGACTCTGCAGCGTGCAACAAAGAGTGATGTCTAGCGCCAGCGCGCGACAGTCAATAATTTAATTGTACGTCACAAGTAACACGAAAGTACGCTCGATGTGGAACAACCTCGGCAATGACTGACGTCGTTACTTGTACCCACATAGAAACGAAAATGTCGGTCTCCGTGCAGCATGGCGACATACCGTCGTCCAAACTTTCAGACTTTCACTCTATGGCCTACAAGCTACCAATTCAATTTCCTTTTGCTAAGGATAACAAGCTAAGTCAGTGAGTAGTTAAGGTGGCACTTGACACTTGATAACAAAAGGGAGGCTCGGCAATAATTGCCTCATCAGATGATCAGGTACAACAAGGCAGTAAATAGACAAAAAAACGCAGATGCGGATAGTAACGGGAGGGCTAAGCCACAGCAGTGGCGTGACCCCTTCCCCCAATTTTAATCACTTTAACCACGGGACTAACTTGGCCTGAACAACTTGCTTGGAGTTTGCTTGAGATTACCCCCCTCCAGTGTCCAGAGATTCGAAGTGCAAGCTAAAAGTTACGAATTCGATACTCTACCACTATATAGGCCTAGGCCTAGACCAGTACTAGCCTATACCTGCCAGTCTATGCTGTCTGTATATGTAGTATGAACCGTGAGGAGTTGAGAACGCTGTTCTGGAAGCAGTTGGAGCTGGAGGCGGACGCCGACCGCAAGGCGCAGCTGCGACTGAAGGACGACGTGGCGCAGAGACGGAAGCTCGAAGACCAGCACTATTACGAGCTGCTGCTGGCCGATGTCCAGGCGAGGAAACGGCGCGAGGAGATCGAGACGATTGAACGCAACCGAGCGAATTACGTGCAAGTCAAGGCACTGGTCGAACAGATTGCCGCGGCTGACGACTCCAAGGCTGCACGGGCCGCACGCATTGCGGAGGAGCATCAGTACTTGGTCATTATTGCATCTTACTAGCTCGCATCTGTCGACTTCAAAAGGCGCGTACAGAGCGACGTAACTAAACTGAACTGAACTGAACTGACATGGTTTTGATCAACTAACCAATTGGCAAGCAGTAATGCATTACAGTACGCACCGTCAAACGGCGTCGGTGACAACGTGACTACGCGCGCGTACGCGTCAACCAGTGACCAATGAGCTAGCCGTGTTTGCCCATTGGTCGGTTCGTCAAAAACTGAATTGTGTCAGTTCAGTTCAGTTCAGTTACGTCGCTTTGTAGGCGCCTCGACGGACTAGTGTACATAGCCGTGGTGAATATTTATTTATTTATTTATTTATTTCATGATGCAGTATTCAGAACAATTACAGTGTAACATCACAGCTGGACAACCACGGCACAAATAAATGAACACTAACAGTTGCCCAGCCGGTACATTAAAAAATCCTCCACTAAAAATACAAGGCTAAACTACAAACATGGCTAGTAACATCGTAAGTATGCTGACAAGTCAATGTCTTTAAGGGATTGCATGGCTGAAAGCAGCCTGAGAACTGAAGCAGACCGAGTCAGGGAGAGAGAGAGTTTCAAATATTGACAATCCTGCACGCAAAAAAGTTTTGGCTGTTTTGCACACGAAAATTTCTCAGCCCAGTTGCGGTAAATTTGAGCTAATTATGTGGCTGCATAGGTGGTAATTGTAAGTACCGGTAACGCTGTTTTTCATCGACCGACCGACGACCGACCGACCAATGACCAACCTCTGTTCCTGAAAGAGACTTCCCGGAAGAAATTCAAACGGCCATATCTCCGTAACGGTGCGAGATAGACGCATGCGTTGAGGTATAACAAGACAAATG
>Ga0056128_1007203_pt1 | contig 14042 bp, 9 predicted proteins | sample WorMetLIZISLAND2_FD_71113 | JGI IMG/M metagenome (GOLD analysis project Ga0056128, IMG submission 71113) | Marine gutless worms symbiont microbial communities from Max Planck institute for Marine Microbiology, Germany - Olavius geniculatus... ... | reverse complement strand
AATTCAACAATGTTTGATGGTCTTTTTTCATACCGATACAATATGCGATTAAAATCACCATGTGAGATTGCATCTGATATGACGCTGTGATTTTCTGCGTTTCCGAATTTCAGAAAAAAAGGGCGAATTTGCGGCTTCCATTGAACGTTCAAAAGCAAAAAGTGTTTCAGCTCTGCTGCTCTGCTCCGCCCCCAGACCCCCGTTATAGGCTCGCGCTCTGCGCGCTCGCCATGTCCCCCCTTTGCCAAATCCTAAATACGCCACTGGTTGTCATAACAACAAACGGCTGGTAAGCACTCTGTATTCCAATTTTTGCTGTTAACATGATTTTTTTAACGTTCAGCCCTGGAGTACAATAAAATATGCATGGGGTTTAATCCCAGAGAATTCAAGACCATTGCCAGCTCCCCGACTATGATGTTTTGCACTGTGATTTAGCCGCAAGTGTGTAAAATAAAACTCGATGTTAATTTGCTATATATGCAGGGTAAACCATAAAGTAAGCCTCCAACTGTGTCCATATTTTTGCCAAATATTGACAATTTTTTAACATTCTTTCACTAGCACATTCTGTAGAAAAATTGCAGTATAACTTTGATCTTGTTCATTAGATGTCCCACCTCACCTGAACTGCGTTGCTACACTACTTTTTCAAGATATAAATTTCCACAGAATGCGCCAATAAAAATTTTGAACATCGGTCAACATTTGGCAGAAATACGGACAGAAGTGACAAGCTTGCATTTTGGCCAACCTTGTATACTGCACGATCAGGTTTTGCATACTTACTCGAGGATGTGTATATTCTAAAAGATGTATTGCATGCACGAAACCCAAAGAGAAACTTCAAGCCGATTTTCCATACGATCACTGTGCGTTAAATGTGTATATACGACTGACACCATTACATTATACATTGCACGAACATTTCATATCATACGTTTCAACATATACAATTTGTTGCGATCAAGATACAATGTATATACCACCACGGTTAGCGGCTGACTTTAAACTATACCTAAAACAAAGGCTAAAATTCCCAACAAAACGCGGGATCAATAACGCGCATGCAGTAATCAAACTATAGTATGAAGTGTAGGCCTAATAATCTCGTAACAAAAACGCATTTACAGTCACACACGATCAAAACTCAACACGATTAACAGTCTGTTTAATTAATGTGTATTTTTAGTAATCCCTGAGCTGTGGTCATGGAATACTGAGGAAAATAATGACTGCTAAGTGACTGAGGTGATGTATTGGCATTGGTCGCTTGAAATACTAAGTGACGTAATGCAACGCATAAGTTTTAGCACGCTATATAGCGGTAAAAACTTGAAAAAAAAACACAATGCGCGTGACAGAAAAAAAGGAAAAACAGGGTATGTTTAACAGCTTTGAACCTAAATTTTTTTACCACTGTTGCTTATACATAGACTACGTAACACTGTATAAAGTAACAGATAAAAAGTAGAAAAAAATATGCTGTACTTTATCGAGCAACCAGACAGCTTTGAAAATGATTATATATCCATGATAAAGTAAAAGGTGGTCATGTTAAACACATAAGCACAGTGCATGTTCAACCAGAACAAGCAACTTTCATTGCAATAATCGAGGCTGCTGGCCAAATTGTTTCCAAAGCTGTCCGATTGCTCGACCTGAGATTTTTATCACTTTTTATGCGCCACCCAGTGTACAGACAACTATTTAAGTACTGAACAGCAAAACTTGATTATATGGCAACAAAATATTATTATAAAATGACAATACACAGTGTGAAAAGTATAAGTATATAAGTAAAACTTAAGTATATACTTCGGCAATGATCAGAAACCATTCACAAAAAATTATGTCAATTACTGTTTATCAACTAATATATGCAAAGTAATATTAATTTTAACAATTCACACATATTATAATATCACGTGTCTATTGCACCAATCCAATGATTTCGGCACAGTCAAGCGTCAACGCAAACAAACAAACAACGAAAACAAAAACTATTAACGCAACGACCAGAAGAAAAGCGTATTTATAAAAAAAACTTAAAACAAACGAATCCTGTGATATACAGATTTGTTCAGAAACCAAAAACATCATCTGCAAATAACACACTACAAAAACAACGTTCCGCAAAAATAACACGGTGTTGTTTTTTTGTTTTCATGGGTGTCGACTCCTATGGGAAAGGGGAAAACGTTTTCCCAATATTTGCACTTGGGACGCTATCCCAGATATCCCATTATCCCTTTCTCCAAATTTTCAGAAGTAGGCAAATAGCAGTAACTTAAGTTGACGACACATTGGCCAGAAACAGGCGCCTGTTTCAGGCACCGGTTTATGGCGCCGGAAACAGCGACTGTTGTCTGGTGCCAGAAACCATGACACACTTGGCCGACAAATGATACCGGCAGAAAAAAACAAATATGGATTCCGATTTTACAGAAATTCGTTTTTTTCGTATTGTTTTATGAGTTGAAAAAAAAATCACTCCACTTTATTTTTCATCTTTGTTTACAAACAAACGAGCAGTGCTATCGTCTGCTCAGACTGACTAATCACAGTTTAGCTTTCCAGCCGGTTTCCGGCACGAGATTGAACATGCTCTAACCGGCACCGGTTTCTGGCACCAGAAAAATCTGGCATCAGAAAAGTATGGCAGACTGACCAGTTTCTGGTACCATGCAGTTGACTGGCAGTTAGGTACCAGAAACAGGCGCCTGAAACTGGCCAGTGTGTCATCACTATTATTAAAACTTTTCACAGCATTTTAGTCAGTTAATTCTTGGGAAAGTCATTAAAAATGTTGGCATTGGATGTCATATTTAAGGCTTAAATAAACCTAACTCTATTTCAGCTAGGGCTCTGCTAAGGAAACTTACAGCGCTCCCCAGACTTAAAAACCCATTTTAAGAGAAAAAAGAACAAAAATAAAAAAAGAAAAGGAGGTACAAAGCAAAGGGACAAAGGAAAACAAATCGCCATTTGAAGCCTATGTACCCCACAACACAGAGAGACATTGACTCCATTTGTTTTCGATTACTTAAAATGCTGTCATAAACAGTGAATCACTAATTGGCACACCCACACACACACACACACACACACACACACACACACACACATATCAGTTATTGAATATTAATCAACACACTGTAATCGAACTCGAGTCTAACTTATTTTCAAGACTCGGACTCCGACTCGAACTATAAGAGGACTCGACTATACATCACAAAGCGGCGTCAGGGTAAAAATGTAGGCGGAGCAGAAAGTTGCTATATTCCAACTGCAGACCAGAGATGGAAATGGGTCATCTTTCGTGACCCATGACCCATGTGACCCATCACACAGTTGACCCATGACCCGAATGACCCATGGCGATTACATCATTTCATTTTACTCCATGGACTAGAAGGGGCGTGGCATGGTGGTACTGGACACTGGATACAGGGTAACCATCAGTCCTGTCGGTCTTGAGAACTTGGCTCACGTATTAGGAGTGAGTCTGGCATGGTGCTAAAAAATGAACAGTCCATGCGCCGTGACTGAGCACTTGATCCTCGGGCGCTGAAGTGGCTAGAATGCACCAAAGAATAACTATAAAATTTAATTTAAAATGAACTGAGGTAGCCTAGAACAACCGTGCAACTATTTCCAGTCCGTTGTTTATTTTCGTTGCACAACGGTAACATGAATGTCATAAGCGAGTATAGTATTTTCTAAAATTGCACGACAAGTTATTTCATCATAGGTTAATGGGTCACTGGCAGTGACCCATAACCCACTGACCCATTTCCATCTCTGCTGTCAGTTATGTAACAGTAGGACGTTTCTGCATGCAGTGAAAGATAAAGCGAAATTTACTACATTTTTACGCATTTTACATAACGTCGGACACTGACCTTAAAGTTCGGTTAATCTACATGTAAAGACCAGATCCGATCCACATTGATCCAGGGTTATACAACACAACAAAATTTTAGTTTTTCGACTTTCCCTTTTGACTCAGATGCATGCCGTAGCCTATTTGTACAGTTTCCTGCAGAACGTCCATTTTTTAGCTGAAACTGCATAATTAGGAAGCACAGATAGCACCAAACAACTTATACACCGTGGTCCATAAAAAACATGGCACTTTACTTTTGCCCATATCTTTGCCAATTATTGACCGATTTCCAAACACCTGCACACTCTGCGGATAATTTGCAATAACGTGGTTATAAGTTATTATATATTCCACCACACAATAATTGCTTTTTACACTACCTTGTGAAATATGAATGTAAGGAAAAACTAACGATAATAACAAACATTTAGGTAAATGGAAAAAAATATGTCAGACCAACATTGCGGTGAATGATCTGTATAACACTAAGTGTTAGACCCTGCACAGTCTTGTGTCATACAGACCATTAACTGCAATGTTAGACTGAAGTGCTTTTCTGTTCATTTACCAAAATGTTTGTTTGTTGTTATCGTTATACATTCATATTTTATTTATATTTCATAAGCTAAAGTAGTGACGCATTTATGGTTTGGTGGAATATATCATAATCACATTATTACAAATTGTCCGCAAAGTGCGCAAGTGAAAAATTTTTGAAAATTGGTCAATAATTGGTGAAGATATGCACCAAAGTAAAGTGCCACGTTTTTATGGACCACCCTATGTGTTAAACTGTATGGGCTAGGTTGGGTCGTGCCAAGTCAACTCTGCAAAACATATCAATCAAATATATACCATAGCATATTAATTTCACTGTTAGAACAAAAGATACCACTTGGCACTTTTGGGGGTGTCAAAACCTTATTCAAAGCGACACTTAAAAGATGCCAAAAGTGGCACCCTTGTAAAATGCTTTGTAGACAAGGAGCAAGACACCCTCAGATTAGGTGCTGTTACTTTTTCGCAATAGCAAGCGACTCGCATGACATGAATGCAACCAGGTCATGCGACATGTTTCAGGATAGCTTTATAGACAGTACCGCGGTGCCACAAATCAGCATTAACAAACACTGCACAACGTCTTAGTAACGTCATAAAACTTGGCAGTATAAAAGTAAATACTTGACTAAGTGAGTGATTTGTGCGTTAGATAACCACGAACATCGAAAGTGCATGCAAGACATTAGTTGGAAAATATTTCAAAATAACTTGTGTTGTTCACAAGAAAGCATGCATCCGGTAAGCCTAAGCTTTCTGGATACCACTGCAAAATTAGCATTCTGTAAGTATGGTTTTAAACAGGACTTAGCACAAAAATGCACCTCTTCATTTACGACAGTAGCAAATATTTGTTTATGTACAAATTACTAAAAAGTTTCAGTCAGCATCGAGACGACATTAACAATCATGTCACACACACAATTGTACACAGCGTTCAGCCCGTAACAGTCATGAATATTCATGATAACATCATGTGATATATGACGTCACGAACGAAACGACCAATCAACAACGACGAGACAAAGACAACGCCAACAACAATAAACAACAATCACGATAACGCTTGACTATTATTACTATTTTTTTATTATGCGACCGTCCTTGTAAGCCGCATTACGGATACGTAAGTCCGTCTGTCAGTCTGTTCGTCTGCCTGTCACGTATGGGCTCCTAGCATAAAAGCCAGTGTACAAACTTCAAAACTCAAGATAAGCGTAAACATTCCCACCGACTGATCACTGTGCAACTTTTTCAGCTCAATGGGTCAAAGGTCAACGTTAAAAACATGCTTAAGGTTAGAATTAGTGTTTTTCAGTGCAGTAAGTAAAAAAACGGGCGGCCGCATATTATGTCAACACTGGGCCGATATCTTCAGATGTTATTATCAGAAAATTGTTTTTGTATTGAAAAAAAATTAGACAATTCTATTTTTTTCAAGTTAAGCCAGCTCGTGATCACAAACTGTTAGCACAACACAAGAACAAGGCTTTAGCACACCCAAAAATGCCAAATAACATCTTCTGTTTTAACAGTGCTAGGGCAGCGCAGAATCCATGACCTAAACTCAAGAGCTAACGAATAATTTAAGCAAAGCTCACGTGACGCGCGATAGCAGCGGTCCTCCCACTTTGCCAATCAGTGTAGGCGTACAGCAATAAGATATTAATGCATCTTGAAAGAGTACTTAAATTTAAGGCCACCGTATGGAAGACTCCTTGAATTTAAAAGATCGAAACTTAAGATTCTTAAAAATGTACTATGCTAAAAATGTCGTAGACAGATTGTCCAGGTCCATCTCCAGCCATTGCGGCGTATTTCACTTTTACTTCTACAGTGAAGATTTCGTAATTCTAGGTGTCGCCGTTTTGATACAGTGCCAGAGATTGACGGACGGACGGACGGACGGACAGACGCCCAGGCCATGGCTAAGACGCGCAATGCATTCTGCTATCGCGCGTAAAACGAGAGAAGTAACTTTACAAGACAAAAGCAAAGACGTAGCCAGGTGAAAGTCGAGAAAAAAAGAAAGTAACAACAGGCAAACATGTAAATAACACGCTGTTATGTATGGCCAAAACTCCATCAGTTAGACTTGTTGTGAAGCTGTCGAACAAGTCCTGCGACCAGCCGACATGTCAAGATGCTGCAAAATTATTGCAGATAACCTAAGCTGTTAATTTTTTTGCTGATTTGTTGTACTTGTACAATAAATCGAAGCAAGTAAGTGGAGTTTGTACACTTTGTGCGTAGACCAGCGAGACAAACACACGTAGACTACAGTAGAGCCTATATATCATACACGCACAAAATGACGGCACTGTCGCAAGAAAGATTATGTAATCTGAAGCATATTCGGTCACCGTCACAATTAGTGGCATATCGAGAATTCAACATGCACGACTGTCTACTACCACCCACTACCGTCTTCGAACCCACGATCTGTTGATCGTAAGTCCAACGCCCTATCCAGTGGCGTCGTGGCGAAAGGGGAGGCAGTAGGTGCAATTACCCTGCCTAAATTTCGGCAGTAACAATACTGTAAAATTTTCTTCTGAGAAATGCAAAATTTGCTGCTAAAAACACCCATTTTCGAAAAATTTGGGGAGGAGAATTGCAATTTTGAGCACACAGCCTGTATTGAAAACAAGCGGACAGGTCGCTATACGCTCCCTGTGCGCTTGATCTTTGCCATAGTATCGGCCTGCAGTCGCAACTCTCAATTATGATATAGATTTGCAGCTGTATGTCGAAAAAATGCAACTTTCTGCCCCACCTACTTTTTAGCCCACGACGTCGCTAGTTCTATCTACATTTTACAGAAACATATCGCGGCTTCATAGAATTGACGCTAGCAAAAATATGCTGCACTATTAGCAATTATTCACATCATTATACTGGAGTATTCGATATTGTTGTAAGTTTCTCGACGCGCGGCTTGCCGTACACACACGCACACGTACATTGAGTTCATATCATATCACCGGCCTAAGAGATGAATGACGTCATCACGACGCTGATGCTAAATATAGCAGCAGCAGGCTGCTGTATACGGACGGACGATCACAACAGGAAACAGTCAGTCAGACTGGCTGAACGATGGTGACGTCACGTAACGCTGTGACGTCACGCTGATGGTAGGACGGCGGCGCCGATTAGTCGCTTGGAAAAGCTGACGTCATCGCTACGTGTGCTGCTGCGCGCAAATCGATGACGTCGACGATAGCGGCGAAGATCCCGACTGGTGATTGGTCGTGACGTCATCGACGTCGTCATCGCGGAATGTCATTCGCTTGGCGCGCTCGTTCAGTTTCTTGCGTTTCATTCGCCTGTTCTGAAACCACACCTGCAGCATGCCGACATAGCAAGCATATTTCTGCAAAGCCGAAAATGGGAAATGCAGTGTTTGAATTGCCGGGAGGATTGGGAGGGTTGAACCCCCCAACTGTTTTCTCAACCCCCCCTAACACACTTTCAAATTACGTACAGGGGGTCAGCTATATGCTATGTACACACGATTTAAATCACAATTTTGGTCTGTCTCCGACCGTCGAAAAGTTCAACCCCCAGCTAATTTTTTACAATTCAAACACTAGTGAAATGTGAAAAATTATCAGGAAAGAGGTCTTCCCTTCTCCTTTCTTAACCTGTCTTTCCTCCTGCCCTCTGTGCCCTCCCTTTCCTTTCCCTCCATTTCCACCCTCTTCCCTCCTCTCCCCATCTCTCTTTCTCCTCGTCTTTTCTTCGCCTTATGACAGTTACAAGTAGGAGCCCTAAAATGCAATATACCGGGTCTGTGGGACAGTTGTAAGCTCCCTTAGTGGTGTCTAAGGCGGAGCCCCTGCAGCCGAAATCACATTTGATGCACTTTAGAGGCCTAAACTTGATGATTTTTCCCGAGAATCAATTGCAGAATCATATGGCATATCATATGCAATGGGATGGATGATTCTGAGGGCCCTCTTCTGCAAAGATTCCAATTTTTGGGACTGAGCAACAGTTAGACCATGGTGCCAAGTTGCACATCCACAGGCCTATTCTAGAACAGGTCTGATTACCGTGAGATAGAAATACGATAGGTCATTTGAAGATAACCCACGCGTCTCAACTGTTTAAGATAATACAGCCGTGGAGCAACTTTCGCACAAATAGTGTTTACATGCGCTTCCCAACTCAAGTCATTCGACAAAGTAACACCAAGTAGTTTGAAACTAGTAACACGTTCGATAACATCAGAATGTACAGTATGACATGTCGCACAGTTGGCGAGTAATGGCAGTTGGGCTTTACCCTGCAGCCTGCAGCAGTTCTGTAACTAATACCATTCCACTTCAAGCCCTCAGATATCACCTACACAGGCCTATACCTTGACTTGTCGTTCAGTGAGGTGCAGTCGGCAGGCGATCTCCCAGCGCTTCTGACGCGTGATGTAGGAGTTGCTCACGAACTCCTGCTCGAGGATCATCGTCTGGTAGCGCGTGTACGGCTTGCGTTTCTTGCGTTGTCTGCACGACTCGGACACGACGGACGTCAACGCAGAGTTGAGCACGCTCGACGACGACGACTGATGTAACATGTCTACACAAACCGCAGAGGTACACGATTATCATTACTGGCGGATTAAGACGCTGCAGGGAAAAGATGGCATGCATGGCCAGTGCTTAAATTATGGAAAAGGAAGTAAGGAAAACTGAGCTCTAACAAGCGAGCGAGGCGACGAGATCGAGACGCGAAGGCGTTGAGGAGGGAGCTGTCTAGTGTTAGGTGACCCCTCGGACCCCTCCCAGCCGATTAAGGGTCCGAGGGAGCGTTGTAAGCTTTCCCCGCTAATCTAGGGTGGAGCCTCAGCTGAAATTAAATTCTGTGTTTTTAGCCAAAAATTTCGGCTTCTGGTGACAGTTGTTTTACAAACAACATGAAAACAGGAAATGGTGAAAGAAAGGTTCAAAAACTACAGTGTCACAAAGTGTTACTGGCACAGTGACACGTAAGCCTATACATCAGTTTCCCTCCAAAGTTTAGATTTTTAAGGTTCTTTTTTCTCAATTTCAGCCCAGGGCATGGCTAATGCGGTATAGCGCGATCAGAGGTCTGGGGCTTAACCTCAGCGTGGTCCATAGGCAGAACCCCTGGTTAAGGAGTTAGGACGGGCTGGACGGACGTCTAAACCTCCTTGAAGCTGAAAACGTTTTGCCAATCATCTGCAATATTTCCGCTAAAATTTTTCGTCTTTTTAAAAAAATTTTATCGCGTTCACATGCAAGCTGCTTCAACGATGAAAGTGGCCGTATTGACCAATGCGTATGACTGGAAAAAAGCCAGAGCTCCACATGCACCGGACCCCTTGCACTGGGAAGCTTAGGCTACGTCCCCCCACTGAAAGATGCAACTGGTCTACATAGTGGTTGGTGCGGTTTAGTTTACAATTCGATTCTCACCGCGGGTCATTTGCAAACAACCTTGAGCAAGTTGCTAACCTACTGTGTGCTCAGGTCAACTCAGCCTCCTACCTTCGGCGGGATGGAAAATAGGTAATAGCTTACGAGCTACGGGGTGAAAGTCTAGTGCGGCTGACTGCGGCGGCGGTATGTCTGCTGCCAGCTGCGAACAGCAAGTCTAAACCGCACTATATTGCCGGTCAGCTGCCACTTCCGAGATTGTAAAGCGAGTGTGCAGACTTATGCATAAAACGCGCTATAGCAAGTAGGTACCCTAAGCTAGCGGACATTCTACCCTTATCGCAGCCTCTTTAATTCCACGAATTAACTTGCACCGGACTTGAACTCTATACTCACTGACTCGGTGTACAATAGTCGAAAGTTCTACAGGGAAGTGCATGGTAGAAGCATACAAATAACCTAGTCACTAAGCTACTTTGTACTCACTAGTCACTAGGCTCTAGAATGCTTGAAGAAGTGGCAGGCAAATGCTGTAAACTCCAAACTTCAAAGTGCCGTGAGCTTGCAGTGGCGACCAGACAAATCACTCAGTGATTAATAGTATGGCGAAGAATTCAACGAATTCTTCGTTTCAGTCAGTTTAGTTCAGTTCGCCGCCGCCAGTCGGCGTGTCTGCGTGTAAGGGAATTGCACAAGCGCGTTCATTGTGTGTGCGAGCGGGCGTGGCACCATCATCATCATCAGCAGCAGGAGCAGCAGGGGCGTCTACCTTTATTGACGACGACGACTACACTGAAAGCATGTCATTTCTAAAGCCATCGACACACGAGCCGGGCATCCGGGCCGGGCACCCAGGTTGAGCGACACACGAGCCGCTTTGTGCAAGCGAGGTCACCCGGCCCGGGCATCCTGCTCGTGTGTCGCTAGACACGGATGCCCGGGCACCGCTCAGTGTAGAATTTTATTTCGATTTGCACACTTATGAAGTTGAACAGTGCGTTTTCGAGGGAAATATGATTTGTTTGTAGGCCTACACTTTACATGTCGTGTTAAAGTTATGTTGTCCTCCTATTTTGAGTAGGCTACCGGTACTTCGTACGTACTACTAAAGCTGCTTTCTGAGTGAAGGGGTGGGTTAAACATTGGATAAGGGTGAGGGACTTGCGTAGTGTGTCCTAGTGGAAATATAAGCAGCAACCAAAGGCGTGACAACTAATTAGTACTGTTGTAACGTCTTTGGCAGCAACACAGCATGGGCAGCACTGACTACAGCTTGCTAATAAACTGATGACAAACGTTATACAGGTCACTTCTACTATACGCCATACACGTAGTCCGCATGACTGCATGCCATTGATTCGATGCATGAACGTTTGCATACCGTATAATCCGTATATGCTGTATAGCATTAGGTATAAAGGCCTAATCTACAAGAAGGCTAAAGAAGCCCAGCTGTTGCGACCGTGGGCCGACCGTACCCCATATCCCAGTTGGCCAGCGTTTGCATGAGCGGCGCCAGAGGAGGACATCGGGGGACAGCTGCCCCCGTGCCCTTGCCCTTGCCCCACGGCTGCAACCGAGGAAAAATTTTGATGGTGATAAAATGCCCTCTGGTAACCATATACACATGCTAAGGTGTGACTTATTAAACGTCATTTCTGCAAGACAACACAAATATCAGATCTCCGGCTTCCATTGAACGTCCAAAAGCTAAGTGTTTCAGCTTCAGGGGGGCTTTGCCCCTTGACCCCCTGACCAGGGAGTCTACCCCTGGACCCCGTTACGTTTTTGTTTGTTGCATACAACAACTGAATAATTATAATGGCCCGTGCACAAAATTGCCCCTGTGCCCTGGCCCTTGCCCCCCGTTGCTCCCCAGTTCAGATTCCTAGCCCGCCCATGAGCATTCGACTTCGCGGAAAGAAAACAATTTCCCAAAATGACTACAGTCCCATACACGTTATGGTGACGCTGCTAAATCGAACGCTACAATCAACGCTAGGATACGATACAGTAATTCGGCGCACGTAAATGATGGCTGCGGATAACAACTTTGCATTCTCCTTTCCTCCCCTTCTGGCCCCGTTCCTTGCAATCCGATTCCTTCCCACTTTCTTTTCCCTTAGAAGAAGGACTCCGGAAATGCAGCTAGAGAGTCTGGGGGCGCTGTAAGCTGCCTCTTGCAGCGGGTTTGGAAAGTAACCCCAACCGAAATCGAATTTGGTGCATTGCCGCCTTAAAATCTGACATCTGATGGCAACAATTTCAACTAGAAAGCAGTCAGAGACCGCAGATCTCCGCCAACGCCATGTTGTTCCCCAGGTGGCATCACCATATTCGGTTTGACAGCGGTTTCCCTTATGCCCCATTTAAAGCAATGTTAACGAAAATTTTAAAGTTTCCGGATCACCCCAAAAATTGAATCACTTATAGTTTTTGCCATTCCCAACATTCTTTGAAAATTTCAGAAAAATCCTTCTATAACTTTTTGAGTTATCTTGCTGACACACAGACAAACAAACTCTTGCAAAAACATCATCTCCTTGGCGGAGGTAATGATTTTCTTGAGAATTAACTGACTGAACGTACTATATGAGAAACACGCAGCACGCACGATACAGCACTGACATAACGACATGTAGCTCGGTGCAATTCTGACTGCGGGGTGTGTGGTCAGACAAATGGGTAGTGTTTGGATAAAGTGTTAAGTATAAGGTAAAAAGTGAGTCCACAGAGGGCGTAAACGGGGTGCTCATCTCCGTTTCTGCATGTGACGCTTAAGTCCAATGATTGAGCCCGTATGGGTGGATAGACCACTGAGTCTGTGACGCATGGCCAGTGCGAAGTCGGACTACGGTTACCTTTCCAGTTTCGGAGCGTCACCGCCCTTTGGCCTGTACCAAATCACACTGCTTGGTGAACAATGGCACGTGTGTGAACAACTTGCGCAGGGTTGTTACCTGGCGGTGCACCGGGGGCCAAGAGTCGAACAAGCAACCCCGAGGTCACTAGTCCGATACCACCAAGCCACAGGGGTTGTGTAGAAAATAAATATCAGTGAGTGTTACGGACCGTTGCCGGCTGCGCTGGCTGCAGTGACGTCATTGAGGTAAGTCAGGACGCTGTTGTCAATGCGAGGCGGCAGATGGGCGTGGTGTGATATAGGACTGACTGGAGGCAGGTCGGGCGGCGTGAAGAAGCCACGTGACGGCGCTACGACCGCTGGCTGCTGCTGCTGATGATGATGCTGATGTGAAGGGTGGTGGACATGTCCGTACATGTCCGAGTACAGGCCGCTGTAGTGATGGAAGCCGGCGGCTAGGTGAGGTGGCAAACCTTGACTACCACCTGCATAGGCACACACCAGCCAATAATTAAGTAAACAAAAAATTAGAGCTAATGCTCACGAGACGCGCGAAAGCCTACAGCAGTTTCTGTTCGCAAATAGTCTTAGTCTATCTCCAGCCAGTTCGTCGCAATTCACTCTTGAAGTGCACGGCTCAGCCGAAAATTGCAAAAAAAACAATGAAACCCCCTTATTTTTGGAGTTTAGGGTCTTTCAAAGTCATCATTGTTGATACGACTAAAAAGATACAGGGCTAGTGCATCACGCGGTGTGCCTGTTTACGTCTCAGCTTTCGCCGGTATACTCACTGTGCCTGCCTACTCACGGAGAGATGGTCAGGCTGAGTTGACCAGGGTGGCTCGTTACATATCGAGATGATTTACCCGCCTGCTGATGGTCACCCACCCAAGTACTAATCGGACCAGGCGTCAATTAACTTCGTTGATGCCAGCAATGCCGTTACCAAATAAGCCAAACAGTTGCCGTGTAAGTAAGTAAGTGTTACAAAAGCACACAAACACGTCACAGAATTAACATAAATGAAAAAGGCTGGAGAGGGAAATAGAAGCAGACCTGCAGTGACGGCAGATATTGTGGTCGGGAGTACTGATTGCAGACCTAAACTATAGAATTTTAAAAGTTTGCTTAAAAGACTCCGACGTGGCGGTCATTCGAATTCGAAGGAGTATTAGCTTTCTCTAAACTGGCTAATAATGTCTTAATAGTGAACTGTTAAAAAACACTACTGACCAGCAGTGAATGGCGGTATTGTTGCAGCGGACGGCGGCGAAGACGAAGACGCAAGTGGCTGTTGCTGCTGATGTTGTGACGCACCTTGTATAGACTTCTC
>Ga0056128_1007201_pt1 | contig 14045 bp, 8 predicted proteins | sample WorMetLIZISLAND2_FD_71113 | JGI IMG/M metagenome (GOLD analysis project Ga0056128, IMG submission 71113) | Marine gutless worms symbiont microbial communities from Max Planck institute for Marine Microbiology, Germany - Olavius geniculatus... ... | reverse complement strand
ACTGCACCCGTTACAGTGCAGCACGTCAGAGATATTTTGGAGTGGACACACTCAAGGACGTTTTTGAAAATAGTGCATCTCGCAACATCATCGCTTTTGTTAAAGATATTAACCTTTACACTCGTATATAATGTTGTTTTTACATTGGCATAATAGCCTTGATTTTTTACATCAATTATTTTAAATTTGCTTTTAGTAAATTATATTAACTGTTTTAACTGCTTTTAATTATATATGACACTGAATAGCCTGTCATGTGCTGATGTGCCGCTAAGAAGCTACTCACTCACTTAGTCACTTTGCAAAATATTTTATATGCTACTAAACTTTAGTTTTTTTTAATTATTAGGATTTTCGCCACGGGGAGACAGAAGCTTTGTAAGTTATTCGATAGATGGCAGCACCGCGCCATTCTCGGTGGAGATTTGAGATCTATGAGCACTGCTAATTAGCTGATACATCAAGTCGTGCATGTATGCTTTGAACTGTCCATTTTTAACCATCGGTCATAGTCGCTATACACTGAGGCTTGATGGGCCTTATCTTTTATAGGAAAGAAAGATTCATTAGTAATCTGTACGCGTATCCCACTGCGAAGATGATAGACCAGTTACGTCATCATTCCCTCGTACATGAAAGGCTATTAACGAATAATGATGACAAGATCATGAGACGCTATTAAATAAGTAAGGAACATTGTTTTCGACCGTACTCAACCTACGGTGCGCTAAAACAATGTATCGAGACAGTAGGGCTGTGCTGTCTGAGTACAAAATATCACCCGTCTACTCGATAAATGATCTTACAGGTTGGCCAGAGTTACTTCAATGAATACTCATTTCTTGAGCAAGTAAAAAAGTGAAATTGGTATAAACTTTTAATACCGATTTATGTAATTATGCACTAAATGCGTTTTTAGACCTTACATTTAGCAATTAGTTATTGCAATTTGCTATTATGTACTAGAATGTCTAGAATATGGTCTGATTTTAATGTTTAATTTACATGAAACATATTTTTGAATTTAAATTTTTTAAATTAAATATTCTATGCATGTCCTGTAGTCCAAATTTGGAATACAGTAACTGTTTCAGCATTCGAGTATTCAGAAAGGCCCTACTACATCCGATTTTAATGGCAAATCAGTACTGCTCTCTTTGACGATGCCTATTGGCTATTAGCGACAATGAAAATACTGTTTCAGGCAAGAAAGACGTAAAACGCGGTACTTGGCGCCTGACTGTCTACAATATTGACGTATTGTCAGCTGCATTGCAAGTACGTTTTTTATCATCCGTTTTACTGCTCGATAAGCTCATTGCAAAACGCCGTATTGCAATCGTAAGTTGTCCGTCCGTCTGTAACGCCCATGTATTACTAACAAATAAAAAGTAAATGTCCAATACTTGGTAAAAAGTTTTTTACATGAGTCACAATCATGACCAGAAGTGCTTTTCAATATTGAAAGTGGCAGCTAATTGGCATAAGCTAATAGCCTAATACCGCAGCACACTATGCGAACATCCATTGCCCGCGTCAGTGAACAATTGGACCCGCGGTTTGCAGCTAGCAGACATACCACTACCTCAATTAGCCACAGCGTTATCGCTGCGTTGGGTTTCTTGTAATCATAAATAATAATTAATTTTAGATCTTCACTCCTCTGAACTTCAACAATGCGTCCTTATTGTAGAAAACATTCCCAATAGTATGCCCGAATTATGCAGAATTATGAACTAGATAGCAGTCGTAGCCCGCATGTACCTCCGCCAAGGCAATGCTATTCGCCAGGTGGCGTCACCATCTTCGGTTTTGCAGCGGTTCCGCTTATGCCCCCTTTACCGCAATGGTAACGAAAATTTCAGTGATTCAGAATCCAGGATTCCTACCGGATCACGCCCAAAATTGAATCACTTGTAGCTTATGCCATGCCCGACATATCCTCACAATTTCAGAAAGATCCGTCCATAATCTTTAAAGTTATGTTGTACACACACAGACAGACAAACAAAAACCGGCAAAAACATAACCTCCTTGGCGGAGGTAAATATTATGCAGTTACTTTGCAATATCTCTGAAACGTTTCGTCCACCTGAGAGTCCGTAATCATAAACTTTAAGTTTAGGCTTTTGTAAACAGTGCTTAGACCTAAGTAAAAAATTAAAACATGTGTGTTCAACGATTTTCGTTAAAAAGAAATATGTAATAAAGCGCTAGAAGAATAACACAAAAAAGTGATACGGCCAGAACTATCGGTGGCGGCGATAGTACACCCAAAAGACTGATGATGGCCTGCCGTAGTAGCCATATCCAATAGCAACGCCTCTGGCCAATGGCTCGTGATCTTGTATGGTGTATCACGCTCGGACAGCTTGGCAAATTGTTACTGCGGGCCGTCCTAATAGGCCGCATTACAGTTTTTGCCCGTCCGTCCGTCCGTCCGTCCCTATAGTTGCTGTTTCACGGACAACTTGGTAAATTGTTATTCTGCGCGTGTTGTCGCTGGCCGGCGATACAAATTAGCTAAGCCCCGAGCTTTACGATTAGCTGTCTGCATGCTTGGGGCACTAACAGGAAAATCTATCTGCGACGAAAAAAACGAACAAATGCTCCCCCTAAATACATCAAAAAGTAAGTAAGTAAATAAGTGCCTTATACAGCGCGTTAAATGTAAATAATTCGAATCATAATAAGTTACCCTGCCCGTCTATATTGTTGAGACAGAAAATGTTCAACGCGTTCGGTGTGCTGGTAGGAAAAGAAGTATGCCTAAAATGTTTTATGACCAGTTCACACCTACGACGCGACCGAACTCAACACTTGAGTCACGTGGTAGGTGTAAATTGGCCAATAGATGGCGTTTAAAAGTAAAGTAAGTGCTACCTTTGAAATTGGTTTAAAAGATCATTTCAATGACCTAAAGCATCGGGACACCTTCGCTTATTATAACACAGTGTCACCAGTAGAAGAAAGATTTTGTCCTAGAAAATTAGTCCTAACATAGCGCAGAAATAAAAAATAACGACAACTTACAGAAAACGTAATCATAAGACAAACGGAGAAAGCAATGTAAAAATGTGTGCATCCGTTACTATTTCGATGTTCGCATAGGTTATAGGGTGTTTACACGATCGAGCAAACATCGAGCAGCTAGCTCGACGTTCTACGTTAATTAGCATGCTAATTAGTAGGGCGGGCGGGTTGTAATTGGAAGGCCTATATAACACGTGACCAGGTGTGGGCTAAGAGCCTAAGCCTAGGCCTACATTTTAGCCAGGGGGCGAGGTTCTAATAGGCTTACTTGAGCCAGCTCGATGTTTGCTCGACGTTTGCTCGACATTTGCTCGACATTTGCTCGATGTTTGCTCGATCGTGTAAACACCGTATTACTCTCAGTGTGAAGAATTTTTTGTTCGTATCTGACCTTTTGTTCGGGGGTTGTGTTGCAAAAGAGGTTTGTAGACGGGATTTGTCATGGAGGAATTTCCGGCAGATTTTTTTTCGCAGTGGGTTTTTTTGCCGGACATCGGTTTGTATGCAAGGGCCGACGACATGAATCTGCCAGGCAAACAATGTCCGACGTCTTTCAGTGCTGATTTATCGTACAACCTTTGTTGCTTCGACGATTTGTTTTTTTTTATCTGCGTGCAAGAATAAACCAAAAAATCTCACCGATGCCGCCGCACGATATCTGCAGCGGTTTGGCCGCAAATTTGTATGTAAAAATTTTGCCTGCAGCCATCATCCACGTGCGCCTAATCATCGTATCGTATTTTATCGTTGATTGTGGCGTTCGATATAGCAGCGTCAGCAACACAGCATAGCGTCTGTAGACCTGTATTCCCGCTGGAAAATCGCTTTTTTGCCCTAAACGCTACGTGCTACCGTCGGCCTATCCTAGCGACAGCTGGGTTTCTTGTTTATTTTACGTCTAATCTTCAGGCGGTGAACAGTCACGCTAAACTTTTAAAAATATTTTACCTTTACGTTCTATTGTCACGGAAAATCAACTGCTGCAACACATCTTTGCAAATGTTATGAAATTGTATAGCTCATCAGTCACTGTTTCAACGTATGATTTTGTTTCGGCAAAAACCTACATTTGCTATTCGCTTCAGTCAACCATATTGTCGTGCCGGTAAAGTCGCCTAGGCCTAGAGAATGGACAATGCCGCTAGTTAGCATTAGTTTGATCCTGGCGGGCCCGTATAAGACGACGACATCGGTGGTGTTCACTGCGGTTGATGGCTTCCCATAACATCTAGGCCTAATGGTTGCCACGACGAATGCCAAGATTTCCCACATGCATGTCATGCTAACAAATAAACGCCCAGGCAACCGTAAAAAAGCTAGGCGCGGATACGGGCCGCATGTTGGGTTAACTGGAAACAATTTTAGCAAGACCGAAGACCAATGAAGGGTCCCTGTGTAGCTATAAGCCAAGTCGTTAGAGCGCATGTCGTCCGCCAGACATTGCCGTAACCATGGGCGCACTGGGGGAACGTACCTTCCCCCATTAGCCTAATTAGTTACTCAAAATAGTGCAAAAATGCATGGAAATGCTTTATTTTAACACACACAAAAATCGATAACTTTTCCGGAGAAGGGCATAGCCAGACCCCTCCCCACACCCTATCCCTCAAGTGCCCCCTACATCCAGATTCTGGCTACGCCGGTGCCGCCAGATCGTAAAAATAGCAAGAGTTTGAGGCGTAACAGCAATTATTCAGGCTTTCTTGGATTGACACAGCAACATTGCTTGTTATGCGACCGTCCTGTAGGCCGCATTGCGTGTTTTGCCTGTCCGTTCGTCCGCCCGTCTGTCCTACGTAGATTCAAAACTCGAAAAAGCACGAAAAAAACAAAACATTTCTCAAACGTTTCCAAACGCAAGAAAAGTTAAACGGACGGCCGCAGATCACGTCAGCACTCGGGCACCGACATCTTTTTCTTGTCGGTAAATATTTGCTATTGCAAGTAAATGGATTATAAGTAAGTAATCACAATAAAAATATCCACGAAACAAATAATATGCGTAACGTCTTAAAAGCCGAGCCGATCCAACAGTTTAACCAAGCGATGTAGGTATAATGCAAAACGTGTTGGAGGTTAATTTAACGATATGCTATATACAAATTCACATTTTCCTCACTTTTTACTTACTAACATAACGCGCTATTGTCAACCTAATTTATCCGTCTGTGCGTCCATCCGTTTGTCTGTCCGTAGCATAAAAATATTTGTTCGCCATACATTAATAACAAAAAACAACCAAAATCACAAAAAAATATGCAGTAGGCTAATTTAAATAGCAGAAATGTCGACAAAAGCGGCGAGCGCAAAATTTAGTTTTAAGTGGAGCACCAGCAATTTAATTGTTGTACGTAGCAATCACACGCGCGCGATAGCGCAGCCCTGTGTTAATGGCGACCGGCTGTCAATGGAAAATGGCGAAATTCGACCAACTGTGCCAAATTTCGTGCAAATCCGGCCATCGGGGGCTTTTCGGCAAATGGGTGAAGTATAACGATAATTTTTCTACTATTGTAATTTTATATACTTTTTTTGTTGACCGACCTACAGGTCAGACCGCCCGACAGATTTTCACGGACGATGCCTCGGACGCCGCGGCTTCACCCAAAAGTATGGCATTTCGAGAAACGAAAATTCAGACTTAATATCTAACCCTTAAAACATTCCAACAAAATCGAAAATTGGGAGGAAAAATGGACAACATTTTCGGCCAAAAACGCTTTTGTATAAACATTTCACCTATAAACGGTCTTTAATCGTCATCGTAGGTCCACAAAAGTTGCATAGTAAATAGGCAAAATGGCCTCTGGAATTCCAAATCTGTGGTCATTTTGGACCCCCTGCCCACAGGTCACGTGACACGGGGCATGCGCAGTCAACGTTTTGGCCTACAACATGGGCTAAACGCAACTTTGAGGCTTTATATCTCCATAACGGTGCAATATCAGACGCCTGGTTACAATGGACCTGCACTAATAGGAAATGGCATATGCTAAGTCTAATAGTCACGTAACCGATGACGTCACGTGACCCCAAAAAGTCAACGTCGTGACCCCAAAATCTTTGAGGCCCCGTATCTTCGTAACCGTGCAAGATGATGGTCATCATTGATCACCAATAGGAAAGTGCTCTTAAGGCTCTACAGGGTGGTTCAAAAACGGATACCCAGTTTTATTTTTCGGATAACTTCGGTAATTCAGCACCGATTTTAACCATTCTTTCACTGTTACAAGCAGAAATTTATGGCGCGTAAACGTGAAGCTTTTCCATCCACCGCACCTTTATTATGCGAGCACATTACCTAGCAAAACAAACACTGTCAAAGCTACAGTGGTCTCGGAGAACAGGCAACACAAAAAATTTCGTAGTATAAAATAGTTAAGCTTACTTACTTATTCCCAGTAGTGCCTTGTGACGTCATTGTTACGTTGTATTGTGTTTATTTAAGTTTGTTTACCAATAATAATTTTTAGAATAAATTGTTTCATATGGGCAGAATAACAAAGGATGATCGCTGTTTGATCACGGGCTTACGAACTGAGAACTGTTTTGCTAGGTAATGTGAATTACCGAAGTTATCCCAAAAATAAAACTATGTATCCGTTTTTTGACCACCCTGTATGTCTTCATAGCAGTGGAAGACAGGCGGATTGCAATTGACAACCAACAAGAAAACATTACCTGTGTAATAAAACAGCAAATATAAATGTACAAAACATCAGTTTATACACTTGTTAACGGCGATATTATTCAACAGCACATTGGCAGTTAGGCGATGTGATGATGAGTGATATTTTTTAATGATTTTTGCCGTTTTCGATGTGTCAGTCATTGCATGTCGGTGTATAAAACTGATGTTCTGTGCATTTTATTCGTTTCATAAGCTAGTGGTTAGCTGCGAAGTGCTTGCTTTTTAAAGAATAAAAATTTAGCTAACGAAAGTTCAGAAAAACGAGTGTGGCCGAATGAATGAGGCATTATATTCCACACGGTAAATCTATAAAACCTCATCAACCGTCGTTCGCTTAATGACCGCTAACACGCTTGCAGACCGTAGAGCTTTGAACGACCTCGAATACTTTTAACAAAAAATAAGTAAGTAAATTAATAAGTAAGTAAATCCACAACTAATTACACAATAAGTCCACGTCGTATCGAAACAGTGGAGCTCAGATTTGTTTAGGATTTTTTAGCAGTTTGGTGTGACTTGTAAGTAAGTAAATTCATAAAGTACACAATTAAACGAAAGACCGGTCGGATTCGAGGCAAACCGACTTTCTAATTACGTTAAAATAAATATATTTGATTACGGAGCATCGTAAAAAGAATCCAAACTGGTAGTTGCTACACACTTAGTAGCAAACTAACCAATAAAACAAAATAATTAAAAAAGCATGCAAAAGATAGCCTTAATTAGCAAAGCAATCTGGAGCAACAGCCAACAGAAAAGAAGAAAATTCCTATTCAGATTAAAACTAGGTTATTAAGTTCTTCTGCTAAACTAGGTTTATGAGTATAGGCCCTAGTTATTGCGGTTTTTGTATCAAGCGTCTTGCACAGAAAATAAATTCTTCTAAAAATGCGACCCCGTTTTATTCCAACCAGCCGAAGAAACCAAACGTCCCGCGTTGGCAATTCCGTTCCGTTCCTTTCTATAGATACGGCGTAACTAATGGCAATTGCGTCGGGCGTCCGGTTTCGAGTCATAGATCCATCTTTAGCTGCGAGCCATCGCTTCCGGTTACGGCCGCCAATTACAACGTACTAGACGCGTGCAAGACGGAACGAACGGTCGCAACCTCGGGTTATACGTTAATAGGTTAACGAAGCGAAAGCCTGCATTTTCGGACTGCTGAAGCAAGAACCGCGATTTACGGAAAACCTTCACGCTCCTCTGTAACCGGATCAATAAAGCTCAACGTCCAACTGTTTCATGGATTGTTGTGTAATACCCCGTTTACACGAGGAAGCATACGCGAAGCACACGTGGAGCTAGCAGCTTCGTGAATGTTTGCAATATAGCGACTACGTTATCAAGCCAGCTCTAACTTGTGTGCTTCATGTATGCTTCCTCGTGTAAACGGGGTATAAGACATGGTGTGTTCGGACATCTTGATCCGTCTACTTAGAAATATCTCACTCTCTGTCTGTTTTTTAGACTTTTTATTTCACTAAACGCATGCACGCATGCATGGGGCGGTATTGCCAGAGCATGATGACCGTCTGTCCGTCTGGTGCAACGTTGATGCACGCTGATAATACAGTTTGGGCTACATCGAATTTTATTACCAGGTGTAGAAGCCCAATGTCGGAGCTTTTCGCTTGCAAAATTTCAGTTATCTAGTGCAAGGAAAACATTCTGAAATTTAGGATTGAACAAAACGGGCAGGAAAAATGTGCGTTTTAAATAGATAAGTGGCCGTATCTCACAAACGGCGAGAGATGGAACCAAGGTTGCTGTTGATCACTAATAGGAAGTCGCATAATGCCCTCCTTTCAGCTGATATGAAAATAGTCGACCTTAAATGACCTTGAAAAAAATATCAACCGGTTATACGGAACACATATTCATCATTATACGAATACAACGAACTGAGCATGTGTTAAACGAGTCCATTATATAAGGCTTGGAGATCAACTCAAACGTTAGTGATGCTTCGAGTAGCCGAATTTATGTGATACTTCGGTCCGACTGCAATCCTAGAGGAATATTACATAGCTTGCGGGCAGCAATATACAACGCTACTATATTCCATCCATATGTCCATCTATCTATTCAGACGTGTGCATTGCGGCCGAAAGGATGAGGCCGGTGCCCAGTCAAGGATCGGCGATTAGACGGACCGGGAAAAGAAGTCTTTTCTGCTTTGACGTGCCGTGCCGACCTTACCGCGTGATAGCGGTGACGTCACATGAGCAATTATGAGTGCCCAGGTGTGAGGCCCCCTCCCCAACGTCGATAGCGGATTAAACTAAAGACATGGCGGACTGGCTCTGGGTAAATGATGGCAGAACACTAAGGCTATAACGTGCTTCGCTTGCATCCATTACTGCTATGCATTTACTTATAATACGTTTCCCATCTGTAGGCTATATCACTCATTATATAGGCTATACACGGGCGTTTCTGAAAGTCACTTTAAAGTCAATGTAAGTTCGTTTCCATGCGGTTAATTCGATTTTATGGCTTGACAATTTCTGCACTCGAAACTCAGGCTTTGAATATAGAATCTATTTAATACTCATTAGCAGTGATTCATGAGTCTTTTATGCCATGAGGTTTTAAAAGGCTTGCTTGCCTATATCAATTTTTATTGCGCCGGAATCTAGCATAAAATGCAGTAGGTCTATTAATGTGAAACAACACAACTGTAAAAAAGTTTAACCAACAACTACATAAAAATTTCACAAAAACGCATATCTGCAATTGCAACGTGGGACAAAAAATTCATTTCAAATTATAATTTTATGGGCTAAAATAAGCTAGCCGTGGTAAACGCATGTGCAAGAAGTTGTGATTTTTTTTCTGAAATTTTTCTGAGATATCTGTTTTCGTCGCTTACTGTTTGAAATTTCGTTGACGGAATGTAAGATTTTAAAGTGCATCGTGTTTAAAGACTCGTACTCGCATTTTTATTGCGTTTTACTGTTGATTTTATTGCCCATAATGTGCACGTTCCACTCAGCTGGACTCTGTCGGGAAATCGCTAAAATAGTTGATTGCACGGCTGATTGATTAAATTCGATTTTATGCTTCAGCGCTTCCTGCACCTGCCTTTCATTAAGCTGCCCGTTTGTCTACGAGTTACGGCACTCACACGTGTGCCATACCCATAAAATACAATACAAAAAAAACCGGCCGTCGTTAAGGTGGGCCGACCGTACCGACTGTATCCACAGACCAGCGCTTGCAAAAATAACGATTTTCCAGCGTAACTACAGTCTTATACAAGCTATAGTGACGCTGCTATATTGAACGCTACAATCAACACTCGACAGTTTATCGCACGTGAATGATGGCTGCAAGCAAAAACTCTTAACTCAAACCGCTGCAGACAAAGACATGGCTACTATTGACATTGCAGCCTATAGAAATTTGTTATGGTTCTGTCCAATAACGGTACCATCGTTTACCCCCTTACGACGTACAGTTTAGCCACAATACATGCGTTACAGACAGACAGACAATCAGAGAGTCATATTGTACCCAAGACTCGACATAAAGATCGGCCAAAATGAAAATGAAAAAAATGGTCAGTGTCGATTCCGTCTACCGTTTAGCGCACAGAAAAACGTGGTTTCCAAAATTTGCAGAGACATTTTGTTTTGCCGGAGCATCCGCTGCAGAGAAACAAAATACGTTGTTTTATAGTTGTTTTAGGCTGTTTTTATTTTATTTGACTTTATCGCACATGCGCGCGACCCCTAACGGTCATTAAAATCCACTTATTTGTAGTCTATGGTTTTGTACGCTTAACACTGTAAACTTCGAATTTCTGGTCTTGTTCCAAGCTGTATGCAAACGTGAAATATAACAGATGAAAACCAACAAACAACTGACTATTATTATAGCATCCGGTAAATCTTACCAGAAAAACGTCTACGGTAATCAAATCCGTGCTGTTTCATCGGATCTTTTACAGACTGTTTCGCCATTTGTTACACGTAATAAGTTATTATATTTGTTGTTCTCGGTGTTTTAGTTTAGACAATCTTTTAATTTGTGCTTATGTTTAAGCTATGGCTATAAATATGGTTATGAAATATGATCAGAATCATAACCGTTTTCAAAGATTATGTATGATAAAGGCGCGTACGGGGCGAGATAACTGAACCGAACTGACCAATCGGTCAGCCAATGATCAATTTAGTTTAGTTTATTTGAGTTCATTTCGGTCGCTCTGTACTCTGTAAGCACCTTGAGAGTAATATTTTATGTCTGGGTTCGTCAGTACTGGCGTTCGTTGCTTGTCCAATCATTGCCCACGAATCAATTTCACGCTGCACTAATTTTTACACTGGACGCTCATAATCTCCAGAACGTAAGGTTATGTTTCACTCGGGTAGCGGCCTATCTTAATGTCGCTGATTTGTTAACATGGTTAGTTTGATTATGTGCACCCTAGCGAACTGTTCTGAATTAATGAAACATTTTGCCTGATCACCAGCAATGCCGGGAATCGTTAATCATTTTCACCGATAAAATTATTTCTTCCGGTCAGAAAGGTTAAAACGACCTATGATATCTACTGGCCAGTACTCAGTATCGCCGATTACATGAGATCAGCCCACATTTAAAAAATTTTCTTTAAAAATATTAACTTCTTGGAAAGTTTTCACATTTTATAAAAATAAATTATAAATTAATTATAAATTAAAAAATAAATTATAAAAACATTTCTCATATTAAAAATAATTAAACTTTTTATAATAAATTTCCCAGTAGTTCAACCCAGGTTTCGCACTTTTATCGCGCATGGCACACCTACCTTGCTGTATTTGACGTAAACTAATTTGTTCTGCTTTTTACCGCATGCAAGTTTTAGTCTTCAACTCATTTCATGTAGGTTTACCTTTTAGTTTTTATTGTCGTTTAAATGATAAAGAAGTACAAGTAGGTTTTTATAATTTCGAAAATACGACAATAAAAGTTTGCAGTTTTATCACAGGTTTATTTTTTATTACTAATTTAAAAATAACGTTATTCGATCGCTGATCGGACATACTTTTTGTTTTCATACGAACTGAGTGTGTTGTGATTGATGTCCAGTCAGATGGAGTTACCCAAGTTTTTGTGGGCACCATGGGAGCCGTGGATTAGGCTTGCGTGGTCAACAGTTGTGGCTGTTCACTGTGCTCATATATCGATCAGTTTATAGATGGCACGAAGCGATTATAAGCTTATGGCTGATAGGATAAAAATACAGAGATCGATCACAGTATACGTTCCCAGCGCCATATCGTTAATAGATCCGAGGTGGGTCGTATATAACCGGCTGAATAAGCGAACAAGTAGTGACAAGTGATCTGAGCAAAGTTCACGACACGCGCGACAGCATCGGTATTGCCACCTGGGAAATCGGTGTACAAAGTGCAATAAAATATTACATTTTGAAAGATTACCGAAATTTGAGGCCTCCGTACGGAAGACACATGCACCTTGAATTAACCTAGTAGCCTACGTCGAAACTCAGACGGTTAAAATTTATGTTATGCTAAAATGTCATACGCAGGTTGTCCTGGTCTGGCTCTGGTGATTTTGGCGTAATTTGCGATTAAAACGCAGCCTAACATAGCAAAAAACACCAAAATTTATTTTTTTTTATTTAAGAATCGTTCAAGGTCATCTATGTTCGTTTCCGCGGAAAGCTCGTTAGCAGTACTTGCTACCATAAGCAGCAAGTTTGTGTTTATCTGCAACCGTCTGACGACACAATGTCCTTGAGTTGGCGGAACGCTGCTGACGACGACTTTCGTCGAGGACCAGCTGACAGTCGGCGGTTAGGTAAGCTGGAGCCATGCCGAACAGTGACAAGTAGACCAGAGTGGCCATCTTGAAATCCACCCGACGCCGAACCAGAAGACAGTGCAGCTCCTTTAGCACAGGCGTTATGTGGTCATAGCGTCCAGCGCCCGACACCAAACGTGCAGCATCATTCTGAACAGACTGCAGCCGGCTCATCAGATCGTCGGTAAGAGCCTATGTTTGGGACCACGACTATTACGATTAGTACGCTTACTATAGTGCATACATGCTTTGGTTGCTTATATTGTATGGTCGGCTGCATAAAATTTATGTTAAGTAAACTACGCGAGTGAATCGTGAGTCGTTTAGTAACAGTCACGCAACACTGCACAAAGCTTAACTGTTGACAGCTGACAAGCATAAGCGTAGCAGTGTGAGTGTGTATAGGCTTGGCTATTAAAGCAGCAAAACGCTTATGAAGAAAGTATAAAGCCTAGTGTAGAATCAAAAAAGTCATACGTGGCATTGCTACAAAAGACTTAGTGTTTGCATCTACCAGTTTCTATACTCAGTGTGTACATTTTGTTAAGCCTATGTCCAAAGCAACAGGTCTGTGTCCAGCTGCAGCTCTGCAGATGATCTGGATCGGTGTGTTGTTGATAACGATGTCGTCTTTTATACCCGTGAGCGCTCAACCAACGGTGGATGACGATGATGCTTACTGTCAGTCTAGTGCAACGTGGGAGGAATTTGTGAACGAGATCAAAGCCGACGTAAAAACATCGTGCCAGTCAGGTCCCCACACAGTTGTGATTATAGGTTTTTCATGTGTTTCTTTGCTATAACTAAATTGTCTTTATAAGTTTGTGTAGTTTTTGGGATGTTTATCTTTTGCACTTTTTGCATTTAGGTGTGTTTTGTACAATAAAATATTTACTTACTTACTTAAGTTGCATATGTGACACGTTAGATGAGACCACTAGAAATGTGCAGCTGATAAGAGAAGAGTTGACTGAAGTGAAAAACCTTCTTGGATCACTCCGACAGCCAAGCGAGTGCAATGCCGGCGACTCGACGTCAACTTTATGTGAGCGCAAAATTCATTTGCCTTCTTATTTTCAGATAGTCTTTGTTCAACGCCAGATTGATCGTAGTTGTGTTTGGGGCCTTTAGGATTGGTGGGGCACTGCCAGTTTTCCGGAGAGTATGTGTCAGTGAAAGAACTTTAGTAACGTTAACGTTGTGACAACCGTCCGGTACAATATATTTCTGTGACGTACTTTTATGATCTACTTGAAACCAGGCAATACGTGTATAACGAACATTTCAAGCATTATGCGAAATAATTATTTCACTCAGTTGCTTTACGAAATGACTGAAATCTTTAGACATTTCACGTAATGTCTGAAATTTCAAATATCATTTTACACTAAATGCCTGACGAACGAATGAGATAAGTTGAAAAAGTGCAGTAATTTCTTCGCAAAAACGATTTTTACTTCTACACCAATGTCACAAGACACAGGAACCTCAGTCCTGTCTAATA
>Ga0056128_1007197_pt1 | contig 14047 bp, 4 predicted proteins | sample WorMetLIZISLAND2_FD_71113 | JGI IMG/M metagenome (GOLD analysis project Ga0056128, IMG submission 71113) | Marine gutless worms symbiont microbial communities from Max Planck institute for Marine Microbiology, Germany - Olavius geniculatus... ... | reverse complement strand
TACACAGTCAACTTACTGCCTATACGGGCCAAAGCGTGCATGCGGTCAGTTAACCCTAACCCTAATCCTAACTCTAACCCTAACCCTAACTCTAAACCTAAGCCTAACCCTAAGCTTCGCATGTATATAGGCAGTAAGCTGACTGTGTATTTTGTTTAGGCGGCTAAACTGCATGTTTACCTTAATTAAATATATTACTAATTATGTAAGCATGATAGACGTCTGTGGATATGGATATAGATAAGGTTCGCAAATTTCATATCCACGGGAACAAGACAAAAAAAAGTTTGAAACAACGTTACTTGCAAATTTGCAAGCAGATAATGAACAGCAAGGAAGTCGTCAATTCATAGGAAAAACATTCGTCATTGGGCGGGTGTTTGATGTATAACGTTAAGATTGCTGTAAAATCGTAGCAACTGCTGTAATAATGTCAGTCAGCACTTGTTTGCTTACTTTTTTGTATTAATCTTAGCAATGCAGGCTGATAAGTTTTTTTTTGTTCTTTGCTTTATATTTTGGTCACTTTCGCTGCAGCAGATTCTTCTGCATTATTCGCTAGAGGGCAGCAGAGCACAGACTGAACGGTATTTCAAGGCCGGCGACACCTACGCCCCCATATTAATTTTCCAAGGCTTCAGAATAGGCTATTAATGATTCTTTTAAGAATCAACAGAACAAATTTCATGCACTTTTAAACACTAAAGGCAAATTGGCACCAAAATGGTTTTATTTACACTACTGCTCAAAAATTGTGAACACTATGTTAGAGTTTAGCCTATGCCTACTTTTTAACACAATGCTGACTAACTAACACAGTTAATAGGGCCTACTAATATAAATGTACAAAACATCAGTAACTTATACACTTGTTAACGGCAACATTTAAGGACTTGCACATTCAAAACAGCGAACACAACAGAGTCTCTCCTAGTGGTGACGCATTCTAACAGCGCCTCTAAAGTCACGACCGATAAATTCGACTTGCTCGGAGGCGAGCTGTTTTTATCGGAGGCGGCGCCAGTCGACGGCTGGAGGGTCTAACGCTGCCATATACTGTAGCAAAATCCTCTAGCTTGGTAGTAATCGTGCGATGTAGTTTGTGACCATAGGCGGCGCCAGAGGGAAGCAGGGAAACAAGGGGACAGATGCCCTCACGTGCCCTTGCCTTCCCCCCGGCTGCTGCCAGGAGAAATTATGACAGTAATGAAGTGCAAACAGCAAAAATTACAAAAGGTGATATTATTCAGCAGCACATTGACACACAGTCAGTGTGATGCGGGCAATATCACTTTTTGTAATTTTTGCTGTTTTCGATGTGCAAGTCCTTAAATGCTGCCGTTAACAAGCGTATAAACTGATGCTTTGTACATTAATCATTAATAATGCTGATTACTGTAGGTGGACTACATCGAGAGGGTGAGTGAAATGGAGCCCACGAAGCACCGTGCCTGTGTCGCAGGACCGTGGCAGTAATGATGGAACGTCGACAAAAAATTCTAATTATTTGGTTATTATTCGATCGTCAAATAACTGCGGTTTAATGGAATACTGGAACTCTTGCTTCACAGAATTTAGTAAATTTACGTAGGGGCCTACGTGCGTGATTTTTAACGCCCATTAATTTCTTTAACGCGCGTTAATTTACTAACGCGTTAACGCGTTAAGTTAATGCGTTAATTTGACAGCTCTAGCAAAATAATGTTCTCACCAGATCGCACATTTTACAGCTATAATGCACTTAGCTTGATTAGTAAGTAAGTAAGTAAGTAGTCTGCATTTGTAACGCGCCATATGTCAAAACAGAAGTTCGAATCGTAGGCGCGGTTGATTTCGGTTGGGGCTCTGCCCCAGACTCCGCTGGGAAGCTCACAACGCTAACTCCCTGGCTGGAATTTAGAAGTTTTACTACTAGGGGAACAAAATAAAAAGAGTTAGAATAAATGGAAAAAGAAAAAAAGGCAAGAGATAGTTTAAGAAAGAGAAAGATAAGTGAGCTTTTTCAATTCACATTTCTGGCTACGATCTCACATGACTTGATCTAGAAATTGGTCGCAGTTTGGTCGCAGCTTCAATGTGACTGCGTTGAATAAAAACAATAAAACTTAAAGCTTAAAAACAAAACAAAAACTTACACCAAGAAAACAACATTCATACAAAAAATTTCAATTAAGTGGTCTCACGGTGTATTTCTACGTCGTATTTTCCTAGATTTATTGGATAATTGTGCACAAAAACTTACAGGTAAAGCAAAATTTTTTCCGAGCTATAAGGCCAACATGGCAACGCTTTGAGCCAGCACCAGCTTACACTGCGAGCTTGCGAACACGAGGCTAGTGCATCGCGCGGTGTGCTTGATTGCGTGCCGAATTCCGCCGGTTCTTTTTTGCGCTTACCCACGCAGGGATGGCCAGGCTGAGTTGACCGGCACGAAGACGTACATCCGGAGAACGACCTCGGCGAGCGTACGTTTGCATACTTATTCAGCAGGTGCGTGCACACGAAATAGAGCTCCCCCGCTAGCAAATGTCTCAGCTTACCCTTCTCTGCCGTAGAAAGCTGGCGTCGCCCGTGCAGGGCCGATAGGTCGATACGAGCAATGGTCTCGCTCCGTTTACCCCTTGCAGTTAGGCGCCCCTATGCCGACAATGACTCATTGAGCGTACAGTATAGATAGGAGACTTACGCACATGTGGCGCATTATTATAATACACATACGTACAGCGGCCGCCGGCTGTTTTGCATAGATAGCATGGCTTCTTCGTTTTATTCAACTCTCATAGGTACGTTAACTATGAGTTTTTAAACGCTATTATGTTTTACAGATTGACAAAAGTCCTGGCTGTTTGATTTTTTTGGTTATTTTTGCTAAAATCGGCTTATTATATCGATCAGAATTCGACACTGACGCTTACTCAGCTGTTCGTTGAAAACGCTGCTTCTGCGCATCTGTTCCGAGTCGTGGGCGTTTCTCCTATTTTGCATTCCTTAAATTATTGGCGAATACAGTGTACGGGTGGGCCGTAACTTTACCAAAATAACAAAATAAATAACTAAATTATGTGCAAAAACAACGATAACTGCAACTTTGATCTTTGCTTGTAATCTAAGTTTTTTGCACTGTAAAACGTGGCGATAAGACACGAACGTTTTACTGAGCAGAACCGCCAGGATCATTGACCATTAGAGTTAAAACTTTGTAGTAGGCCTATTATTCATTAATTTTTTTCAGAACTTTTACCAAAAAATCGAAAAAATAATGATAGGTTAATATTACCACGAGTGACAGAACGGATTTCTGGTCATTTCAGTGGATTTTAACGTTAAACTTTTTTATCCATAGGATATTTCTTACCACAAATACACAATTAATAACAAACAGATTGTTTTAATCTCGGGTTTTTTGTACAGGAAGATATACAAATTCTAAAAGTTGTGAATAAATGTATAAAAAATGTCTGTTAGACTACGACTTTGGACAAAAAAGGTGATTAAAATTTGGGTGATTTGAGCTCAAATTGTTTTCGCCTAGGCTTGTTAGGCCTACAATGTATGGAATATAAAATTTTATGTTTTTGTGACTGATAATGTTAATATTTTAAAAACATAGTTAAACATAAAAATGGGAGTTGGTGAAAACGAAAATAAGAATGTCTGAGCTTGTTTAGTTCTTAACTTTTTATCGCATTTTTGGGTGAAAAATATTTAAAGTGAAAAACGCATTGCTCGATTAAGACTGTTTTGCTCGTGTTGACCTTTTGCTTTATTTATGCTCCACGTGTAAATTTATTTTATTATTAATATTACAGGTGTCAAATTAAAGCGTTAAATTAACGATTCGGCGCGTTAAAAAATTAACGCGCGTTAAAAAAAATTAATGCGCATACGTAAAACTAAATTCTGCGAATCAGAAATTTCATTATTTCATCAAACGGCCGTTATTTGGCGATCGAGTAATATGCAATTAATTAAAAATATTGTTGTGTTGCCGTTCCCATACTTGTCACGGTCTTGCGACACAGACACAAGTTCGTCGGCCGTTTTTCCTGTCGCTGTTTTGGCGTAATCCACCGACAACTTCAACAATATTATCATGCGTTATTAACGCGTTAACGCATTCGTTAAAAAAAATTAACGCATGAGACAACGCCGCTAAAAATTTACGCCTCGACAGCACTAATTAATGTTATTCATTATTCTGTTGCCTATCAATGGTCATGTGACTGACTTTGTCGTATTATTGTATACGTTTATTTTTTTCTTTTATTATTTTGTTATGCTACCAGTGATGGTGAACAAAGATTTTCATTACTAATGTGTGTGTGTTACGTGTGAAGCGATTTTACTAGCTGTTATCATCGGACACGTGATCGGTCAGCTACAGGTGCCAACGGTAGAGCTTTGCTACAGACTTAGCCCCGGCAGCAAAGACCAACTCTGTTTCAAAACCATCAGTCACGGTAACAACCGGCTAAGCTGGTCCGCGGCACGGGACTGGTGCCGCAATCAGAGCCACGGCTACGCACTGGTGACGGTACGAGATGACGCGACACAAGACGCTTTGGTGAGATTTCTCACGGACGTTCAATTGACTTCAAGCGGTGTCTGGATCGGCGCCAGACAGAACGTCAGCGGGCGCTGGCGATGGCTGGACGGCACCTTCGAACGTCGTGAGTCGTTTTCTTGCGGTTGTTAAATAAATTTTTCATACAACGTCTGAAATTATCTGAATTTTCCTATCACTTTCCTTGCGCGTGCTTTCTCCTTCACTTCATTTTTTACAACTTTTTTTTTATTCTGTTTCCATTTTCTTATAATTCTAATAATCTAAAATGCCCCTGTCGCCTAATATCTGTGGTTGCAAGGTGATTCAGTAATAGCTCAGAATTACTGCTTTTAGTGTGCTACAATTGTAACTGGATTTATTATGTTCTCATGTATGCATACATGGTTAATGTATGCATTAAACTATTGTTACTTACTTACTTAGACATGTTGTGGACTAGTTTGACAAGCCGTACAGCGTCTTGACATGCCACGGTGCAGCGCTTTTGTTCGTTGCAAACTCTAACGAAGTATTCCACATATATCGACTTACTTCTCATAAAACGTCTAGGTTGCTGACGTTTTTCGACCTGCATCGTGTTGTACAACTGATCGACAATAAATCGAAGAAGGCCTATAAGTAGTAAGAACTTACGGTTTTTACGCGCGAAAGCAGCTACTGCTTTCTGCGCGTTTTAGCCATCGCAATTCTGTCCGTCTGTCCGTCCGTCCGTCACACAGATGGATCAGTCAAAAACGGTGCAACCTAGGATCACCAAATCTTCACCATCGGCTGCCAGGAAGACTCTAGTTTCAGGAACCGAAAAGCTTTTTCATAAATTCGAAGGGGGTCATTCCGAACAAGGGCGCTAAATAAGAGGGGGTGGGCAAAATTTGCAATTTTTGGCCAATAAGTCGCTGTATCTCAGTAACGGTGCGAGATAGGGCCTAGGTTACTATTAATCACTAATAAGAAGTCGTACACTGGCTTTCGATTGGCGCCGAATTTAATGACCTTGAATGACCGTGAACGCCAAAATAGGGGGTTTATGGATTTTTGAGCGATTTTGGGCTGCGAGAAACATTTCAAGAGCAAATTGCGCCGAAACCAATCGAGATAGTCATGGACAAGCTGCGCATGAAATTTTTAGCATTGAACGTAGATTTTGACGGTCTAAGTCACGACTTTCTAGGTTCAAGGAAACTTGCGCACGAGGGCATCAAAAAGCGATACCCCCGTAAAAGTCGTTATTTTACTGTTGTTGTCCTGTAACTCCTATAGGCTTTCTCGTGTCTCGTGAGCATTAGCTCAAATTTTTCGTATTTACTTCTATCTAGAACTGAATCACAGTAGCTGAGTAGCCTATGCCTATACTCAGGCATTCGGTTGTACTGCTAATGCACAGCGGAGAACATGCAAGGTGCGATTAGTCCTACAGGTGACAATTCGATTGCGCTTGTCTCCAGTTCTTCCGGATCTCAGCTCACAACGGGAACTTTGACTGCTCGCCACGGCTACGTATGTCACTTTAAAGGTACACGGAATTTGTGCATGTAATTAAACTGAATATTTACTTAATTTTTACATTCGCAGGAAAATATAGTCGCCGGTCGTATTGTGTGTCTGTCTGCCTGTGTCTGTGTGAACATGCATAAGACACATCGGTCTATACTTGCAGAGACTTAAGCTTAAATTTTGAAAAATATGGGACAATGTTCATAAAGTTTCGACAAAAATTCGATGTCTTTTGCCGTTTTTCACTCACAATGCGTTTTAGCAAAATGCATCTGCGGAAAAGCGGAAGTGATAAAAAGGCCCAAAATAAATTAATAAGCGTGAAGATTATATAAAATGTTTGTAAAAGAATAAAATATGTGTAAATAGAGAGAGTGATCTGCTGCTGTGAGTAACCCGACCACTGTATCTGCTGACGCGTGACCACTGCACGATTTGACCGATTCTTTTGTTAGTCTTACTTGTTTAGTCACCGCATGCTTTTAATTTTATATTTTAAAAAACTGCAAGCAATCCATTCAATGTTGTAAAAGCGCTGATGTAAAACGGCAAAAATCAAAAAGTATAAGCACGAAGTAATGCATTAGCTTAGACATTTAATCTCTTCTCAGTAGCCAGATATAAATGTCTAAGCTAATGCATAATGTTCGTGCTTATACTTTTTGATTTTTGCCGTTTTTAGACATGTAAGCGAGAGCGAGAGCAAGCAGTAGCGAGCGAGAAACGGGACGAGCAAAAGCGAGCGAGATTATTCCCGTGAGCGAGCGACAATGCATACGAGCGAGTCGAAGCGAGCGAAATTTAAAACGGCACATTATGCATTAGCTTAGACATTTATATCTGGCTACTGAGAACAGATAAAATGTCTAAGCTAATACATTAGTTCGTGCTTGTACTTTTTGGTTTTTGCCGTTTTACATCAGCGCTTATACAACATTAAATGGATTGCTTGCAGTTTTTTTATATATAATGTTATTAACCGCCAGGTAGCCAATAACAAGCCGCTGAGCCCATCCTTTTCGTTACCATTGCGTTAAAGGGGGCATAAGGGAACCGCTGGCAAAGTGAATGTGGTGACGCCACCTGGCGAATAACATTGCCTTAGCGGAGGCACCTGCGGGCTATGACTGCTTTCTAGTTAGATTTGTTGACAAATCGTTGCACTTGCAGTTGCAAGTTTCTGATTGCCAGGCCCGTCAATGTTGCTGTCAAACACAGCAGAAATATTTCTGGGCGACGGCAGGGCCCTAAATGTCGCGGGGCCCGAGAATCTTCCCTCCTTCCGTACCGTCCCTCTCTCGACTGGCCTGTCAGAGAATAATTTGCAACTGCAAATCAATTTTTTGGCCTTCCAGAGCCCTCGTGGCCCGGGGGCTCCAAGGCCTAGGGGCCTCGTCGGCCGCTGCACCAGCAGCCGACCGTTAAATCCGCCCCTGTTCGTAATATTAATGCTATGCACATTATTTTTAGTAAATGGGCCAAAAGGGTTTTTCAGTCGCTGTGCAGTCTTAGGCCCACATGAAAGTGCAGTTGATAGTAGAGTTGTGCAGTTGCAAATGCAAGTTTGTGTTTAGTGGATGTAACCCCTTTTTATCAGTTGCATTTATTCTCTTTTTTTATTTTTCGAAACGCAGTTGCGTCTGAGATTGCACAACGAATTTAACTGGGAGTTTGCAGTGTTTTCCCAAATTTTATACTTAGTGGTAAGAAATCGCTGCAATGTCTCAAGAAGGAAGCACGCCTGTGTCGGGCGACAGATCAGACTGTGTGATTCCATATGACAGGTGACGCTCCGGAGCACCGAGTTTTGTTTTCCATGAAGAAGTATACCATTTAACCATTTAACTATACCACATGAGTATGCAGAAAATGAAGAAGAAACAAACATGGCAAAAATTATGACATAACGTGTGTGAATTTTAGATGAGAAATGTAGCAAGTTCATTAACAACAGCCGGTACCGCGAGGGTATGGACGGTGACTGTTATGTGCCGTTTCCACTGCAGCACACGTCCGGATCGACGTTGTCCTGGTACCAAGCCCGGCGCACTTGTTGGCACTTCGGCGGCGACTTGGCTCCATCAAGAGCCGTGCTTAATCTGACCTCATCCTCTTGGCCTGAAACCGGCAATCGACAGTTCTCTATTGGTTTATTCCGCGATGAATATGTTTGGCACGATACTAAAGGTATCAGTCGTTGTTTATTATTACTGCTGTTGTTTTTGCATCAAAGATATTCCATTTTAGGGCAAAAAAAACATCAAACTACGTTTTAAATTATGTCTGGAAACTGGGAACGTGTCAGCTAGGCAAGCCGCGTTGAAACGTCGGACAGTGACAGACAAGCGCTGAAACAAGAAAGTTGTTTCTTGTCGCCTCGGTCAAACGCCTTTTAATTTGTCCTAGGAACCACTAAGTGCTGGCACTCATGGGGTCAAACATTTTCATTGTTGCTGGGAAAAAAAGTCGTGGGTCCCTCTGCGAAAGCTGTACTTGGTTTTATTTGCCGACCGTACTTAAGTAGGTCTGACTGTCAAGCTTATGGCATGGTTGTCGTGAATATCGTTTGTCTGTCGTCGTCTGTCTCCCTGTCTGTCGTCGTCTGTAACAAAAGTATTGTGGCTAAACGTTATGTCGTAGGGAAAAACTTTTTACAAATATAAGTAGCTACTGGTCTTATACTTAAGCGTGCAAAATTTTAGCGATCTATTGCAAGGAAAACATTTTCAAATTCGGGTTGAAATGGAGGGGGTAAAAATGTGCTTTTTAACGGAAAACTGGTCATATCTTAAAAACGGTGAGAGATACGGCCAAGGTTACTATTAATTAATAATTATTAATAGAAAGTGGCATATTGGCAGCCTTGCCGTGGATATGAAATTTGCCATCCATATCCATATCCGATTAGGCGAAATGCGATTAGGCGAAATGAGACGCACCAGTCAGACGAGCTTGATGTGTGTTTAGTGTGTGCTCGTCGAGCGCTCGTCGAACCAGATTTATTATGTGAACTGGGCATAACGTATAGCGTTGTTGGTTGCAGAAGTCGTAGGTCCGTACAATAACTTTCAATACGGACAACCCCAATCGTCGCAGACAGGCAGATGTGTCCTACTGGTGTACCTCAATTTCAGAAACTGGTACTCGGAAGAATGCAGCAAATTTGCTCAGGCATTCGTTTGCTCTACAGGTTGTGTTTTAAACCAATAGTCCTCTTTATTTTTTTAAATTTTTAAATTTATTTCTATAGGTTTATTGTAAAGTAAGTAAACGTTTAAACCACATTTTTAGATCCATCATCGATCTATCATTTACTGTTGAAAAGCTGACGTTAATATTTTGAAAGGTAGCGTAGCAACACTTTTAAAGTGTGGCAGTGTAGTTAATTACTTTTCCAAACTTTTTGCTATTAAAATAAACAAAATAATTCTGAAAATTTTTGTCGTGGCCTATAAAAAGTGCCATAAAGCCTTTGGTCATATTTTTACCAAAAAAATTGACAGATTATAACTGTGAAAAATTTGCAACAACCAGATTACTATGGACGACGTGACGTTGCTACAAGGGAAATGTCAACCCCTTAAATTTTTTCGTAATCGGACTTACGGCGACGGGCAACCTCACGTTGGGCTCTGACTTGTTAAATCTCTGAGTATATTTAGCTGTATTTATGCATCAGTACTACATAAGTAAGTTATACGGCGGTCGTGTGTAACTGCAACACTACACACCTTATTTTTGGGGCATAGGGGCCTAATTGTGATTCATCATAAGACGCAAATTTGCTGACGACGAAGAACTGGCCTGCATGGCAAATCGCAGGCTAAAAGACCGAGATCAATTTTACAGTGGAGTCTGGTCTTTGGATTAACGCTGAACCAAGTACATTTTACATGCAAGAAAATTTGTCAAAAATTGACACAATAAATTACAATGTATGTCTTTATTGGTTAACTGTGTCAAGATAAAATTTTACTTTTTGAAATACCTTTACATTTGTATGTAGCGCTAGTAAAGATTTTGCTGTGTTTGCTGTTGTACGTTGCAGTAAGAGATTCCGACACGCCCGCGACAACGAGAGACGGAAATACGACTCAGTCGCCGTCGTCGTCATCGTCTAAGAAAGATAAATTTCAGTCTCCCGTTCTTACACTAGGTTTGCGTTCTATTTCTTATGACCAATTGTGTTAACTATATATTTACTGTAACGTGGTGCAAAAAGCGCACATAAAAACGAAAAAAAAACAGTGCAGCGAATTTAAGAACATTGATCAGTTTTTCGCGTTCCATTTGAATAATCGATTATAGCCTAGTAAATTTCTCAGGCGTTCTTAACGTATATGTTTCGAACTGTCAATGTGCTTGTGATTGTGAAGCCCAAATCGCGCGTCATGCTAACTTTTTTGCCACAAACTTCTAATGGATGTTGTGTTTACTGAGCAAATAAATAGCTAATTAATTGATTTATTGTAAGCGTTGATTCAAATAGTGATTTTATTTTACAGTCGTTGAAAAACGGTGGCGTTAAGGCGTGTACAAGGCTAACGAAATTAACGGCCAAACGCTGTTGGCAATAACATGATAAAATACGACAAAACAAGTTGGACAAGAAATTTGAGCTAACTCTCACGAGACGCGCGAAAGCCTATAGCAGTTCCTGTTCGCAAACTGCCAGTCTATCTCCAGCCATTTCGTCGCAGTTCATTCTTGGAGCGTGCGCTACAGCCGAAGATCGCAAAAATCAATAAAAACCCTTATTTTAAAAGTTCAGGGTCTTTCAAAGTCATCAATGTTGATACGACTGAAAAGCTCGTCACTGGTGCTTTTTGTGATAGGCAGCATGCTTTTGGTGATCTGTAACCGTTTTCACGAAAGACTGGCCAACAACGGTAAAATAACGACTTTAACGGGGGGTACCGTGCTTTGATGTCCTTGTGCACAGGTTTCCTTGAACGTAGAAAATCGAGATTTGAATCGTCGAAATCTACGTTTAATGCTGAAAATTTCGTACGCAGCTTGTCTATCTTAATTGATTTCGGCGCGATTCGCTTTTGGAATGTGTCTAGCAGCCCGAAATTGCCAATAAATTAATTAAAATCTCTATTTTGACGTTCAAGGTCATCAACGGTCATTAAATTATAATATAATAATAGAGGGATCTGGGTTTGATTCTGTACCAAAATCGAATCAGGTGAATTTTGGCGTTAAAAAGTTAAGACATATGGTGGCAACAATTTTAATGATTTTCCGTATGCTCAGGGGCCTCATCCTAGGTGTGAAAAAATTTTCCAGTTTAAAAAACACATATAGGCCTATATTCAAAATATAAAATGAATAAACATGTAAAAAAGTGGACAAGTCTATTACTTTTCATTACTGTACTCTGTACAGTAATCTGTACGTATTGCGGCCTATAGACGTCATTTTTTGAAAAAGACAGCACAAATTGTATCTGATTTTTTTTGCGTCTCAATTTTTACCTCCGCCAAGGAGGTTATGTTTTTGCCGGTGGCGTAGAGCATGTTGATGCTGATGAACGATGCAGGATGTAGAGTAAAACGTAGTCAAAGCGCGGTTTTCATCCAATGTAACACACGCAACGGACGCAAGAAAGTGCGCAACAAACGCAGCTGACGCAACGGCTAAAACGGCGAATAGTTCAAGTCGACCTATTCTTAGCAGCAGCGTCACGCCTATTTTGGTCTTTCCGACTCTGAATTTGCACTGCCATTGTCCGAACTTTTTTTTGCTGCCCTCAGACATTAATCTCGAACGCGTCTACTTTCACGGGCTGATTATTAGGCCTACACCGTTCATGATTACCACCAGTAGCTCACACACTCTAAGCTGTGCCATAATCTTCTTGAGATATTTCAGCCAAATCCGCCTTGTACTTTTTGTCTAATTCTGCTCAGAGTGTTCTGATTCTGAATAGAGTCTTCCGGGCAGCCGACGGTGAAGATTTGGCGATCCTAGCTTGCACCGTTTTTGACTGATCTACCCGTATGACGGACTGACGGACGGACGGAGAGACGGATTGACAGAATTGCGATGGCAGACGCGCTAAAGCAGTAGCTGCTTTCGCCCGTAAAAACAAAATTTTACGTTATTAATTTACTAATGTTTAACAATTGTACTGTATGTCAGTTTTAATGTTAATATAATTGTAAATATTTCGAGGTCTGCAGTTCTATAGTTTATTGTCGTTAATAGTATCGCCAATATCTTTGACAATAATTTTCGATAAGATATTGGCGAAAATTTTAGTCAGAAATTCGACACCGGTACGCTAAGTCCTTGGAAGACTAACTTGCATAATCGTATCGGTATCTTTATCGGTGTTGTCGATAGATTTAACGAAAGGTTTTCTATAGGCCTATCGACGTCGTTCATTACTTTGCAAGTTGTTTTTATAGCAGTGCAAACTGACATTTTGGCAGTGGTGGTAAATGTATAAAAATCGGATGTGTGTATGTACGCGATGCATTCGGCAGCGACAACGATATTGTTTTCAGCATCATCGCCGTGTGTTTTGTTTTCTTTGTTAATACGTCAACTCTCTCTTTCTCTCCTTCAGGTTGGTTTAGATCCCTCGGGTGAGGGGTCAGCCACAAGGGTTCTCCGTATCCACTCGGCTCTATTCTCCACGTCCATCAGGTCGACCCGCAAATCCTCCATGTTGTACTTCACGACGTCGATCCACCTTTTCTCTCTGTCTTCCCCTACTCCGTTGTCCACATACGTCTGCCTCCAAGATTCTCCTGACACAATCCTCCTCTTCTCGGCGTTGTCCATGCCCAAACCATCTCAACCTGTTAATACATCAACTCATGCACCGCTAAACTTAGTTTGATGAAATTTTGCACGAACGTATAGCGTGGCAACCTACAAACGCTTATTGGATTTCAAAGTCAATGGCTAAAGTATCTAGTGTCTTTTATTTGCATGACACTGTGGCTTGGCGGTTTTGCGTAATGTGTTTGTGAACATGTTGCGCGTAGAGGAGATGATAGGAGTTATTGTCGGGTCGTTCGTGCTGTTCATCGTCTGCATTATCATCACGATTCTCATCACTCGCGCATGCGTCAAGTCAGTAACATATTACTCATTAAATATAATTATTTACTTAGTTTATAAAAAAAATATTAAGCTTATTATTACTTTGTTCTATTTGATAATAAAGGAATGTGTAGTTTTTTTGGTTAAAAGGTAGATTTTAGACGGACTGTAGACTATCTAAAAGAATTAGATGACGAATCTGAAAAGAGTTAACTTTCTTATGGGAAATTGCGATTGTATAATGCTGCATAATATTTCGCAAGCAAGTTGCGATTAAACGAAATGTGTTACTAACTTAACGCTCTTACTTGTGTTAGCCGTAAATCTGCTAACTGTGGCCAAAAAAACAGGCGAGGTTTTTTGTTTTTTCAGTACTATTTTTAATCGAGTCTTTAAAAACTACGCTGTGCGTAAAATCCAAACCAGGCACAAACAATAAAGTTGTTTCTACTAGGACTACGAATGTGATAAAGGCTACGTTGGTAAAAACAGTGTTGTGATTTCGTGGGGTGCGAGAACCGTAGGCCTGCTGGGTGAGAACAAAAAAGTGGACGCCTAAATTTTTCCCCATTTTCTCAGCCACCGTTAGGTATTTTAATATGAAATTTTACAGCTTTATTTAATAAAAACTTCTACATCCAACTGCCGAGGAAAAAATCTGATTCTGTTAAAAAAACGACGAAGTTATAGACTTTTTAACATGACCACTTACCGATTTTTCAGCATTCAAAAATGTTCAAGCTAAAAATGCTATTTAATTCTCAAAAACTGGTTACACGTTACCGCCGATGACGTCACAATGACGTTTTGACGAACAGTAATTTATTTTATATTGTTTATAAATTATCACCAAATTATCGTTTTTTAAAGCAATCGCCGGCTGCCCACTGGATTCATCTTCCAGCAAGACGGCGCGTCAGCACACAC
>Ga0056128_1007195_pt1 | contig 14047 bp, 3 predicted proteins | sample WorMetLIZISLAND2_FD_71113 | JGI IMG/M metagenome (GOLD analysis project Ga0056128, IMG submission 71113) | Marine gutless worms symbiont microbial communities from Max Planck institute for Marine Microbiology, Germany - Olavius geniculatus... ... | reverse complement strand
ATGCTGGTAGGTCATCACAACCTGCAGCAGTACGGCTGACCTTACTCAGAAGTTGCTCAACTTCAAAATCATACAATAGAGGCAGTCGCACATCAGTCAGCTGCCTATGACATTTAACGTCCTCAACATCATACTCATTGTTAGTAGATATATATGAAAAATTTTTAAAAAATATCTCACACTTAAAAGTTTTTGCCAAAAAACTTACAAAACATTTTAGCAGGCTTGCACAGGGATTAAGAACAGTGCATACTTATATACTAACAATAACACATTTGCAAATGTTCGTTTCAAGAACGTTTTTGTTTCGTGCACGCGTAATTTTCAGCGGGACGCCAGACGCCAACGGACGAAGCGCAAGCGCTTGCAGCAACATTGATAATCGGATCGAGAAAATCTCCGACATTTTCCGAGATAGGAAGAAGAGTGGAAAAAAGAAGCACAGAAAGACACAGAACGACACAGACAGACGGACAGACAAACGGACGGACGAACGAACAGACGCCGGTGCGATGAACACGTTAATGTGCTTTGGTCGGTGCAGAATTGGTGGTCCATCTAGCTACTGTGTCATCGAATCAGTCGCAGCAACAGCATTAAGACGCGTACAAAGCGACGCAAGTGAACTGAACTGACATGGTGCAGTTTTTAACGAAATGACCAATGGGCAAGCAGTAATGCATTACAGTAGGCACCGCCTAACGGCCCGTTGACCTACGTAACGTAAGATGCGCGAAGCATTCTGCTTTCGCGCGTAAAAATGCACGAAGTCGTTCGAATAAATTTCAAAACCTTAACGAAAACGTTTGAAAAACTAAATATAGCAAAGAGCTCAAACGTTAGTGTTGCTAGTAAATAAAAAATTCTTGATGCATTCAAGTGCATAAAACCTATAGCAGAGAGCTACGTATTTTCTGTACATCAAACTATGTACTTTTATTGTACTTTTATTTACCGATTTCTTAACGTTTCGGCAACTGATGTTGTTTTTTTCGGCGAAACTAAATCTGTTCGCAGCCAGACGTCGCCACAACGAACGATTTGTCGTATAGATTGGACACAACAAAACCGATTACTGTTCCGACGGATTTCTGATAAGGCGCATCACTAGAGACAGATCTATGAAGACGAATTAGACTATAGACGAGACAATCAGTGCCAGCGAGATGCGTGGGCTTTCGTGGTGAGACAAATTGCGTCACAAACATTTTCATCATCATCATCAACAGCAGTAGCATCAGTAGCAGCATTGGCCTAATCAGTGATGTACTGTACATAGCGAGACATAAAAACGTGTCACCAAATTTTTGCCAATATCATCGCCAAATATTGACCGATATAAAACAAGAAGCTCAGCTGTCGCTTTATCCGATGGTAGGCCTATCATCGCCGACCCGCCACAACTTACCGTTTAGCCACAATATCGCACGACTGGCATATCATAGTGCGTTATGACCCTTTAAGGTCATCCAAGGTCGATGACTTTTATGTCACTTGAAAGCCAATATACGACTTCTTATTAGTGATTAATAGCAACCTACGTTCTGTCTCGCATCGCTTAGCCACAATACATCCGTGACATATGGAGGGACAGACGACAACGTCACAAGCTCGACCGTTACTTAAGTAGGGTCGGCTGAAAGTTTTTACTACTACGCTCTGTAAAAAATTTGCAATCATACTCATGAATTATTCTTTAACTCTGTCGCTGCATTACCGAGTGAAATATAAATGTACCGAAAACTTACAATAGTAGTTATTTTGGTTTTGCTTACATCACTAAACCTATCGTCGTCGTCATCATCATCATCATCATCCGCTGCCTGCAGCAGCTGCAGCAGCAACGGCAGCTTTGCGCTTGCAAGCCTATAGACCCGCCCATGCATGACAACTCGCAACTTTGCCAGTTTGTGAAGACCGGAAAGCTTAACACCCCGTTTACACGATCGAGCAAACATCGTGCTGACTCGTTTAGCTAACATATAACAGCTCGTTGAGCTAACTCGTCAAGCCAGCTCGATCGTGTAAACGGGGTATAAGAGGTTTAGGTGTGATAGGCCTATCGAATAAGTATGCGTTTTTCACAGATGTATTTTGCGAGTCTAACGATACGACGCGATTCGATGAGTGTTTTGCGCTAGACAACCTGCAAACAACTGGCCAGTTTTATCCAGCATGTAAAGTTAAAGAACGAAAACTGCAGAACCGAAATAAGAAAAATAACAAACTACTAGTATATAAAAATTTTTTTAAAACCACAAATTGCCTGAGACTGTAGAAGAAAAGTCTAAGAACAGTAAACCAAAAAAGAGTAAAATAATGACAGCAAAAACAAGAAAATAACAAACCTAAAAAAAATACGGCAAGAAAAGAAATCCGTAAACAGTTTGGATATTCGTGAAGCCAGTCCGGTGTAACGAGGCATACATACTACACTGTGGACCGTGTCGAGACGTACTTATTTCAGGATCGTGATCGACGGTGTGCCATGCGTGCGTCGTGCGCGTGATAAACAGACGCGAGACACGTTTCAACACGCTTGACTGGGGTGAGATTATGGGCGTTATAACACTGCAGACATTGTGGCGAGAGATAGGACGACGAAGTAAGAGGTCATAAATCAAGAGTGCTTCGATGCATGCAGTCGTTAGACGTGTCTAGATCCTAAAATAACTTTCGTCCTTGCGCACGACCGTTTGTTCCGCTGCACAACACAATATGTGTATATGTCGTGTCAATATCTGCCATTCTGTGCTATTTTGTGCTTCCGCATCCAACAAGTATCAGCGAACGAATTATGTTTTCGAATAGTCCGTTCGGAACTACCTGCTATCTCCGTCGACCCGTCCTTTCCAAAAATGTTCCAGTAATCGATCTTTTACAACCCAATAAAGGAAGCTTTACCGAACTTTGGTTAACGGCGAAGGTACTCGTAGATTTAACTGACTTGGCTTTTAAAAATTAAAGCTACAAGGGCAAAGTCGCTACTACAAGAACAGACTGATAATGCACAAAATGGAAATACTCATCAAGTCGTATCAGATTCACATAATATATACCAAAGTTAGATAGACAAGTACTTTTCGAAGTCGTGCGGTTAAGTCAAGGTCTTATGAAGGTCGAATATATTTCCTTGAGTTACAGCGGCGGCCGTAAGTATCCATTCCATGCTGACGTTTGTCCCGACGAATTGACAGACAGACAGACAAACAGATTGAATACCACGCGTATTGCAATATCCCGCATGGAGAGACAGGCAAACCGGCTAACTATATAAACTCGTTTTGTTTCACCGCCGACAGGCATTAAGTGCCGTCATTAAACTTAGTCCCACCGAGCTAAGTCCGATTTTTATCGGATCGCATTTCTCCAAAGTAAAACCGACTGCAGCACTACGAATTTCGGCATTAAACCTACCAGTATAGGCCTACTGAAGGCACCATCCCGAGTCGGATAAATACACACATCATGGCGCATGCCCCAAATTCCTACAGCGTTGTTGGGTTTGGGAGTAACTCGATCAGTAACAAAACGAATGTGCGCTCACACATCAATAAAATGCCACATCAAATAGATTTTTTCTCTCATTTTTAAAGATACAAAAACATTATAAACGACACCCAAAACCTATATGCAAAACGCAATTACACATCCTTTAAACCTGCACTGCCCAAATTAAATCGCACATACAAAAGACTATTAGCCCTTATAATTATGGTTTGGGGGGATATCTAGCTGCGGAGGTAACGGGCCATAGAAGATTTGGGAAAACTGTTATAAGACACGTTTGACACCATATACAGTCCGGGTATCTCCCTATGTATTCAACGATAAAGATAAAGCGAGATGGGTTCGCTTCAACGACACGGCAGCGAATGAATCACAGCGAGCTGTTGCCGAGTTGCTGCCCGAGTCAATTAGCTAGATCTGCTCGATGTTGGACTACGTCATCTTTCACTAGTAACATAACGTAGTCCTACCAAGACAGCAAAAGCAACATAACCCGTAACAGAATAAGCACACTGTAAAATGTGTAGCCTATACTTGTAACTATCTGATTCAGCCTCAAATTTCTTATAGTTTCTTAGATCGAAAGAGATAATTTTTGTGCGGACTCGATAACCCACAGGCGCAGCTGCAGTCAAGCGTAGGCTAATCAATCAAACATTCGACGTACTTTTTATTTCCTGTATCAAAAACGGCGCAGGTTAGGTGATACCTGGCGTACATTTATCTGTTGCTTTGTTAGCGCAGTCCGAAGTGGACATAAACTCGTACTGCGTATTCGCTTACCCATTCAAGCAGTGCTCTGACTTATTAGTAGCTGTTACACGGTTACCTGTGACCTGTAACAGTATCACAGCGGTATTTTTAAATAGCAAACCACACTCACGTCATTCTCTAATCAATGTGTTTGTTAATCACTCTGCGCACTGGTGCCGGTACGGGCCAGTGGCTTCTATCTCCCAAATCTGGAATTGAAATCGGGCGCAAGTTCTCTCGAGCTCAAGTCCCCCTTCCCCGTCCGGGTTTTCCCCCTGTTTGCCCCTCTATTTGCCGTTTTTACATCGCTTTTTTCCTACTTTCTTTTTCTATGCTTCAGGCCGCCTTTCCTTCCGCGTTCCCTCCTTGCCCAGTAAAAAATAAGAGCAAAATTTTGTTCAGAATTGATTGCCCGGTAAAAATAGGGGAAAAGTTTTGTTAAGGGTGCAGATAAAAACTTTTCCTCCATTTTTTCACCTGAAAATTAACACCTTTAACAAAAATCTCTTTTTTTGAAGCAAAATTCCTTTCTTTCTTTCCACAATTCCTTCCTTCTCTGTCTAAAAAGATAGAGGCGAAGTTTTATTAAGGGTGCAGATCAAAGCTTTCTTCATATTTTTACTGGGCGCAAGCCGTGCCCACTATTATTAGGTAGGCCCTATAGGGATAGAAGCTCTGATGCGGGGCTGTTGATGAACACGCCTAATTCGTGTCACGAAGCTCCTCGCTGTGCTAATACACAGACAGCCAGCGACTGTTACTGCAGCACTGTCGGTCGAGCGTCAGTGCCCTCCGTGTGTGTCTACTCTAGGATAATGTCTATGGTAGTAGTAGCCGTGGCCAGTCAGTTACATCACAGAGACGTGATGCACATACATCAACGTCTGTCTGTCTCTCTCTTCGCTGCTGCCAATGCCACCAAACTCAGCAGCCGGTGATGCGCTGACCTGGTGAGTTATCAAACGTTTAACGCGGTTATCACGGATATGGGTCAAATGTACGGCGATAACTGAAACTAAATGTCGGACGATGTGTTTAAACAGTGATGGGGGAAATCTTACATCGGTTCGTTAGTTCAAGTATCGGACAGTTCGTGATTGTAATTTTTTAAAACGTACACGAAAACAAGTACGTAAGTAAAAGTTAGCAAATAAAGAATATGGAAATGAGAAAGAAGGAAAGGCAAAGCAAAATAAAAAACAGATTTGGAAAAAAAGTAAATAGCAGATAAAAAAATAGGAAAATGAGAACAGAAAAAGCAAGAGTTTCGGTAAACAGAAAATAAGCGCAAAGAGGGAATGTTGCCCCATGATAATTTTCTGTATTCGGCGAATGCCTGGTTTAGGCAAACCGAGAACAGCTAAGTCCAATCTCTAACTCTCAATAATGGTCAGAGATTTCTCAATGACGTCAGGACTCGGCCTTGGACCTAAGAGTAAGGCTTTGTTTTCTTTATAGTCTTGAAGCGCACGTTTCCCTTCGCCGTGGCCCTGCGTTCAAAGTCCTTGCGTTGGTCCAGTGAAGACTAAATCCCCATGACTTAGTTAGGATTTCTGACTTACTGCAGCACAATTGTTTTTGGGGATTTATCGTTTGCAGCGAAATGTTCGAATTTTAAGCAAGTACAACCCTCGCTCGAAGATAAGCATTGTCCGTTGGTGTCACGCAGACAAAAACACATAAATTATTTGACCGTCAGTTTTGAGTGTAACCTTGAAATTTAAAGTAAGCCTACCATGTTTGTGCACAAATTTGTCAGCGATTTATCAGCGATTCGTGAGTTATTGTTAAAAAAAACAAAGAAACAGCTAAAAGAAATTCTTAGCAAAGATGTCGAAAACAATCGTGGCTACTGCGGACAGTACTAAACCTGCTTTACCTGTCTAGTGAACCTATCTAGTGAACAAACGCTTTACTAGACAGCTTTCGTTCAAGCGTGCGTTGCGGGTTGCCATGTCAACGCACGAAGCGGTCAATCAGGCTCATCAGCACGGACTGCAGCAGCTGCATCATGGTGACTGGTCCTGAAGCCAATCTTCTCCACGCTTCCACTCACTGATTCATTCCCGTCGTGGCTGTCGCAGAGTAACGAACGTCTGCACCTTGCTTTCATTCCCACTACAGGACAACGACATTTCATGGTTTCACACGTTGTGTTTGCTGCGGGGAACGGACATTTGCCCGTACGGACGTTTGCATGGAGCTTATACGTAGGTCGGTAGCGTCGTGATGGGGGAGGCAAAAAGCATCTGCCCTTTCCAGAAATTTTAGGCAATTGAAAAATTTTCTTTATATTGCAAAATGTGTTTTTTCACATATTTAAAATTGGGGGGGCTGAAAATTCCCATTTTGAGAAAGTTATGGGGACATAAGTGAGAATCCGTAATCTCCCCTGTCGAAAGTTTGCAGCTGCAGTGTCTGCCAGAATATTGCAACTTTCTGTCGCTTCTACTCCCTTAATTTCTAACCCATAAGACCGCTGCGTAGGCTTTGCCTTGCTGTTTTCTTTATTTATTTGTTCTTAACCGCTCTTGATACTATCGAGGGTTATAGGGTGTTTACACGATCGAGCAAACATCGAGCTGGCTCAAGCAGGCCTATTGGAACCTCGCCTTTTTGCTCAAATGTAGGCCTAGCTTAGGCTCTTAGCCCACAGCTGATCACGTGTTATATAGGCCTTCCAATTATAACCCGCCCGCCCTCGTAATTAGCATGATGATAACCACAGAACGTCGAGCTAGCTGCTCGATTTTTGCTCGATGGTGTAAACACTCTATTAGTCGCACCAATGTCCTCTCGGGTCGCACTATAAGCTTATAAAAGATCACTCTTCATGCTTGTCAGTCGCTGGTCTTCTTCAACAGTTATACCAGTTTAAGTCCGGCCCCATGCAGTGTTTTAATTGCCAGAGAGTTGGAGGTTGAACCCCCCAACAGTTTTCTCAATTCCCTAACACAGTGTCAAATTATGTACTATGGGGGTCTGCTAGATACATACGATTTACATCACAATTTTGGTCTGGCTCCGACCGTTGAAAAGTTCAACCCCTGATTTTTCACAATTCAAACACTGGGTCCATGACATGGTGTTGCTGAGCCAGCTTGTCTTGAATCTTGTACGTCTTATCCGTCTAGAAATCGCGTCTTGTCTGATTTCCTTTTTCAGGCACTAACCCACCATCTTTTGCCAAAATAGCTATTTTGTTATTAACTGATTTCGGCAAACTTCTCGTATGCCTGTAGAGCTTCCGGAATGCTGCACTTGTAAGCAAAAACAATGGCTTTATAAAAAGCGTACACAACGAGAGAGCTGGATCGACATAAAATAAAATGAAACAGAATAAAATTAAATGAAATTAGATGAACTGGAATAAAATAAATCATGCGCTGCGGCTTTCATTCCACTTTATTTCAAATCTGTGGCTAGAAAGTTGCTGCAGCGAAACGATATCGACGCGAGCCCGTTCACAGAATTTCCTGCGTGGAAACTGCGGACTAACGAGCCGCGGATTGCGATTCCGAGAATCCAGCAGGCCGCGTCAGGTCTCGCTAATATAGTGCGCAGCGGCTGAAACGTGTCGCCAGCAGCTGTAGCACCTGCGACAAATAGATGACCAGCGCGACAAAGCCGCGCTAACATCAAGAGATGGAAATCACTTTGATTCGTGTGTAGGTAGATTGTTTTTTATGGATTCAGGGGGCGTGCTTACTGTTTGACAATGCGCGGGTGCAGCTAATTATCATCATTCGCCGTCAACTGCAAGCCAAAACAATGGCTCATCATCTTAAACAGGGCTTGAGAGTGCAGCGGTATATAGTCCTAGGCCTAATGTAGGATGAAAGCCTGTCACTGATATTGTTTAATTTCTTATAGGCCTACTTTTAACATAAATTACAGAAAAATCCAATTTTTGTTTGCCACAGTAAAACAAGAAATTTGAGCTAATGCTTACGAGACGCACGAAAGCCTATAGCAGATTCCGGTTCAGTAGGCCTAGTTTAGCTGAAAATTGGGGTGTTCCCGCTAAGTTAATATACAAATAGGCCTACCAAATGGATCGCATAACGATAGTTCCGTGGCGCCATCTTGTGAATGATATAGACTTGTGTCGCAGCCCGAAATCGCCCAAAAAATCCATAAAACCCCCTATTTTGGCGTTCAAGGTCATTGAATTCGGCGCAAATCGAGAGCCAGTGTACGATTTCCTATAATAGTAACCTAGGCCCTATCTCGCACCGTTAATGGGATACAGCGACTTATTGGCCAAAAATCGCAAATTTTGCCTACCCCTCTCTTATTTAGCGTCCTCATTCGGAGTGACGCCCTTCGAATTTATGCAAAAGCTTTACGGTTCCTGAAACTAGAGTCTTCCAGGCAGCCGACGGTGAAGATTTGGTGATTCTAGCTTGCACCGCTGTTGACTGATCCACCCGTGTGACAGACAGACAGACGGACAGACAGACGGACGGACAGAATTGCGATGGCTAAGACGCGCTGAAAGCAGTAGCTGCTTTCGCGCGTAAAAACTACAGCTGTGACTAACATTCGATTTGTGTTCGTCCAAATAGGCCTATAACGGCTTTAGTGATAGCAGTCGTGCAACAAAAAACAAAATGTTCGACTAATCGCGCGTACGATATTCTTAAGTCTTAACCAAAGTTGCGAGTTAAAATTCAGAACTTATTTTGTGCTATAATAACATTGTGTAAAATTAGCTTAGGCTTACTTTATATTCGATGGTGTTTGGTACTCAGTGTAACTGTTGTGATTAAAATTACGAATGCACTTCTTTTTTAAGATGTCCGTAGCATAACTATGTTTTCTCTAAATACTGCACACCAATTCTACGGGGGTACTACAAGAAATGAGGACCAACCTTGCACATTTTGGGACCATCGGCTTAGGTTATCGCTCTTTACGGTCCCCATAAGTTACTTTCGAGTTCTGGGAACGTGTCGCAGCAGGTCTAAGGTTTATGCCTCCGGCTGTGTCTATCGAATTGGCCGCCGCCCGCAGCTGTTGCTTCTTATTGCTAGTAGACGACAAGATACGGCGACAGCTGCAGTGCGGGTGTCACATTAAAATGTCTCCCCCATGAAAAATCTGCCCGGGGAGAGATAATTACGGATTTGATATATCTCCTCCTTATTAAAATATCGCTGGCTTCATAAAAAGTCTCCCTATTATAGGATCGCCCGCGAGAAAAGTCTCTCTCTGGTCGACAATTTACCGGTAAAAATGCGTCCCGCCCAGGTGGCCGCCGGGCGGGACGGATTTTTACCAATAAATTGTCGGCCGGGGGAGACTTTTCTGGGAGGGACGATCCTATAATGGAACATCGACGGCCTTGGAGGCATCAGGAACAAACCAGTCCTGATAATACCCCACGTGGCTGTAAACACTGCTTCGCCACGTACACGCCGTACACCACTTGGAAACAATTTAACGGGACAAAATATGTGCCGCAGACTGGGACATTCGCGGGTTGGGTCTGCCGGTTGTTTGTGCTGGAACGGAAACGGAATATTAAAAGGAAAAACCAGCTCTAACCACGAGTGGCGCCAGAGTGGGGGACAGAGGAACAGTTGGTCCTTCTTTGGCTGCCCCCAGTAAAAATTTTGATGGCGATAAAGTGCCCTCTGGTAACCATATACACGCCAAAGAGTGACTTATTAAACATCATTTTTGCACGACAACACAACTATCTGTATGTTTTGCGTTTCCAAGTATTAAAAAACAGGCAGATTTGCGGTTTCCAATGAACGTTCAAAAGCTGAAAGCGTTTTAACTTTAGGGGTTTTTCTGATCCCGCTACGCGTCTTTTTGATGCACACAACAATACTGAATGAAGGTCCACATTTGACGGACGCAAAAAAATATTGCCCCCTGTGCCCTGGCCCTTGCAACACCCGTTGTCCCAGCTTTATTACTTCTATTTATGTAAAAAAAAACTGTTAAATTTATATACGGTGTAAGGCTGACATCGTGGTTGTAGATATAAAACAGCACAAATTACAATTTAATAATTCAAACTTTACCATTACACAGTCAGCAAAGTTCTTTTGACGTTGTGTAATGGTGATGTTTGAATTATGCAGCAGTACCCCTAGAAGTTTGAATACGAAAGTAAGGTCGCAGTTGGCCATTTCCCGGCTTACGATCAGCAGTTAAGCCGACATCAATCAAACTTAAGTTATAGAACATAGGCATAATTATTATAGTTCTCCTGAGGATGTTCGCAACGACATGGAAGGGCGCAGTGCTTTTTATCCCCCTCAAATGTGGAATCAAAATCGGGCGCAAAACCGTGCAACTTTCCCTCCACTTTCAGGCAAAGATCCCCCCAATTTCAAGCTTAAAATTCCCTACTTGGGCTTCTTTTCTTTTTTTATGATTTTTTTGTTCAATATGTAAATTGAAAAATAAAGGAAAGTAAAATAGGGGAAAGATTTGTTACAAACGTTTATTGCTTAGTAAAAAATCTTCATAAGGGTGTAAATTATTTAGTGAAAAATAGGGAAAAGTTTTGATCTACACTCTTAAAAACTTTTCTCCATTTTTACTACGCAAAGCCGCGCCCACCATTTGGCCCCCACATCAACAGCTGCCCCCATATGCCCCCATATGCTAAATTCGGCCCTGCCCACCAAGCATAGAGATAAAAGCCACTGCAGGGGCGTATATAACATACTATACGAATATTTTCAGTAGAACTTGTCTAGCCTAAAACTATTAAGGAAACAAGACGATGATGCAAAGAACAAATTCCTTTGAGACGATTAGTAGATAGATTTGAGAGAGCCGTAAACACTTTTTCTTACAGTGCTACCAAAAAGGGCTGGAGCAAAAAGTGGCGAAGGGCAAATTAACTTATTAACTCAGAGATACATTTAAGTCATAAAAGCTTGTTGTGTGACCGTTTTAACAGGGCTCATTACGGATCTTTCAGTCCGTCCGTCTGTCTGTCTGTCCGTGTGTTGCGTACTATCTCCTAACTTTATAGCAAAATTGGTATGTAAACGTCCCAAAAAGATAAGCAATCGATGAGCTAATTTTTTATTGCAAAAGATCGGATAGGGTTATGGCGGTGGGTTCGCAACTGTAGACGGACGGCCGCATTTTTTGTCGCCGCTGGGCCGACGCATTTTCAAGTTAACAACCACGTCTGGGTGGGTAAACGCACAGCTCTCAGCTGACGCCAATGCGATAATCAATATGCCAGTCGCCAAAAGATGGACAGCGTTTGTGCGGATTGTTAGAAATCGATCCGCATTCAGTTCGCAATTCCGACAAAAGTCCGCATAAACGTTTTTGTTTGCTTAAAAGGATCGTCGTCAACCTATAAGCAGATATCTGTCATTGTCACTGTTTGATTTGAAGTCGTCTATAAAAACACTTTTGTAGTATATCATGATTATTTCTAGTAAAAAAGACTTTTGTCGGAAAGTTCATATACATCATCATCCACTCCGATCTAATACAAGGCAGGACCAGATTTAAATATAATAGGGCTTTGTTCGGTAAAATTGTAGAGATCCGTATAATTTTTGGCTATTAGTGTACAAAATTCAGAATTCAGAATTCAGCGTTAATTACAACTGTAAGCAGTTTTCCTGCTATTAGGCCCTATTTGATTTGGGATACGGCTTCATAAACTTGGAAGCCTTATAACAAATGTTGCGCTGATGTCCAGAGTTCACTGGACTCTGGGGCCCCTTTTTGTGGCGCCCCTCTTCGGCCGATACATGCTGAACATGCCTCCGACGCACGGACCGTGTAAAGTTTGCGGATCGAACTGCTGGTGCGTGCAGCGGATCGTTGGTGATTCCGAGCACCTTAATCGGTGGACGGAATTCGCAGACTGGAGGAAGGAAGCGATCGCAGATAGGGAAGTTAAATTGCAACTGAGCAATGTATAATTGAACTGCTGCCCCCAACCGACGACCTGCCGAGATAAGTCTTCAACCTGCTCTGGAAAGTAGGCAACACAGGCAGTATTCGTGAAAAAAATGTAAAATCCTTTCTAAGCCGCAAGGCCATGTAGCGGTGCGTACGTGTCTGTTTCCCTTAGTCCTCAACTAGACACTAGCTTACACTGCAAGACCACGCATACGGGGCTAGTAGATGACGCACGCTGTGCTGCAGAAATAGTTATTACCGAAATAAAACAATTGCATTTATACGGAACTGAAAATAAAACAAAACGGTTGAGCTCCACTGTCACAGCGTATAGTTACACCGTGTGATGTATTTTTGCTTACAAACTTATTTACGGTTACGCACCAGGCCACGCTTGTAATATAAAATAAGTAACTTAATTACGCCGAGATGAAATGTATCTAATGGGTGTTTACACAATCCAGCAAACGTCCAGCAAACTTCTAGAGAACGTCCAGCAAACGTTCAGCATTAGCACGTGTATTTTGAATACATTTGCTGGAAGTTTGCTGGACGTTTGCTGGATCGTGTAAACACCCCATTACTTAAATTTTACAGCGGATTTTTTTCTGGGTAAAAATCGCCAATGTTGAAGTCAACGAAGATCCTAAGTTTGTTCGTGCGGTAACTGTCAAACCAACCCAACAGTCCCAAACCTATATGACCACGGACACGTCAACTTTACAGACGGACAGACAACTTGCAGTAGCAATACGGCGCTCTGTACGGCGAGCATCGCGCGAAAAACAGCATAGACACGATATTCGAAATTCGAATGCAAAAACTCAATATTGATGTTCATAACTTCTTATAATGTCTGCGAGCGTCGATCCATTCATTGATGCAAAGACGTTTTAATTGGGGGCTAAGAACCGCATCGATATTTTCTAAATAAAATTTCTAGCGAACTTTAATTTCAACTAGCATGTAGATTGTAGATTTTATTTCTCCTTTTGGCCGTGCCATGTTCGACAGCGAATAAGCTCGTGCGTGCGCGTGCTTTTTCTAGCTTTAAATGCGCCATTTCCATCAAGATGCACCACAATAGAGACGAAAGTTAGAAGCGGGGACCGGCAGGTGCAATATATTGCGTAGCCTACGTTAGTGGACAATGTACTTAGAACTTGGCGCCGTTGACATAATAAAAATTACAAAATGTCGTGTAGGCTTAGATGATTAGATTTTATTGACAGCTTCTCTTCTGTCGGACGTTATTTTTTATCCTCTTGTCGCACGTATTCTTGTTCGATCCATGCGTGCGCGGTAGGCTATATGGGCTTACGGTTGTCGACACTAATTACCAAGTCGCTGTAAGGCATATACAAATATTGTCGTGTATATGCATATAGCATGGCTCTTATATAGCCTATGGTACACTAGGGTGCCTTTGAACAATTCCTGCAGCCGGGGTGTTGCTAATGTAACTAATTAATTATTTAGCCTACGTTTCATTGCGTGAGAAAAACGTAAAATAAAATCGTCACGAGCGAAAATATAATTATGCACTAACAGATGACAGTACAGCAGTGCTGCACGTCTTGCAAATATAAAGCAAAACAATAAAACACACAGCTAGAAGTAAACCTAACAGTTAAACACAATGCTCAATAAATCAAAACTGGAAAATTGGTTTTAAAATATAAGCTTTTTAAGTTAAAAAAACTTTAAATTCTCAATCTAAATCTAGATTGTAGTTTCGTAAGGCTTTGTAGGCCTATTTGCTGTGCAACTTACACACCTAATTAAATTATTCAAATAAAGGTATAATGTTATATATCTTCAGTGGCGTCATTTCACAAAATCCTTGGGGGGTCCACTCTCTCCCTCTTCCTTTCCCCCTCCCCTC
>Ga0056128_1007190_pt1 | contig 14051 bp, 13 predicted proteins | sample WorMetLIZISLAND2_FD_71113 | JGI IMG/M metagenome (GOLD analysis project Ga0056128, IMG submission 71113) | Marine gutless worms symbiont microbial communities from Max Planck institute for Marine Microbiology, Germany - Olavius geniculatus... ... | reverse complement strand
GCCTAACGCAGGAGGAATCGCGGTAGACGGAATAAAAATCCGATTTTGAATATCTTCATCCGTTTCGGAGATATTCGCCGCCGAACTTCGAAGTCGTCCAAAATCGGGCCAAACTTTGCATGTTTTTGGCCCCCGAAATTTTTTTGGGGTGTGCCCCCCAAAATTTTGGACCGGCATTATAAAATAGTGCCTAGTACTGACCATCGTGCAAAATTTCACGCCAGTTGGCCCACGAATCTCGGAGATCTCGCGTTGCAAAAAAAAACATCAGCAGTAAAACATAAGTCCTTCCGAAAACTATCGTTTTCGGGCGGACTAATTATCAGTCTTTTTCTTTTTAACAGTGCAATCTGTCGAGTCGCGTTTTGTTTATTTACAATTGCGCCGTATTGTAATGACTATATCTATAGTAAAGCCCACAGTTTTAGACAGTTTAGTTTGATTTTTCCTCGTAGTTTGTTTATTAATCAAGCTATCAAGCCGACGATCTTATTAGTTATCGGTCATTTCTCAACTTTTGCAAAATTCTGCAAAATTCCATGAAAATATCAAAATTCTGTGGAAAAAAACGAATTCCACGACTCAGCTCGTCATTCTGCAGCCTGTGGAAAACTGTGGACCCTAATCATCAATATGAATATGAGGTTATGACGCTGTGAGATGCTGGTCATAACCAGTAAATTTACTCTACTCCGGGCCTGCTTCATTCCTACATCGGTGACTGATAGCGGAAAGGCAAACAATCTCAGTAAGTAACTAGCCACTGATTTAACTCAGCCTACTACCCTATGCGGGATGGAAAAATAAGTACAGGCTTTTGGGTAATGAAAATCTGTGCAGTATAAACTTACTTCTTGCCAGTCCGCCATTTTCCTTTGGCACTCTGATGATGTTAATCGAGCATTAAAAAGCACAGCGAGCTTACAAATAATATGATGCAGAAATCTACAACCGTTCTCCCTTCAGTTCTCAGAATACCCTCGACTAACTCTTGGATAAATGCTAAAATTAGCACTAACTGCATAATTGTCAATAAAGCAAACGGAGTATCGTACCGTGCAAGAAACGGATGCTTTAGATTCGGTCGTAGGATTGCCCGACTTGTCCATTATATCAACCGTGAACACAACGACACCTCCATTCTCAATCACTTGATCTTCTTCCGGTGTTACTTTCATTGACACCGGAGCTCCTGCAACACATATTTTCACTGATTTCACATATTTTTAAAGAAAATTTTGAGACTCTGAAAAGTATTTTTGTAATATGCAATGTTCTTGGTCACCGAGTATAACAAAATATCACACGACTTTTCAGTTCTTAAAGTTCCTTCAGTTCCTGTAGTACGACTGTAATTTCTTAAGTTCTTCAAGTTCACGTACTGTAATCAATAAAAAATTTCACTTTTTACCCACAAAAAAATGTTGACCAATTTCCACAATTTTCAACAGACATGTACTGCACAAAAATTGCAACAGAATGATCGATAACTGAACAACTACCTGAAACATTTCACATAAACATTCATTCACCGGTACAATCTTGATAGCAGTTTAAACGATGTTCTTACTTAGCACTTAGATTCTCTGGTCCTTGACAGGACAATGGGCAGCAAGAGTTTGCCATCTGCTTCTGTTTGTAGCCACAGCCCGGATGCTGTTCCAATTGACTCCTCGGTCCACCAGGTCTTCTTTAAATGTAGACCGCCAAGTCTTCGTAGGACAACCTCGTCTGCCACTACCACGAGGGGTTCATGACATGACATGATTGGCTGGTCGTCCAGGTGGCATCCTGATGATATGGCCTGATGTTCAGTGCTTCAAATACATAAAAAGATGTGAAAAATCTACCTCAGATCTGATATATGCCATGCAATAATGATGGAATTATTTGAAGTAGAGTAGTAAAATATCGCAAACCTGGCAACATACGGATCTTGAGAGAACACGAGTCTTCCGGTAAATGAGGAACTTTCACAACCAAGTTGAAGCTCTGCATAGTAACAGTCAGTTTAATCCACAATAGCAGAAACTAAACACTGACAGTAAAAATGTGCTCGAGCTATATCTGGATCACAAAGATTTCAGCTGAAAATTGCAGAAATTGGTTTGAAGTTTTGCAAATAGTGCAAAATATTATGGCTGCGGAAATTAATATGACATCATTAATCGTCAAAAATATTCAACCCTACTAAATTTCTAATTGCTGAAGGCACAACAATAAGAAAACATCATAAACTCAGAGCACATAAACATTTTACAAAACTAGATAAAACAACCACTAACCAATTGTATTGATACAGATAGTAGCTAAATACCTTACAATAGTTATAAATACAAATACACCATTCCTTGGGCAATTACCACTGTAAATTTTTAATCAAAATTAACCATTCATAATTCACACGACTGCTATCTCATCATAGACCTCAATGTGACAGACACCATGAAACAATCTAATTTCCGCGAAAAAACAATGGACGTACCTTGCCGATATTGCTCGACAGTGAACCGAGTGCTACAATGTCCTTAACAACCAGCGTGTTGCCTTTGACAACGACACCTTGATACGTGATGTCCAGCCCACTAGAAGTCACAGACCACACAGACTGATACTGCCACCTGGAAAATATGAGACTCGACAGCTCTGTGTGTCATTCAAATGATTCCCGACTGCCATCATATTACGAGTTACGTCTGGAGCAACACGTAGCAACATATGAGAATAACTGCAAAGAAGGTAACAGCAGTCATTGAAATGTCAACAGATTAGTAAATAAATGCAAAATCTGACAAAATAATACAGCTTTTAATCCGTGATCCATACGATTATGAAAGTGTAAGTGGAAAGAAGAGATAGCCGAACCACCTTGCTTCCAACTGTGGAATCAGTTGAGGATCGGGTTTTGTCACATGACCAAATGCATCCTGAAACTCCAGCGGAACCTGGAAAGGCATTCCTATACGAAATGGGCCTTCGAGGAAACCGATCGAGAACTTTTGTGGATCAGCCTCTGTAATCAATCAAAAGCATAAAACTTGGGATCGTACAACAAAACAAGCACACTGAGTATCGACTGCTAAAAAAGCATGCCAGCTAAAAATTTCTAACAAGATATTGACATACAGAGACAATACAAGAAAAGCCCAGCTAACGCAAAGGAAAAAGCGCAAAAGTGGTGCATGTTTGAAAGCCCGCTGCGAACAAAATCTAAGCTCACCCATCCTAGCAACAATGTTTCTTTTACAATCGCCAGAGGGCGCCAGACACCCGGTCTCACGCAGCAATATTGGCTAAGTATCTATAGTGTTTTATGTATTTACGCTCACCAGAGAGCGCCAGACGGCACAACAGATCTCGCTTAGCCGCATTGGCTTAAAATCGCAAATTTTCCCCAGCCCCACTCATTTAGCACCCTCGCTTAGGGTGACCCCTTTCGAATTTATGGAAAAGCCTTACGGATCCTGAAACTAGAGTCTTCCAGGCAGCCAATGGCGAAGATTTGGTGATCCTAGCTTGCACCGTTTTTGACCGATCCTTACAAGTGATGGACAGATAGTCAGACAGACAGAATTGCGATGGCTAAGACACGCTACAGCAGTAGCTGCTGTTGCGTGTTAAAAATGGAACAAAAACATACAGCTTCAAAGGTTACTGTTGTTTTATACCAACAAGCTTTAATTTGTCTATTGCCATTTGTACACGATGAATCTAGTCTGACAGTCCAAGGCAACAGTCTTGGACAGTATTTTATGTCTACACAAAAAACCGAATAAGTCTTTTTTTGTTACAGCAAAAAGAACAGATACATAACTACATTATGTTAGGCAGTTATTTGTGTTACCCCAATCATAATAAAATTTGACTACTGTACGGTCGCATATTACAAAAGTCTATAAAGTACAACAGACATGTGGCAGACCAGTAATAGAGAAATGTACGATGTATGACGGAAGATGTTTGCCAGAGACGACTGTCACGCCACCACTTTCGTTAAGCATCGCTTGCAGCTGTAGCGTGTAGCGGCCGATGTTGCGCAAGTTCTCTGTACAACAGGTCATTGCAACAGCTCTCAGCATACACGCTGAGAAAATAAACATTCATTATCATACACGGTTGACCAATAAACACCAGTGACAACCATTACACCACTATTCTCACTGAGCATTGCTTGCAAATGTGTTCCTGCGGTGGCCAATGTTACGCATACAAGTTCTTTGTGCAACAGGTCACTAGAACAACTTACAACATATATGAGCTGCGTTTTTCAACAGCTAACGTAGCGGAGTTGTTCACTGCTGACGTCATATTCAGTTACATATTCACGAAAAACAATGTTGATCTAACGCATAGAGCAGTGATTTTCAACCGGGGTTCCACGGAACCCAAGGGTTCGGCGGCTCGTCTGTCATCAGTAAAAAAAATAATAATAACATAGCATGTGAAATTACATCAGAACAAGCCATAGAAGTATTACGCACCAAATCCTTAGTTCCAAATTAACGCTTCTAGTAGTCTACTTTTACATACAGTGTTGAATGTTTTTCTTGTTGTTAACAATGTTAGAATATCTGCATTGAACACCGAACACTAACTTATTAGTGGCAGTGTTAAGGAAACGTGTGTCCATTTATTGGAAGACCTTTATTTCCTGAAACAATATGCTTGAAACATATAAAAGCTTCGTCCATTAGCGCAACTGGCTGGGGGGTCCAGACCCCCTAAGTTGTCCGTGGGCGTAAAAATGTAAAAGATCCAAAAACCAGGGTTTTGGTTACGGGTGAAATAAAAATGCTAAATAATATTATCTAATACGGTAAAATTAAACAAGTCTTTTGCCTGCTGCTTTATTGTCAGCATTTTAGGATTTTGCTCCAGACTCCCACAGGTTTTCTGCCTCTCGACTACGCTGAAGACATCGGTCCTCAGAAACCCTGAAAATTCCACTTTGCCTTGCCTACGCCATTGCATGGACTCATGGATCATTGCATGTGATGGGGTTCCGTGAGTGATTCTCACACTTATGTAGGGTTCCACTGCAGCAAAAAAGTTGAAAAACACTGGCACAGAGATATAACTATGGTCATCAGTACGAGCACATACCACCTCAGACAGTGTCTTACGGCACCAGGCACCGTACTAGAAATGTGAAAGTTAAAGATACACATTCACACTGTGCGACTCTTGGACGTAAAACTGATAACAAATTAGAAACGCGCAAACCAAAACAACAACAAACACGCCCACCAAAAAGAGTCACGTGACTAGAACGACCACAGTTTTACCTCGGTAGGCAGATCACGCTAGTGGTTGACCTAGTTGAATAATGAGCATCCAAATAAGGCAATAGAGGCGGAGTCTGGTAGAACAGACATGCCCTGTTAGCTATTGAAAAACGCCACTATGGTGACACAATAAACACTCGATCCATACACCACACTGGACCAATGAACACCAACATTAAACATCCATCTTATGTACTTTGTTAACAAATACAAATAGGTATTACAAGAAATAACGGCATACATGAACTAACACTAAACCTTTTCCATTTTTGTCAAACAAGAAATTAATCATAGTTGTTCCTCACTATTTGCTGTGGGAAATGTATGAACAAGACTGCAGTGCCTGCAAATGAAATGTGTACTCTGTTGGAAAACAAAATACTTAACTCTCTGATTCATGCCTAATGTATGAAGATCTGTCGAATAATTAAAAAATCTATAGTTTGTGTTGTTGTAATATAAAGATATCATGGTCTTTGTGAAAAATAAGAAAATACAGAATAAAAGAAAACATAAGCTGGTATACTGACCCATCTTGCGAAACCAGTATGGCCATGTCTTGCCGTGTTGACTGACAAACTGCGCTATTATCTGATCATTCCCCGACGATGCTGTCGTGCACGCATATACACAGAGGCACATAGGCATATGTACAGAAGTACAGACAGACATACAAAGAGAAAGACAAAAACATTGCAATCTGATCCATAGACAAGATAAACCATAGATATTGAATTCAGCAAACACTTTGAAGCCCAAAAAATGCCATGCCCACTCCACATATGCACGATGAATATTTAATATATCTCGACTTATAAGCATCCTTAATTTGGTTTGCATAACAAAAAGTCCTAAAGTTACAGCTACATGATCCAAAAGTTCATGAAATGCTATTTTAAAAAATAAAATAGCAAAAACAATCTGATTTGCTGGCAGACGATAATGACGTTCACAACGTCATTGCCGAGTCCTATTTGTAGCTTGTTGGATCATACCACTGAAATACGCATGATGAATATTTAATGAAACGGGCTTCAACTAGTTGCAAATGGCGAATGGTGAGCAAACAGTCTACTTATTTATTTTGTCTATGCTCTGATCATAGCCATCATATTAATCCACTGTAAAATGGCAAAATCGGCAATGCCTTCAATTTCATTGTCAAACTTGCTGATCCAGTCCATTCTTGATGAGCAAAAATTTTACAAACGGCCTTACTTGCCTTTCTATCTTTTTACTCATCAAGATTATAGTGAGTGAGTAAGTAAATAGGGTTTAACGTCCCGCCTGACAGTATATAGGTCATTTCGAGAACAGCCTTTCCAGGCAGAATGCACACAAATACATAGTAATGAAATGGTAAGTTTAAGATTATAACTCACAAGACAACGCACATAAGAAACATCTACTTGTTACATAAAATTCTCGACTACACCAAAGCAAATCCATATATCACTTGTCTGACACATACTAATCAGAAATACAAACAAGAAATATTATTAGATTGTGACATATCTAATGTACTCCTTGCGCGCATTATTTTCTCCTGTATTCTTGTAAGTGCTTTTTCGTTCTTTTAAACTTGTATTAGAGACCCGGCGTCAATTTGAGACCAGACTAATATACTTATAGTGACTGGCATCTAAGTCGTTATTGGAAATTGTCTCCCCGTCTATCTGTTACCGTCATAAAAATATGGTGCCTCAAAGAAAATGGGGTCATGACCTTGACCTTTCTGGGTCACGTGATGTCATCGGTCACATGACCATTCGACTCGAGATGGTCAACTTCCTATGGGTGGTCCATTGCGACCACGCGTCTATTTGGTACTGTTATGGAGATATGGCCGTTTGAAGTTTTTCCACGAAAGCTCTTCCAGGAACAGAGGTCGGTCGTCGATCGATCCGCAATATAACACTGATCTCATATACTCCTCTTCGCTACGTTAGAAACGTAGCGTGCAAGGAGTGAAAACTCATGGCACGATACATACCATGCAGTGTGAGCTTGAGTTCAACGAAGAGTTTCTTCTGCTGTGAGCCGGGCAACTTGCTGATGTACTCACCACGACGGTTGCTGATCTCAATACGTATATCACCTTTCAGACACATTCAGCAGATCTAATCAGTATCGTTATATCTCAATGCAAAATACCTGCACATGGCTGGTCCAAATCACATCGCGCGACATTAACAAATACGCACTGTCGCTCATGCATTGTTGCCCACGCACTGTTGACTGTGCAACATTAAAGTTGTCACAGCTTTCTCGTAATTGTATACTTGTTGACTTGTAAAATTGTTTGGTTTTGAGGTACAACAAAACTGGCGTAACAATCATCATTAAAGATTTGATCCCCTCGGTTTGCAAAATGTTGCCCTCGATCTTTAATCTTGAGGCAACATTTTACGAACTTCGAGGATAAATACAACAAAACTGGCATAACAATCATCATTAAAAATTTGATCCCATCGGTTTGTAAAATGTTGCCCTCGATCTTTAATCTTGAGGCAACATTTTACGAACTTCGAGGATAAAATTTTCAATGATGACCTTGATGCCAGTCACTATTTGTATACTATCAACCACTGATCACAGTACTCAACGGTGTTAAATACATGCTATGTATTTCTAGATGGCTTTTCGCAACCAATCAGCAAAAAACGTGACTAATTCCACTTCCTGGTATTTCTGTGATAGCCTTTAAAACATTTCCATAATATTTCCAAGTTTCCAGAAAATTTTTCAGCTTTCCAATGATGGCTGCATCAAAGAATGATGACTTGTCAAAATATACTAAAATCATCAAAAATTATCCCAAATTGCTGTAAGTATCCAGTTGTAAATAAAATTTCTACGGGGGATGGATAACAACATTATATTGCATACTGACGAAATGGCATAAAGTTACCCTACCCTACCCTAATAAACAAAACTTAGAATGGAAAATAGCCTTCAAATAAATGAAAATTTCATTTCAAATATGATCTGTTGCAAGAAAATGCCGAATAACCACTAAATACCGATAGTAGAGCCAGCTGGCTTAACGTCACCTTCCTTTATGTCATCGCCACCAGGAAATGTCACCACCAACCGATCTGGCAACCTGGCAAGTTAGTAGTTGAAATTGGTCAATATAAATCATCTTGTAAAGCGAATAATCACAAGCATTGCAAAAGTGGCAAAAATTCAGGGTTCGCACTTTTTCACTGACAAAAAAACTCAGGACTTTTCTAAAACTTTCTAGTACCGCCATAAATATTTTCCAGGACCTGTTCGTAGCCCACGAACGTTTAAATATAATGTACTAGTACCACAAATTAAAAAGTAAAGAACTACAAGTAATCTACGAGCGAAGCAAGCAGAAAAAATGCTTTCCATTTGAGCCTACGAAAAATGTGTGGTTTTCAAGGATATTTTCCAGGACTTTCCAGGACCTTAAGCTTCAATTTCCAGGACTTTCTAGGAGGCGTGGGAACCCTAAGTTATGAAAGCATAGACATTAAGAAGTTGACTGCTCCACTTCTGTTGCAAACTGTCCATGTGTCCCAGGTGATGTAGGAAAAGTTCCATTGAAGAAGATTACAAATGTTCAGTCAGAAATTAGTCAAAAAACATTTTACAGACAAAAGCACATACAGCCAACAAGAAGCCCAGCTGTCGCTAGGACAGCTGACTTTACTGGTTGTTAGTAACCTTCAAGGTCATCCAAGGTCGATGATATTCATTTCATCTGAAAAAATGTATGCCACTTCCTATTAGTGATTAATAATAACATTGGCTGTATCTCTCATCGTTTCCAAGATATGGCTAGTTTCCACTGAAAACACACATTTTTCCTACCCCTTCTATTCAACCCCAAATTTGAAAATGTTTCCCTTGCACTAGATCACCGAAATTTTGCATGCCTAGGTTTAAGAAGCATGGCTAATTATTCATGTAGAAAACGTTCACCTAAGACTTACCCGTTAGCCAGGGTACATCCGTTGCAGATGACAACGGACAGACAGACAGACTGATGAATGACAATCATAACAAAAGCTTGACTGTTATTTAAGTATGGTTAGCTAAAAACAAGACTACATAGACACATAAACAAACTGATACAGAAAGACCACACCCAAACATGCAGTAAAACAAAGACAACGGACGAACCTGCCCTCTTCTTCATAGATGCTTTTCTTGATCTGGTTCAGCGAGGCCGATCGGTCAAGCTTTGCAAGCGGATAGATTTTCACTTCATCGTAGAGAGTCTGTGGCTCTAGGCGTACCTCAACGTCGCCACCAGTAGCATAGACGTCATCATCAAAGTCACCATAGAGAAGAAACCGTTCCACCACACCGTATGCCACCGGCAGTACTCGAGCTATCCGCACCTGACAACATACGCCGAACAATCAGTATGTTCAAGTGGTCCAAAACGTAAATGCAAACTGGCCCCCACTGTCTGCATGCTCTCACACCTTCTGCAATTCTGAAGTCAATGGTCATTTCCACTTACATGGCCCTAAGCTCGCAGTAAGCTGCAAACACAGCTTAGTTACCTGGGCAGTAGGCCAAGCCTCTCCCAATACTGACATTACATTCCCCGCAGTTGGTGGCGTAGCATAGTGGTTAGAACGTCGGTCCTGGCCGGCAAACTTTCCCTATCCTGCGCTAGACTGATAGATGGCCGTGTGACCACTTTGTGGGTAAAGCGTCCGCTATCAGTCAGCCAACCAAGCCAACTCAGCCTGCCATCCCTCCGGGGTCGGTTAAATGAGTAGTAACCCATTTTATGGGTTACGGAAGGTGGGGACCTTGGTACAGCTGACTGGGGCTGCTTGGCCTGGCCGCTGCACTAGCCTGTGTCTGCAGGCTGCACACAGTGGCTGGGCGGCCGGTACCGGCGGTCGGCGGCTCTGGTCAGTGACGAAAGCGCATTAGAGGTGTGTGTACGCGACAATGCGCTATACAAATTGATGATCTTTTACCTTTAGGCCGTTATCAAAGTATATTGCTTGGTCATAGAAGCACATCTGTGTAAACAACTAGCCCAGGGTTGTTACTTGGCAATGAAGTGGCTGGTAGTCAAACCAGCAACCTCGCGATTGCTGTCAGATACTCTTAACATTAAACTATAATGCAACACAAGTGGTGTATTATTAATTAATGACATGACTGCTATGCAAATGGTAGGTATAACAGTTAGCTCTAGACTTGCAACTTTCATGATATGGTTCCAATCTTGCTGCAGATCATTTGCAAGCAACCTTGAGCAAGTTGCTAACCTACTCTGTGCTCAGATCAGTTGAACTCAGCCTCCTATCCTTGGTGAAACAGCAAATAAACAGTAGCATATGGGCTACGGAGGCCAAGTGTGATGTGTTTGCATGTTACAGTTGTTACACTGTGGTTCTGACTGTTTGCTAGCATGGGCAATGAATGGCCAGTGGCCACATAATGTGCCATGGTATCATTAGCATATTCCAATTAGGCTAAATCAGCTGCCACTTCTGTCAGCTCCGAAAATCCCAACATTTCCAGGTTTTCCAAAAAATTAATAAACTGGTGATTTGTCAATGCAAACTAGGAAAGTCTGAAAACATGTCTAAACAGACGACCCACTGACCCAGCTTATGCAAGACAAGCATAAACCAAACATCTAATACACCTGTAAGCAGACACAGAAAAAGGAGGGAGGTGGACGAAAGAACCAACAGCCTGCCAGTCCACCCCTCGTTGTAAGATGGTCTACATGTTTCAACATGTCGACATCTCTGCTCGATGACAGTCCATCCAGCACAACGGCTGCAAACAACTTCGATTCCCCCTCCCTCACTCTTCTTCGTATTGGAAAAAAGCTGTTGAGCTACCACAACAACAGAAAGAAAAACCATCAGAAAAACACACACCAGTGAGCCCTTCTTGTAGGTCTTGTTGTCCCATTCCACTTCCTCAAACACGCTCCACGGAGCCTGGTATTTCTTTGGCAGGTCGGGACGTGTGATTGTGCCAACGAAGCTGCAGAACTTGATCTGCTTGTCAAACTGTTCGTGACAGTCTCGCAGCCAGTTGATGAACTCCCGAGCTATGTCCGTACGCTTCTCCTATGCACAGACATGCAGACAAGCATCTAAAGAGACACAGTTCCAGTCCGAAGATAACTTTGGAGAGCTCAGACTTCCATTCAGACCAGTGCTGCCAACTAGTGAATAAAAACGACTTATATAATCTCTTACATATATGTGGCATCCCTTCTTAAATAATCCACGATCCTGATCATAATCTGATCAACTGGCACTTCGAGCACCGCCATCCTTTGAAAAATGCACCAGATGTAAATGTAAATCTAGCGCTAAACGGATAAACAGACACAGGTTAAAAACATAACCTCTTTCCTTCAATGAAAGCAATTTTTGTGCAACTTCACTCTTATGCGAAGTTACTCCAGATCAGGCCTTGTGCCAAAAACGGTCGATTTAAAACTATTGCAGCAACTTTTACAGGCCAGATGCTGTTTCTGTAACAGCAATAACATAAATCAATACGCTTATTCAATGATTTAAGCCAAAAATATTTATAAACTAACAGCGGCGCAAATTCTGCATGATGTATACTCATGCAAGCAGTATAATTCCATAATGCTAACATATTTGCACATCACATATAATTTCAACAATATAAGTCCACTTACCACAGTTTCGGTGATAACACGACGACCGGTTTTCTTTGATTCCTGGAACATAAAAAATAATCATTAGCATATGCTGTAAATCAGCTGTTAGACTAACCAACAAGAAATCTATACCAAATATTCGCTAGTGCCTGTAACATAAATAGGTAGAATTACAGTCCAATAATGTGGGGCCCAATTAGCATAGCATAATGTAGCCATAACCATACTTGCACTCACCATATATTTCATTTACTGTCAACTAATATGTTCTTGTAAGTTACGCCTGAGTTATTTGTAACTTTGTCGTTAAGTTTTTCTTACAATTTTTTTTGCAAACCACACCATTTTCTTAAGATTTTTGCAACCCTGATTTTCCCTCTTAGAGTTTTCAGTAAGTTTTACTTGTGAGCATATTTAACGAGGCCACTGAATAAATTCCCGACCCACATACTGTACAAGTGGAGTAACTACATAACCGATGTTGTTACCTTAGTGATGATGCGTGCGTAGGTCGTGTCCTTGTCTCGTAGCTTCAGCTCGAGGTCAATGAACGTCAGCTTGTTTGTGCTCACTTGGAACTTGTCATTTGTCCACAGTACTCCGGACACTCTATCCCAACACATGTACCCACACAACGTACTGCAACTCAGCCTGGCCATCCCTACAGACACTCTAAACTCAACCTCCAAATACTGTATGCACACATGAATCACACATCCTGCCAATCACCATTCATCATGCTAGAGCACTGATCCCGGAAATCCCCGCCTCCATTGCAATTCATGTCTGGAATCTAAATGAATCATTACGCTGATAGTTGGAAAATTGCCCTGTCACTGATCTCACCATGCCCTTACTGAGCACAGAAACCAACTGAATTAACATGGGCCAGCCAGGAGATGCCAAAAATTCCACAAAAAAACATAAAACAGACCAAATCAAAAAAGATATAACCAGGACAAATAATTCAGACCCTGCGGATGTCTGGACAAAAATGCAGCAGAGTGCTCACAGCTATCTCAACCAGTCAACATGCTAGCCAGGTTTACATATTTAGCAACATTAATAAATGCAAGATATCAAAAACTAATAAAATAGTAGAAAACGGAGAATGAGAGACCTGTTGAAACAGTCTGGAGGAACCCCAACATTCTTCTTCTGCATAGAGCACCAAGAAAACCTACAACATTACACAGCATTGCAAGAGTTCAACCAGTTCATATGACGAATGAGCTCTGGACAGAGCCAGCAAGCTTAATAACAATAATGATAATAATAATAATAGGGAGACTGTCGCGAAACCACATACTTATTTCAGCGGTCTCCTTGGCGGTCCAGTGCTACAACTTGGCAGCCTTCAAGAAAAACTTTACAGTTCCTACCGAATTCGACTAGTGCCACTCCAGCAAGTTGGTTTTTGTTTTTATCTTTTGTTTTTACCCTCGGGAACCTTTACTACCAAGGTATAAAAAATAACTAGAAATTTGGGGCAAAGCCCAACGTGAGTCCGCCCAGCGCCCTAAGTCCGATTGGGGGGAAATTAGGGGGGATAAAAAATGAGGGGGGAGAATTTCCCCGGCATCAAAGTCACGTGGCACGAACTCAAATGCATTGGCATACGCCGAATGCGCATTGTCGACTTAGGGTAGGTCAACATTAGCGCTTATAACTTTGTTCATGGTGGACGGAATTTCACAAATTTTTTTTGTTCAACGCCGAAAAAATCACTCTCGTCAACGCTGTTTAGATTATGTCCTTATCTTTATCGGTTCCAGAGATATTTGCGCTCAAACTCAAAAGTTGTCGTAAATCGCACCGATTTTTGAACGTTTTTTGCCCTCCCAAATTTTAAGGGGGGCGGTGCCCCCAAAATCTGTACTTGCGTAAACACCCCAACATAGAGACATGTCAAGTGCTAAAGAGTTTCGTCGGGCTACATCCCTAACTCCGAAGTTATAAGCGCTAATTTATTACATTTTAAACCAATTTTTAACCCCCCTTTGAAAAAAAGTTGTAAGGGGGCCGCCATCCCCGGTGGGGGGTGCGCTAGTAAGACTTGGTCATTCTCTAGCGCGTGTAAAAATTTGGGGGCGCAGCACCCCCTAGGG
>Ga0056128_1007189_pt1 | contig 14052 bp, 5 predicted proteins | sample WorMetLIZISLAND2_FD_71113 | JGI IMG/M metagenome (GOLD analysis project Ga0056128, IMG submission 71113) | Marine gutless worms symbiont microbial communities from Max Planck institute for Marine Microbiology, Germany - Olavius geniculatus... ... | reverse complement strand
CGTAGTAATTCCAACTCGCCCTCTATTTCTCGCACGTCTGAGCGTATTTTCGAAAATACGCTCAGACGTGCGAGAAATAGAGGGCGAGTTGGAATTACTACGAGCACGAAGTGGATGAGGGGATGAGGGACAACGATGCAGTGAAACTGGGGGGGGGAGAGAGAGAGAGAGTATTAGATGGACGGTAACGTGGAGTGCTGAATAAGCTGTCAGGTACATGAAGGCGGTCGGACCGACTTAATAACCATAGCACTGAGTGATGCTGCTCGACAGAAAACAGCAAATTAAACGGAATTTCGCGAGATGCTGGCGCCGAATGCTTATTAACGTTGCTTTATACGGCTACTGAGCACACGATGGCTTGTAATTTGCAACGTCCTTATACTGGAAGTTTGACGCTCTTCTGGTGCATGGCTACTCTCTGTAAAACACGCTACTCTGTTTACCAGAATGCCGAACATGAATATACATAACTATACGTTAATACATTTAGACATAAAATGCACGAATTAAAACACCAACGAAAAAAACACAACATTGGCAGTTTTAACGGTGCACCCCTTCAAGCCATAAAATTTGTCGGCATCTGAAACGAAGAGCTCATAAAACTCCCGATTTCACGTATGCACGTCAACGTTTTACACTATTTATTATTCTTACAATGTATGTCGCACCATTCTGCCTGGAAAAATTTTCCTGCAGGCTGAGTGGCTGAGCATGACCAAGACACGTGTGATGACTGACTGATTGAGTTCCATCGAACGTGCATGAAAGTGTTTCAGTCACGTGCTGAAGACAGTCGTCGACGCTTACGTAACACGAGAGTGCACGAGATGTTCTCCGCGCGCAATTAGCCTGCTCATGCTGATTGTCAAATTTCATTTCTCCCTGCAGTGTTCCGCAGTGTTTTTTACCCAAAACTTTTATTTGAGACAAAACATCTTGCTACACAAAACACATACTATTAATACACATCACATTCGATTGTCGCTGTTGATCCATAAAATTATTTAGTATTAACTGTAGCTTTGCAATTATATCGTAATCAATAAAAGGCGTCAGTTTATTTTTATGATTGCCTGACAAATAAGGCCGATTTGATCAATTCGTTTATATTTGCGTTCTTCAGATAAGCTGTCAAACAAACTAAAGTGGAATTGATCATCGTGCATCAAAGCTTTTGTCGTGTTATGTGTGAAATAATGTTCAAGCGCACACTATACTACGTAATAGCCTATTTTGTCTTATTTTCTTGTTCCGTTTATTTGCGTTTTTTACTTTTTAGCAAGCACTGCTTGTAAAGATATCCAGCGTCTGTAGGAAGTATTTTCAACAGCAGCTTAAGTGGAAGCTAATTTACGGCAGTTGTTTAGCAGAGCGGCATAATAGTTGGTTGACGAACGACGACGACGATGAACGAGACGGAAGAAAGAGCATCTCGGCAGCAGTTGCAGCGATCAGAACAGAGACGAAACGACTTCATCGATCAAAGTCTACGATAATAAGCGGCGAGTTCATGATATCGGAGGCCGGCGTATCACCGCTGAACTGAGTGAGGCTGCGGGCAGCAATGGATGGGAGGATGAATAGATGGATGAAGTCGTTGGCTGCGTTCATTAAGCTGCCGTCCCGGTCCCGTCGCTCTCCACAACGATAAACCGCCGCCGCCGCGGCACTCAGAATTGTTCGGCATTGCCCATGTCGTTTAAATTGAAAATGTCTGATCGATACGGCCGCGTCCGCGGGTCCAGCGGCTGGACAGAAGACTGGTCAGTCAGTCTGCGTTCATCAGTCGTCAACGCATGCAGCCATTGTGTGTGTCCCTGCTGCTGCTGTTGCGGCTGCTGCTCGATCTCCTTCCTCCCGTCCCGTCAGTTTCAATGGCGGATTGAATGATTAGACGTCCGTCCGTGGTTAGACGATGACATAGGTAGGCCTACCGTAATTTCGGTTGTTCCAGGATTTACTCGGATATGTCGAAAGATAAAATTAGCGATGACTATGCACTACTTGTGGTTAAACTATAGCATGGCTTTCGTTCATCTTTTATCACTGTTACCGTAGATTGATTTTTTTTGCGACTCGACATTGCAAAATTTAGTAAGCTGTTGATATGTCTAACTGTTCGGTTGTACACGCACTTTGTGTCCGTATGAAAAATAAGCACCAAAATAAATTGCTATGATTTACTTAGTGGTACTAAAATGTTTAGTTTTGTCTGGAAATTGAAATTTGCGAAACGTAAAAAACGTCGACTAAAAGTTGCATGTAAGTTTAGTGGAACAGATGACAATTTTAATTTTAATAACGTTTAAAATGTATTACTAAAATTTTCCACTTGGCAGCATATGATCGATTATGAGCTCAGTTTTGCCAAGGGAGGTGTTGAAGTCCTGGAAACAAAAACTACAGCCACAGCAGGCGGTGATTGCCAGCTGACAGGTATGAGTAAAACAGTAAGAAAAATGTCAGTAAGTGTAAGCATCAATCCGAAAAAGCTTGTAGATACGAGGCAATTCTAAAATGCATTCGTGCATGCAATGCCAACTGTATCAAATTCACCGTTCATGAACTGCAGTCATGCCACCTTACATGCGCCGATGCCGCGAGAGCCGGACGCTTCCGCGTGCGATGACCGAGACCTAATATGATTTGCTCGGCGGAAGTGGAATTCGTCCACGTGACAGACCGGAAGTTGCCTCGATAGGCTTAAATAACGTGCGGTAGCGAGGAGAGGAGAGCGCGAAAATGAGATCTGGACACATGGAGGGCGAAGGCACGAAGACGGCGAAGAGACGCGAGTAATGAAGCGGTCGACCAGCACCAGCGGCAGACCTGATATGTGTTTATAAGGACGAGTTCGTCTGTCTGTCTGTCTGTCTATATCAGTCTGTCGGTGGGAGAAGAAGAAGACGACGACATTAGGATGCGAGTGACGTGCGCCGATTACAGGTCGCCGGATTACTAGCAGCGTGCGAGTTAATATGACAGGCTGCGGGCTTGAGGCAGGAGGCCGGTGTGCAGCAGCAGCAACATGTGACGGTCTGCAGGACGGGCGTGGATCAGCACATCACGTTGAGGTCGACGACAATTATAATTGATGGCCGCCTGACTCTCGACTCTCTCTGTCTCACAGGACCGATAACTCATCGTGACGACGTGATGACGTCGTGGCCAAGGGCGCACGACAATGACGACATGACGTCACGCAATCACGTGATGCTACAGTATAGGACGTCTGTCCCGTCCCGCCTGCTCCCTGCTTGCTTGCCTAGCTTTTCAACGCAGTGACGTCAGTGTTACGTCAAAGCTGAGGTGTTATGATTGCATACAGTCGTACTTAATGCATTTTGCGAAACATTTTCTGTCGTTTATGGAGAAGGACGGGATACTCAGCATTAAGATGCCCAACAACCGCTGAAAGGCTGGTCATTGTCTAATCTCTACGCATTGAGGCAGAATTGACGACGCATCGTCAAACACTTCGACCCTTGGGTGCAGTCTGACATTTCGGCATCGCGCCACTCATTTTGTGCCAACGTCGATTGGCGAAAACAAATCAGGTCGCGTTTAAATTTGCATGCCGACGGCAAATCCGAGCGCTGCATCGATCGCGCCGCCGTGTGCGGCCGCGGCTAGAGCTACTGTCGGCCAGATATTCGTGCGTGTAGGACAACTTGCAATCCGCGCCGGTCGGATCGTCGTGGTCGGTCGGTCGGTTGGTGTTCGACTAAATCCGCTACAGCCGTCGTTCGTACAGCAGGACGCGTGCCGACGTGCGTCCGCGGATAATATCTTTGTTTATTGCGCGCGCTGCTGCTGCTACTGCTACAAGCCGCGAGGTGTCGCTGCGCTGCAGTGTCGGGGCGTTGCGGCTACTTGACCGGCGTTTTGCGATCGTTTGACCCTGCAAACAATCGCCGGCGCCGCTGCTGCCGCTGGACGACGATCCATCATGTGGCGTCGTCGTTAACTCTGCATGCCAGGCTGTGCGTCGCTCCGGCGCCCTGACCGCGTGCGTCCGTCGGGAGAGCCGCCGGGAAGACGCTGCCGGTGTCACATTAAAATGTCTTCCCCATAAAAAATCCGCCCGGGAAGAGATAATCACAGATTTGACATGTCTCCCCCTTATTATAATATCGCCGGCCCCATACCCCATTTTAGGATCGCCCCCATAAAAGTTTCCCTCGGCCGACAATTTACCGGCAAAAATCCGTCGCACCCGGGCGGCCGCCGGGCGGGGCTGATTTTGGCCGGTAAATTGTCGGCCGAGAGAGACTTTTCTAGGGGGGGGCGATCCTATAATGGGACACCGGTAAGACGCTAGCCCACTGACGAACTGCGACGAGTCACTCGCCACGCGCTAACCATCAGCTGTCTCGTCCGTCCGACTTGAAAAATGAATCTAATTACTGCGCTAGGAAGATCTATACACTCGTCTTCCGCGTATATCGTCCCATTTTTCATTTACGACCGGCGACAAATATTTGTTTGTGCCCAGTGTATATTTGCGCACTGCCATCTGCTTCTTTATAGGTTCGGTCATTTTTCGATTATGCAATGCAATGGGGAAGATAAATAATTGTCAGTTGTTGCCAACTTTAGCAGAAGTAGCCACACGCCTTAAAGTCAAGTCACATTTTTCATTGAAAGGTTTGCTCTAAATACTCTTTTTGTCTTACAAAAACTGGCAGCAGTATAGCAGTAACTGAGGTAGTTATTACATTGTAGTTTATTACCGCAAATAAGCTAATTATGCATCCATTATCAGGATTCAGACCGGATGAGGCGTGGGATAGGAGCTTCGCTGCGTTGTTCGGTCGTAACCACCCGTCGGTGTGGTGCGCCATCGAGTCACTGTAGAAGGATGCAGCAGCGGCGTCGACGACACTGCTGCAGAATGCACGTGGCCAGCCGCCGGCAAAGCATCTCAAGATGTCCACCCAGATTCTGCAGCGTCAACTGCACACCATCTGTGCAGCACGCATAACTATTACACTCTCCAATATACTGCATATATTGCTCTATGTGAAACATTAATGCATTTGGATATTTGCTATTTGACCATGTCAGCGATTGATGCTTATACACGAAATAGAACTTACACTCGGCAGCGCTATACATAGGGGGAATGTCCGGGTATGCAAAAAACACGGGGAAAACGTCCAGGGGGAACGTCCGAAAGGAGGGAGTGTCCGGGGGAGAAATGTCCTACACCCTCTAGCCTACAGTACGTGAAAGGCAGCAAAACGAAATCCAATATTCGAGTCGGAGTGCGACTTGGTTATCGACTGAGTAAGCGTTTGTCCATAAATTCGCGGAACACAACACCACATAAAATCGACGACTGAAACATGGAGGTCATGCTATACGGTCAGATTTGCGTATAGTCTGTAGGCTTACACTGCATAATAGAGAAGGAAGGGACAGCGCGGCAGACTGCGAAAGATCAATACCTGTAGTGTCGCAGATACATTTCAGTGGGCGCTCTCACGTTACCGGTATACTATGTTTGCGTCCACGGTCAGCAATGCATGCTGCACTCATTATACAGGTAAACTATGAAGGCCTAACTTACCTGCATGTTATACATATACGCAATTCGCATCATGCATTCGCGAAAGCTGAATGCACCGAGATATTCTGACAATATAATAGGCTATAACGGCTGATTGCCAGTACACGAATCTGTTTGTGCGTATATTAAGCAAAAGAATTACAAATATAGGCCTATTTGTATTTTTTACTGATTTATACCTAACTTTTACAGTCGTAACACACGGTTATTGGCGCACAGTCGATAGACGGCAATGAACACAAGTTGACATTTTTATCGCGTTTTTGAACTGCACGATTATTACAGCTTCAGAATCTGCACATTACTGGAAATCTTAACACTCACCTTCGTTTTGTACGTTTATGATTTGCTGGCGTTTTTGCCCGTGTTGTTGACAGAATACCATCTTAACAAAAACGTTCGAACAGTTACAGTATAGGTAAACGTTCGTGTGTTAGCCTAAATGTGAACGCCTGATGTTTGTATAGAAATACTATTTTAAGCACAGGTATTTTTGTATATATGCTTTTAATTCATAAACTTCTGCCTGTTGATGGGTAATGTAAAAGAAAGATGGAGTGGACTGCAGCGCGTCGTCATAAAGCGACGAACGACGACGGCCGTGTCGTCGACTCGTCTTTGCAAATGACGTTTGAATTAATCGGCTACTGCAGGATGGTGCCTGTTGTCAACCACGTCACCTTGCAGCGGCTAATGAAGACCAGCGCCATCGAACGTCCGAGTCTTGAGTCAGACAGATACAGACTGAACGCTGAGCTGGTGCTCGACACGAATTCGACACATAAATCACAGCTGCAATCGCCGGGCGGTGGCGCGGCCGTGCAGTCGCGATTCTATGCATACCGAAATTGCTCATTAGCAAATTGCTGCGCACCAAGCTGACTTCACCCTATACGACGCTCGACCGCTGACTGACTGACGGACGGCACGGCTTTCGATCAAAACCCGAATCAAAATTAAGTTATCGCTGTAGCGAGGACGAGGCCCGTCGATCCGTGCTGCTGAAATACTGTGCAAAGTAATGAAAAGCCAGCGACAGTCCGGACGCGTGCTCTTCCAACAGTCATTGCTGTCACACTGCCACGATCCGACGAAACTTGCAACATTGACTCTTGACAATACATTATACAGAATAGAGTTCAATAGACAGCGTCGTTGGTCTATAAATGACAACGGAGTATTGCACGAAAAATAAACTGAGTGAGCATCGCAGCATACATTTTATGATATAATATACAAAAAGTAATGCAGCAAAGACATTTTATCGTAAATTTCTAATATTGTATCTAATCGTTATTAATTACTATTATTTATGTAGTTCCTAATTTTCATCTATTTTTCTGTCTTTTTTGTTGTGCTACCAATGTTGGTGAATAAAAGATTGTCATATTTATCAGTGTCTTTGTTAAATATTTATTGGCTCGCGACTGCTATAAACGACGCTTATTGTCAAACAGCGTGTCTGTATCTCACTCGGTCTGCGTCGACTGTCTGCAGCTCGGCTAGTGTACAACAGTCGCAAGCCACTTCTCCTACCGGCTTACAACAGTATTAATTGCGTTCTTATAACAATGGATTTCTGAAAATTTGGTCTGTAGAGATTTCCGTATAAAACACATTGACACATGCATGTAGGCCTAATATGATATGATCAAGTAAAAGTATAACGCTGCTATCATAATTCACTGCTAGATGTGCAGTTATTGGCAAGAGTAAGTATGGCGTGTATGTGTATGGTGTTCTTGAGCAACTTTATTCATCACATGAATGGTCATCACGTAAATGATATTTCAATAAAGAACTACTTAATTGATTAAGTACTGAACTAAAAATACAGGGATAAACAGACTACTGTTACAAGAGAACAATGCTGTCACAAAAGTCTGCAGAAAGCACTGAGCAAAAGAGTGCAGTTCGGTCGACGTTGACTGCAGCGGTGTGAGGCAGCTGCAGTCGTACATCGTTAGGCACGACGTCATAGGCGAGCCAGCGAGCGAGCGCTACCGCAGCTGCTGCAACTGACTGCTCACAACGCCGCCGCCGCCGCCGCCTGTCTGTCTCGGCCCACCCGCCCGATTATCATAATGCCGCCAGCTGCCTGCACAGCGGTGGGCGTTGACCGGCCTGTTATTATTTGATATCATAATTCGGCAGGCGTCGACTGACCAATCGGCGGCTCATATTGGGACGAGCCGGCAGCTGATTGAAGCGCTAGCGCGCCGGTTCGGCCGCAGACACACGACTCGACGCCGCTCGCTCCACGCAGCAACAGCACATCGCAGAGTGACTGCAGTCGATCAGCGACCACCAACCACGTCGACAATTCCTCGTCGACTGGCTTTCTTTATCGCATCACGCAACTACTACTAGACCAGCGTATACGTGCACTACTACTAGCGAAGTACTAGTTGCTGAAGTTCGCGGTGGTCTACGGCTGTGTATGTGAGACAGTGAAGCGAACAAACTCGAGGGCGGTGTTCGACAACGAAACTATTCACGCTCGACAGACGTGGCGGAAAGCAAGTTCTAGGTTAGCTGCGGGTTCGGACGAACGGACAGACGGACGCCGGTGCTCGCGAGATCAAGTAATTGAGCGGCGCGACGACAGCAGCACGCCAGCCGTGTCAGTGCGGGGTTAAACATCAGCTGCACGGAGAGCACACGGTCTGTTGGTCGACGGCGCGGGTCGGTGCCTGCAGTGCGGCGCAGATCCGGTGCATGCCGGGATGCCCTCGCGCCGGAAGCAGCAGAAGCCGAGACACGTCGACGCTGAGGAGGGCGATGATGACGCAGTCCAGACTCGACCTCCGCTCGACGACCAACGCGACCACGACCACGACCACGGCGACGCTGGTAAGTCCGTCTACTCAGATCTAAGCTTATATAGGTACTTCCTGTCACATGTCTGTCTGTATGGACGCCATACGGACCGATAGTAGATAGGCTCCATACGAATACGTTACACTGCCGTCGCAAGTTTACGTTTTCGACTAAAATATTTGCTAAATATTCACCGCCTAAATATATCACAGAAATAAACGCAGCAGCAGGGTTTATATGCATACAGTTCTGTTTAAAAATATACGTTAATCCATGAAGGAGAAAATTGCAAAGTGCATTAAAATAACAACATGCTCAAACAGTTGTTGACCGTAACGTGCACGTGTAGTGCTTTGTCTATACTGCTTGATGGCTTTATATTTTTGTACACACTGAATAAGTTCTAAACGAATACAATTTTTTGCTGGCTGCTGCAAAAAGAATGAAAGTGTTTATTTCTTCTAAGAAGCTTCACGCTAAAAAAAACTTGCGTCAGTGCGTCGTTTATTTATTTTTTTCTCTTTCCTTATTATTAATTGCATGTGTGTATACGTATGTGTTAACCTATCGTTCTTTCGATGAATAAAGATGCATATATAAAGATTAAAAAATCCCAAAATTGGTGCCAACTTTAGTTTTTTTGCAGATAGGCTATACACATTTTGCGCTGATCGGCGTAATTAATTAATTCGCCATCAATTAGTATCTAGTTGGCTACGACTGGTTAGAAATGTAACGTAACAACACGCGCCGGTCCTGTATGTGACATGTTCAACCTATCAGTTCCTGCAGGGAGGACTTGTCACGCATGCATGACTTGCTACCGTCGGTCCGTCGTGACTATGTCCCATGGCACCGCGCTATATCCGCCGTCCCGGTTACTGCGTGTCTGACGTAAATGCGATTGGAACGACAGACAGCAGTTGCAGGTGAACGCGTGTCCGCTCTAACTTGCATCAGCAGGGTCCGACGAGACCGAAACTTGTCTCGGCTCGGTGATTAAGTGGTTCAGTCAGCGTGGACGGCGATCCAACGAAAGACTTCATTACGTCTGCTGCCGTCGTCGTCGTCGTCGTCGTCGTCGTTTCGCTGACAGGCCGCCGCCGAGCATGTCGGCTTATCACAGGCGACGTTGATCGCCGCGCAGCACAGGGACATCTGACCTTCCACCTAGCGAACGACGTCGTCACCAGTCTACGTAGTACGGACGCCGTTCACGAGAAGCAGATAGGCTTAAATAGAAACAAACACCTAATTGCAATACACCAGTGGCGGATTCAAGAGGGCGGCCGCCCCCCATATTGACTGAATGCGTCTAAAAAATGGTGAAAATTTTGCACAAAAATGCATCATTTTTGCTTAAAATTAAAAAAAATTCTGCGGAAGGGCAAAGCCCTCTCCACAGATCCCACACCTACCCTTTCGCTTCCTGTTTTCAAGTTCTGGATTCCCCGCTGCAATACACCAAAACACAAAAGTCATTTGCTGTCTGTGGACTTTTATAAGAGCAACAGCAATCTCGTAACTTTTATTAGCACAAGGAATCATACAAAATTAATCTGAATGAAAATTGTGAAAATCAATCTGCACTAAGCCTACATCATAAAGCCAACTTAAGTGTTTTAGAGTGCATTGCCAAGCGAATTATGTAAGTTTGTGTAAAGCAATATTTTACTCTGTAAATACGGTTGGTGAAAACAAAGCAGTAATAACGTTCCTTTCGACGTATGGCAGAGCAGCGAATTAGAAACACAACTATAGTTTACTGCTCATTGTTCTGTGCTGCAAAAACTTAATGTCCGCTATAGCATGACATTTATTGCCGTTGCTCTATCGACTTTGCACTTCCACGCCCAAAGCCATCTACATTATTTATTGTATATATATAGTCTACATGGCCATAGATTGTATACCCAGGCCTAAAACCGCTGCATGCTTCGCGAGAAATAAGACGCCGCTCACCGATGTTCTAAAAAGTTCCTATAGTGAACGAGTAATTCTTTCTAATAAAAAAAAACAAACAGAGTAGCAATTGCCTGTTATTGCAGTACATGGAAATTCAAGAATTTTGAAATTTGTATGCAACGTATTTTTGTGTTTAATTTCTTACAGTATTATAAATAGGCTTTTTTCATACGGTAATTCGCATTTCTACGAGAGAAAGATTCAGAATATGCGCAGCATTGTTTAACATGTTAGAGCAAGTGTCACTCAGCAGATCGAGTTACTGTATATACCACGCAGCCTTTTAGTATTCAGCAGCCATTTAGGAATTAATTTGGTTTTGCCGATACGAATTCACACTCGCATATATAATTCACCGCATTAATGATGTCTTTATTTCGTATACATAATGCGCCGAAAAACATGCATTCGATGTAGGTTTATCGGTTCTCCGACTGCAGACTCTTTTTCTGTAAGCTGAATTTTGAATACTGCGAAACGAATCGGACATTCAAAGTAAGTTTCTTAATTTGGTGCCCACATGAAATATATTTAATATTTGTTCTTTGTTTGTTTTATCGCTTGTTCGTTATTTATTCACAACAAAATATCAACACTTTCCCATAATCAATTCAGCAGTGCCAAACCGCAGCAGGTCTGCTGTACCTATGAGCAGTGAGCGTCGATTTACGTTGCGAATTAATGATTTAAGGTTGCTTCAAAGCGTACAAACGTCTGGGTCAATCTGTACCTATTATGAGCTTGTGGTACACTCATCGCGCCTGCATAGCAACAATGCCGTCTAACGGACAATGTGCCTGATGTCTTTGGACGATGTTGACCGCATCGTCTTCTGTTCCATCTCCAAGCGCTGCTTGCCTGGCTGCTGCTGCTGCTGGTTGCTGCGGTGGCGCGTGACGTAAGCAAACAAACTGTCGATGTTGCGGTGATTAGTAGCATACAACGAGCAACGTGGGCGGGCGATCTGCGGCATGACACACGAGCACGCATGCATTCATCCCGCATGACATCCATCTACTCCGCCATACGGTACATCGAAGTGACGTCAGAGTTCAGCGGATGTCGGACCATTATCGCCGCGTTTCCGGGTTGCAGCATTAGCAGCCGTCGAAATATACGCTCTAACAGTCGGTCATTCATTCGTCAGGTCACAATTTCGCGTGTCATGGGGCGCCTCCTGCCAAAACTCTCATGCATCTGCAGGCAGCTAGCCAGCCAGGAGGCTACGTTTCAGAGCGGGCGCCGGCGACCGACGGACCGACGGAGACGGGCAATCAATCGGTCATCGGGCGAGCGTGTAGCGGTCAGGACGGAAGGACTGACGGCGAGCGATTTCCGTCGCGTCACGGCTTTTAGCCTCTGACCCCTTGTAGTCTGACCGGCACGCCCCGTCCATCGATGCCATGTCCACAGCGCCGCCGCTGGCGCCCATACAAGCGCACTGACGTGCCGCGCGTCGAGTAACTGCATTCAGTCAATTTCATTCTATTTAGAGACTTCATCAATGCATGTAGAGGCCTATAGATATTTTTTTTCAAAAGTACCGCAGAGCAATGACATCTGATGCATGCTTTTGCTTTTTATTTGTTGGCTTTGTTAGCGTTTTATGGTGAATGAAAAATTTTGGTTAAATGGCTAACGCATGGCATGTCGCTTACGCTATAAAAAGTAGATGGTAGAAGACAAAAATTACGATTTGCTTAGCAGCTCGCACAACAAGTGCACCGTATTCACAACAAATAACCATTTCCTGTTGGATAATCCACCCAGTTATTTATTACATCAAAAAGCAGTCTGTTGTGATATTATACTTTTGTGCAACTAGTTTCGTTTGGGAGTTTTGCGATGAAACAATTTCAAAAGAAACAAAGCGTCGCTAGATATTATTGCAACAACCGCTGAAACTTTTGTTCTGTATCAGATGCGATGTAAACGTGAAGTCATCAATATTGCAGAGTGTTGCTTCCCGGGCTTCGATAACAGCCTCATCGCCGAGTTACAATAGATAGTTAGATACACGGACGGCATGCTTTAATTACAGTTATCTTTAAGTCAACGTGATCACTGTGTTCAGAGAAAAAAAGTTTTTACGTTTAATCAACCTTCGTATGTCTTTCTCTGTGTGGTGGTTGACACTAAATACCGCTGAGCGTGAAGAGAAGCGGTAAATGTCTGCCTGGTTGACAGTGACTGTCTGCAGTTCGGCTGCTGCAGGCCAGCAGCATTCTATGATTAATTTCGATATGCATGCAATCGGTTGCTGTGTCATTGGTCACCAGTCAGTGTATAGCGACTTCATTAACATGGTCCGATGTCGTCCAATACACCTGCGTCTGCATGTCGTGTGTTGTTATGGTCGTGCTACTGAGGCTGTGTGATGCGGGTTGATAAATGGTCGTTGCCTCCCGGTGGACCAGACCTGCTGCATGCCCGATATAGGCGCGGCGTCGGCACAGTTTAATTACCGCAATGGTTTATGCGTGCGGCTGCAGTCTCGGCACCTGATTAACGCAGCTCGCAAATCAGTCTGTTCATGCTGACTATGAAGCTGAAGTTCGTTACACTCCGGGCCACGGCTATAGGAAACAAAACAACGTGACTAGACCTATCGGTCGTTGACGTTGCATTCTAGTCTATTTTTCTCTTTTTTTTCTCTCTGCGGTAGTAGTCTATGTTTCTCCGCTACTAAGTTTATCTTACTGTTTTTGTTTCTCTTCTCAGTTATATCAATTTATTTGCAAGCTGCAAATCGATTACTTTCGTGCTTTATACTATTAGCCTACTTAGCTATCGAATGTTTTTGTAGTCAGCAGTCAGCAAAGCATTTTGCGTATCTTTTCGTGCTCTTCAGCAATTAATAGAAGACAGCGTTACTGCAGCACGCATAGTCATAATACTGTAATCAATACATTTAATGTGAGCACTTCAGATAAACGTGTGTAGGCCTACGCGGTAAAACAGAAGAGTCAGTTGGGCTGGTGAATTAGAGAAATACTGACAATGTGAGGTCTGGCGTCGGTGGCCAAAATGTGAAATGTGACTGTGAAGATGTCACCGTGTCAGTAGAAGAAGATGCAGCAACACTGCTAGCCGCCATAGCACGCCGGCGCGGCGCAGCTGCAGCAGCTGCGGTTATCAGTTGACGGGCGAGCGCACACGCCGGTTGTATAGCGACGACTCGGCGAGGCCGGACTAACGTTTGCGGAGGTTCGGATCCTATTGCCCCGGGCGTCGTTTAGCACTCGTCTATCGCGCGACGTTTCAACGACCGGCGCGCTCTCCTCGAGATGAAATATTCGGATTTTATACGTTTATTGTACTCCTGGGAGACGCTCCCAGTCCCGGGCGACGGCGGGCGGATAATCTGCGCAATGCATATACCGTCAATTAGTCACGCGGGGCACCGGAGTATGTGCGCTTGGCTGGACGCAGCGTCTGCAAGACTTATGATAGCGCGCTCGTTGGCGTCTCTCGTCTTCCGTCCGCCAGCCGGTGTCACATTAAAATGTGTTCCCCATTAAAAATCCGCCCGGGGAGAGATAATCACGAATTCGATATGTCTCCGCCTTATTAAAATATCATCATCATCATCATCGACAACCGTGGGCTCAATGCCCGTTGGTGTCTGACGCCATTCTTACTATCGCTGCCCACCGCTGCCTATCTAGGGCAGCGTGGCTTAACTCCTG
>Ga0056128_1007188_pt1 | contig 14052 bp, 4 predicted proteins | sample WorMetLIZISLAND2_FD_71113 | JGI IMG/M metagenome (GOLD analysis project Ga0056128, IMG submission 71113) | Marine gutless worms symbiont microbial communities from Max Planck institute for Marine Microbiology, Germany - Olavius geniculatus... ... | reverse complement strand
AAAAAGATGTAGCAGGGTCCAGGAGTCAGGGGCAAAGCCCCCTGAAGCTAAAACACTTTTAGCTTTTGGACGTGCAATGGAAGGCACACATTTGCCTGATTTTTAATATTTGAAAACGCAAAATACTCACAAATGTGTTTTCTTGCTAAAATGGCGTTTAATAATTCACACCTTAACATAATAAGAAAGCACTTTATCACTATCAAAATTTTTCCTGGGGGTAGCTGGGGGCAAGAGGGAGGGCACGCGGGAGGGCAGCTGCCCCCCGCTCCCCCTTCTGGTGTCGCCCATGTTCTGATCAGCCCACATATACGACAACGTCTTGAGAAAAATAAACGTTTGGGATACTTCGATGTCAAAACGCCGCCAGCAGGGAATCTAAATTTAAACCTGTGTGGCTTTTACAAACCTGGGTTTACGGATTTGGCGGTTTGCCTTAGGCCTATTTTCGGGCTGACGCTCAGATCGGAGTATTGAAGTGAAAAGTTTTATTGAGCTTACCAGACTAATCATGTCTTCACTAAAGCTTTGTTGCCTGTCGTCGTGGTGCGATTGCAGCAAACTGTTTGATTGAGGTGCAAGCGTACGCTGGCGTTCCGCCCGAGTATGTTCCCGTCTACGGCTTTGTCAAATTAAACGGAAGTGTCGTATGGGAAGGCTCGTGGGGTGGAAACAAGCCGAATGTTCGTGGGGTGAGTACACTCGTGATCGACGCATTCGACTGCGCTCTGCGAGAATACCGTCACTACGACACCCACGACTCGGAGGATGCTGCTTCAACTGCGCTGAGCGATTACCTGCAGCAGTTGGATAATGGAAGGGTCATAGCAGCTGTAACAGGCGACGAACCAACTCGACAGCTAGCCAGTGCTGTGTCAACTCTACTCCAGTTGGGAGCCGAAGTGTCCGACGTGCAGTATAGAGGATCGTTCGGGTTTGTTGCACAGAAGGGTTACCCATCCAAGACGGTGCTTCGCAAGGTTCTGACAGGGGAAGACAGCAAGACGCAGCAGCCTCACTTCACTGTCGTCGTCAGAGGTAGGCCTACAAGATGCTGCCAACATAATTAATTGTGTTGACTTGCATTATGCGCTGTATGACTTGCAGGCATAATTATGCTGTCATTCATTACGCTCTGCATGCAGAATGCATATTCGACTGCAAAGCATGGTTTAAACAGTTCCCTCACAAAACTGAGAACGTTAAAACGGGGACAGATCTGCAGGAATCTTTACGTAGGCCTAACCCTAACATAACCGTAGTCTATACGCAGACTATACTGTCGTTCCAATCCAGAGTCCTGACCCTATCCACTATGCAATAATGCACGCGCATTGTGGCACATAACTTGGCGCATAATAATGACAATCTACCACATAGTGAGGCAAACTGCGCGCATAATCCAACAAGTTACGCATGCATAATTCGGTCTTTCTAGTTTTCAACAAATTTTTGCAGTACACCTAATGGTACCATATTATGTGTACAAAATATGCACGATTTTTAACCAGTCCACCAAACTAAAAATAATTTAATCACCAGGAATTAATAATAACGTTGTAACTTTACATCAAAACTATCCTACGACCGTATGCGACGTTGTTATAGGCCTAGGCCTCACATATGGTAATCAAAATTAAATTAAAGTGAGTGAGTGAGTGAGTGAGTGAGTGGGGTTTAACGTCCCACCCGACACAGTATAGGTCATCTCGGGACGGTTTTTTAGGCAGAATGCACACACCGTGTCTAAAAATCAGTCAAAATTGTTTTGGCATAACTTTGTCAAATTTCCACCAACTTTGATAATTTTCTGGCAAAAAAATGGCGAAGACGATATTATTATATAGGGTGCACTCATTTACCACTTCACCTAATTTATGTCAACGCACTACCGTGTGAAACACAGATGCCCCAAATGGTTACATTACGATTATTTGTATCAGATGGCTCACTTTTGCATCATCAGTTCGACAGAGGGTGCGACGTGGTTTAATAATTTTGAGGTATTAAATATTTTATGCTGAAAACAGCAGACAATAAAATAACTGGCTGATGAGCTTAAAACACGTCTAATCGATGAGTGAATGCATTTGATCAGTCGATCGTTGATTCCGCTATCAGCCATTGGCGTTGCATCTAAGGCATTGCGCCTTTGTATGCGGAGCACACTTTGGCATAAATTCTAATTTGCAATTGAGTTGCTATACAAACTTATAATTCTGTTAAATAATTCAAATTTTAGTGTATTTTGTGCCAGATTAACTCGTTACAACGTCTACTTGAGACAAAAGCTCAGCATTATGCAACAATTTGGAGCATCTATGTTTTACATGGTAGTGCATTGACATAAATTAGGTGAGGTGGAAAATAAGTGCACCTTACATAATTTCGTCGTCTTTGCCATCAACGTGCCAAAAATTACTAAACTTAGTAAAAATTTGAAAAAGTTATGACAAAAACAATTTTGACTTTTTTTTCTGAGACACGGTGTAGTAACGGAACGGTAAGGTTAACTTTTACAAAACACAAAAACCACCTACGAAATGTATATTTTCGATTTTATATAGGCTATTTGGAAAATTAATAAAATGACGCTTAGGCCTACTTCCTTACATTTCAATTTACATTTAATTAAATTAAATTTAATTTAGTGTCAGTGTTCATTTTAGCTTATTAGCTCTTCTGCACAAGTGCAGAATTATCTGACAACGTGAAGTAGCCTAACTACGCAATTTTGCTCTTCCTGAGTTCTGCAAACGGAAAAGACACGCATTGAGACAGAGAGTTAGTTGAATTTGCGCACAATTTGCAAAAAACTGCACGTGCTATTCTTCTTAAAAGTTTTGTTCATAACTGGCATCTAGGCTTTATGCCTATCATTAAGTAGTTAGTTGCGATATTATTCCGCTCAGCAGTAGAAACGTTCATGAAAACTGCAACTGTGTGCGGTTGTTTTGTTAGGTACAGTGACGGAAGAGCTGTCAATATCTGTCGTAATACAACCAATAAGCTAATTGACGATGCAGCATTTTCCTCGGCACGCGGACATGGAACGATCTGCCAGACGACGTGACTTCGGTCGAACCGTTATCCACGACTCAAAATTCGCCTGTTCACCAGATCCTTTTCTTCTGACTTGTGTGACTATTTAGCAGCTTATCTTGTATTTTCTGTATGTGCCATTTTTTGATTCACCATTCCCTTATATTTCAAAGTATAGGTGCCACAAACGTTTCTGATCCAGGGCTGGTCAGACCTTCATAAAAAACGCAACCAGTGAGTGACAAGTTGGCAACGGCGAGACTGTTCATACAAGAAATTTGAGCTAATGCTCACGAGACGCGCGAAAGCCTATAGCAGTTCCTCTTCGCAAACTGTCAGTCTGTCTCCAGCCTTTTCGTCGCAGTTCATCCTTGGATTTTGTGCTGCAGCAGAAGATCGCAAAAATTAATAATAAACAGCATGTCTGTGCCTATTTGCAATTAAATTCATCATCATTTTATTTGTCAGCAAAAGCATAACATAGTGCAGCAAATTAACGCACTTACGTATGGCAATCTCTAATGTTGTGGTAATGTTAGCCGACCGTATTAACGGTAATGCCAAAGCATACGATGTCTGTTACACTAGCGTTCTACAGCAGCATAGTCACCTCGGGGTAATCACTTTCTCTCCACGACAGAGTCGAGTAGGATAGTGGTCTCGGTCGATACCTCTCGGTCTCGGCCCAGTCTCGACTCGGGCCATTGCGTCTCGTCAAGACGTTTTGTGCAGGCGCGCTGTTATAGCTGCAGTTAGAGCGATACTAACCAGCATGACTTTTTGTGGCTTAGACATAATCGTTTCCAGTGTTTTTACTCTTTCATTTACTTATTTATCATAAAGCAGAATTATGTCATGCCAGTCTTTTTTCGTCATAAAATAACCTAGTTGAAATAAAGATAAAGTGTATGATGTCAGAATGAATACTATCAGCCAAATGTAGACGACGTATACGGCTATAATCAGCTGTAGTTTCCTAATTTCAGTTGCTTGCATATTGGGATAAATATAATGGCTCATGTCTACGGCACTGCAATTGCAATTCTTTATGGTGCAAGCCGTTAATTATTTAGTGATAATTGTTAATAATGTGCAAAAACCACAATATCACAAATAGAAAGCGATTACCATGGTGCAAGTTAATTAATCTGTATTGTATTAATCTGTATAATCTGTATTGTCAATGTCAATGTGTTTCACCATACGTCATGAAAAACGTCTCGGTGAGACGTTGAAGCTCCCGATACTCTTGAGTCTCAGGAGCTTCAAGGTCTCGGCCAGCGTCTCAGAAGCTGCAACGTCTCATCTTGGTTTCGTCTCGGAGACATGGGTCTCGGTCTCAGCTCAGAAGGTCTCGTGCACATTCCTGCCTTCCCTATCGACAACTGGGCTGGTGGGCTTCTATAGCAACAATACATGCCTTGCACTGAAAGTATAAAACTCAAGTTTCACAGCAATAATTATATTACAAAAGTTACAAACAAAACTTTACAATCAGAAAAGAATTTAAAGACGCTATACAGAGAAATTATGGCACACTAACATGCATACATAAAAAATGTCCCAGGGGAAAATCTCAGTGATTTTATCGTCACCCTTCTGCCACTTTTTTCTCCATTTTTTTCAAATGCAACTAACTAATGATCTGTTTTTTTTCCAGCTGCAAGTGCCCTGTAGGCCATGTCCAGTATAATAACATATAAATCATGATTATGAAGGCACTGTGACAGTTATAACTGAAAAAAGTGACCTTGCATTGCTTTGCAATATTTCTTATTTACACAAAATAAGTAATACCAAAAACCTGCTAACATGATGTTTGCGGGCCACTATACCCAATAATCTTGTTCATTATCAAAGACAAGGTCATAGAAACGGAATTACTGGTACAAACTTAACAGCAAACCATCAGATAGTTTTAAAATACTTCACGACAAAACTTTCGGAAAATTTCTGCCAGAGATTGACAAGTAAAATAGTGCAACGTTTCAAAATGATGAAATATTGGGGGTTCACAAAAAATAACAGACTGTACTTCAGTGATTAAATTAAAACAGTAATTAAAACCACGTACAACCATCAGACACTGGCGTGACAGAATGCCAGTATTAATCTGAAGTAAATTAATACTAAGTTATTATTTACATCTCACACTCACTGTGCTAGAGCTGTGGACACTGGGCTTGCAAGGGGCCAGACAATGACCAAAAGTGTGTTGAAAAATTGTGAACGAGAAAGACAAGGAGTGGACCACAAGCAAAAGCTCATGTGGGCAGCAGTGTCACTAATCACAACACCATTCATTCACATTAACATAATACAAAATAAGAGCACATTATTAACATCATACGATTCATCACAAAACCTGTAAACACGATGCGTGAGGAAATTGTTTTTTCTCTCTCGACAACAACAGAAACAACAAAAAAGCAGCAATGGCATGGCATGCAGTCTCCGGACATAAGCAGCAGTTGACAGATTTATACACGATTATAACAATGATTCAAGCATCTGCAACGACGAACACCCGTCACGAGTTGTGATGACTGACAGACCCGTGTTCTGCTGAATTATTTACAATCAAAGTCTCCTAGTGAATACCAGTCAATTAGTGATCCGTGTAAGCAGTATAAAACACAGTATCAGTCAGCTTGCATTGGAAGCAAGGACAATAGGTCCCCAAGTCACAGCCCTCAGCCACCATTTTGCAGCATCGGGTCGTGGCATGGTTGCCATTTCAGCCCCAGGTGGTCAAACTGAGTGAAATCTTAACTGCATATGTAAGTTCAACTAGACAGCCAAATGCTGATGCACAGTGCAAAACTATCCACACCACCACCTGTTGAATCCTTGACCTTTTGTCCCCGAAACATTACTGGTTGATTTGTCCTCAGGTTTAAAAATGACAAAAATTTGGAGAAAATCCACCAGTTAACATAACAGATATTGCAACAAAACCTCACAGATGGACGGTATATGAAAAATTGATGTTGCTTACCTTTATTTTCTTTCTATCTTTATAACACTGCCTGCTGTGTTTGTGAATTGGGTCCATCTGGCAACACATAATAGTGACCAAGAAAATTTTTTCCCCATTTTTTGAACATAAACTAGTGTACAATTGATGATGGTGGATTTTTTTAATGCACTCGTTAATGCATTAATAACACATAATGATAATAATACAAACGGAGCTAAAGAATAACCTGGGGCCACATTCTCAAAACTCTGCTTCCTATGTCAGATGATTTTAAAATTCCAATAGTTTTTTTTCTGAATTCTCAACAGCTTTCTCTGCATTTCCAATAAAGTTTTTCTTTTTATCTCTGTACTAGTTCAGCAAATCAAATGTACTTATACAGACAACGTGATATAAGCAACATAGTTTCAAAATTTTTTTGGAAAATCTTTGGAAAGACTTTCTTATCCTGGTGAGTCGACAGAAAACACAATTTACACATCACTTCATAGTTTGAATTAATCAAACACAAATTTACTTTTCTCAACACACTGCTGATCTGCCATGCAAATAATGTACGACGCAACTTATGACATCACATCTAATTATTAAAAATATGTGCTTCTGCACAAAGCTTTCTTCTGCAGAACAAGGTGAGTGCTTCCCTACATATTTTCACAAATTTTTTCCAAAAATCTTTCTTAAAAAGTTTCAAGAGTGTGCATCCTTTCCTAGGATAAGAATTCGCAAAACCTTTGTGAGAAGTTTCGAGAATGTGGCCCGATGGTTTACATCTGGAGTAATACAGCCAGCACACTAAACAACCAAGAACAGAGCAAGACATCTGTATAGCACGCCACCGACGCAAAACAACTGAAGTAGATCTAAAACTTCCAAATAGACGGACATCCAATTTGCCAATTTAAGATCTAGACTGCCAAATAAAAAGACTGTTGCCATCATTTGTGATGGCTAATACTAAAAGAAAATAACACAAAAAATTTAATTGATTGTTTAAAAAATTTGCTCACAACTAAAAAAAACAGGACAGAAGAAAAATGATAACTAATTCTTAATGCAAGACTAGAAAAGATTGAGTGGTGACACATTCCAACATCACAAATGACAATATCTCTGCAATAAGCTCAGGCCTCCCGCTGTACAAAGTTTTCCCAGTAAACCTTCAAAATTCAGGATGTTTATCTGGACATTTTCCAAATTAGTTGATCCATTAAGCACAGAAGTTTACAACAAGTGTGCAAAAATAAACTGCTAAAAATGTACACAACTGACATTGCTTCAACTGGAGAGAATGTTGTATATGTCAACATATCTACTGAGTTAATATATTTTTTTTGAATTTTGCAACATTTTTGGAACAAACCTGGATTAAAGAACAACCTGCAAGTTTCAGGAATTACAGTTTAGTTTTGTGGTAAACACCAATCGTACTTCGTACTTCGTACAAAGTCCCTTGTACTTTGTTCGTGCAATATGTGCTGCTTGAATTAAAATGAAAGAGCGGCAGGGGGGAGGCCTGTGTTAGTAGTCTATTAAGAGGAAGTGTCAGTAGCCGAGGCAGTGTTTGTGGCTGATGCTGATGCAGTGGCTGCAGACGATCGTCGTCGATGAGCAACGACTGCATTCCAGATACGACAACACGCACCACCTCTGTACACCAGACCAACAAACAGACAACACTACTTGCAATCAATTGTAAGTAAGCAAGGAACTTTAACATCGAAGCATTAACAGCATTATTGCAGCGATAGTATAATCTGTCAGATGAGATCGTGCTGTCACTTTCTGAACAGCCAGATTAGTAGTCAATCATACTAATGGTCATGCTTATGCTACAAAGTTGTGTCTGCCTGTCTGTAATGCATGTATTGTGGCTAAATGATACATCTTACTCAAAACTGTGTCAAGAAGCAAATAGGGTTGCCTAACCACTACCCTGTGGTACCAAGCTGCACACCCCTACCACTCTCATTCGACCAAATAATGTTGATAACTGCACCCAAATACTTACATTGCAAATTGCTTACTATATACTGGTAATATATTGGCCAACGGGCTGTTCACAAGTTATTTTGAGGCTATTTGGCTGTAAATTAAACTGCATTTTAACTTAAGGTAATAAAGCCAGTTAGCAACCCCTCCGCAAGTGACATCACAATTGCGAAAATGCCGAAGCCATGAAAAAGGAAAACTGAGTACTACAAACATTATTTTAAGAGTATTAAAATGTATTAGCAACCAAAAGATTAATAAACATCGACAAATTAACATTTGATAAAACCAATTACACTTAATAACAGTTACGTAAAATGGTGTGACTTGTCCTTTAAGCTAAATAAAAATTCAGCAAAATAAACCAAGTAATGAAATAAGCATCAACACAGCAAACAACCATATCAATTTCAGTAGCTGAGAGTGACAAACCGGAGGCCAAGTCGGTAAAGATCTTCCTTAGAGACGGAGTTGAGCAGAAGTTCTTTGGTAAATTGTTCTTCAGCCAGCTGTCAACATCACGCACAGCACACACAATGCAGTCGGAAACACAGATTCAGTCAAACTGACCCCATCGTCAGCATGCTCTCTCTCTCACAGCTCGGTGACTTTGAAATCGACACTCTTTTTCTCTTACACGACCCTGCGCTAGCAGTGAGCTGACACAGCTCAGTTACATGGGCCACACCTCTCCCATATACTGCTGTTATCTTCCCGGCAGTAAACTGGTATATATCGCCTCCCTCACATTGCAGCAGGGTCAGAGGTCTGCCGGAGGTCAGAAAAAGCGCTTCTCTATCCACATCAAAAACACACTTAAGAAGTGCGGCATACCGCCCGAGCAACTAGAAGTCCTTGCCTCTGACCGCGATACTTGGCGTACCACGTGTAATCAAAGTTTGACCATCTTTCGCTCCAATTATGCTGCTGATGCTGAAAGCAGACGTGCTTGGAGACATGCAGCATCTACATCTTCTTCCGGTGCCACTTGGCACATCTGTAGCAGAGTCTGTGCTTCGTACCAAACCCAAAGCCACACCCGACTGACCTCTAGCACAGCGTCATTGTCGTAATCGACGGACTACTCCAAGGCAAGGCAAGGCAAGTAGGCAAGACAAATTATACTCCTTGGTGACCAAGGCGCATGCATGTGAACAACTTGCCCAGGTTTCTTACGTGGCAGTAGAATGCTAGGAGTCAAACCACAGAATCACACTGTTAAACTACCAAGCCACACACAGATTACTGTAACTAACTACAGAGTGCAGCAAAATAAAGTAGCCCCTAAAGTTTTTTTTGCAGTTTTCTCAGCAACCATTTGGAATTTTAATTTGAAATTTTTTAGACTCATTTATTGGAATGTTCTACATCTAACTGCCAAGTGAAATATGATTCTGTTAAAAACGATTAAGTTATAGACTTTTTAACATGACTGTCTACCGATTTTTCAGCATCAAAAATGTCCAAACTCAAAATGCTATTTAATTTTCGAAAACCGGTCATAACATTACTGCTGATGACATCACAATGAAGTTATGATAAACAGTAATTAATTTTGTTTAAAAATTATCACTAATTATCGTTCTTTTAAAACAATCTCACCTTCCAGCAAGATGGTGTGCCAGCACACAGCAAACAGAAAAAATGTCATACACAGGTTTTCCAGGTCTATCTCCAGCCATTTCGGTGCAGTTCACTCTTAAAATGTGAGACGCAGCCGGAAATCACAAAAAATAACTAAAATCCCCTAATTTGGGAATGCAAGGTCTTCGACGTTGACACCAATAAAAAGCCTGTTACCAGTGCTTGTTTTGATAAGCAGCATGTCTGTACCTATCTACAACCGTTTTCACACTACACAAGCCAATAGCGGTAAAATAACCACTTTTTAGGGGGAAGCTGTCTTTGACGCCCGCCTGCGCCGACTTCCTTGAATTTAGAAGGTCTGAGCTTGGACTGCTGAAATTACGTTTGATGCTGAAAATTTCATGTGCAGGTTGTCTTGGTGTATCTCCAGCCATTTCATCGTAATTCAGTGTTGAAATGTGCGATGCATCCAAAAATTGCAAAAAATTCACTAAAAACCCCTTTTGGGGGGTTCAAAGTCATTCAAGGTCATTGATGTTGATAAATCTAAAAAGCCCGTCACCAGTGCTTGTCATGATAAGCAGCATGTCTGTACCTATCTGCAACCGTTTTCACACTAAACAAGCCAATAAAGGCAAAATAACGTCTTTTTAGGTGGGTACCTCTCTTTGACGACCTAGTTCAAGGAGAATCCCCTCACCCAGAGGCACGAAATTTTGTGACGTAAAATTAGAGACCTTGAGTTAGCCCATGGTGAAGATTTCATGATCCTAGGTTGCACCGTTTTGATATAGCTCACAATTGTGACAGAGAGACAGATGCCCAGGTCATGGTTAAGACATGTGAAGCATTCTGCTATTACGTGTAAAAATCGAGACCTGGACCGTTCAATGCTGAAAATTTCAAATGCAGCTTCTACACATCTATCTGAATTGATTTCGGCATGATTCGCTCTTGAAATCTATGTCACAGCCCAAAATCGCCAAAAAATCCATAAAAACACCCTATTTTGGCATTCAAGGTAATCCAAGGTCATTGCTCTGGGTGGCAATAAAAAGTCTGTGTACAACTTCCTATTAGTGATTAATAGTAACCTAGGCCATATCTCGCACTGTTATTGAGATACAGCGACTTGTTGGCCAAAAATTGCAAATTCTTCCCACACCCTCTCATTCAGCGCCCTTGTTTAGGGTGACCCCCTTCAAATTTATAGATAAGCTTTACGGTTCCGGAAACTAGAGTCTACTGGGCAGGGCAGGCGACGGTGAAGATTTGGTAATCCTAGCTTGCACTGTTTTTGACTGATCCACCCGTGTGACGGATAGATGGACGGACAGACAGACAGACAGACGAATAGACAAACGGACAAATTGCGATGGCTAAGATGCGCTATAGCAGTACCTGCTGTTGCGCGTAAAAATTAAACACAAAGTTGTTACGATTAATAACTCACGATGAGTAAGACACATACTTTGTCAGCAGCGTCGCTATCAACACCAATGCTAGTAAGCCACTCACTGAGATCTGAGTCACTCTCAGCATCACTCTCTGCAATTACACGAGTTTATGCGAGGAAATAAACATAGTGGCCTGATAAACAGTAAAGCTCTAAGTTTTTGTCACTCATAACTGCATAGAACATTGATTAATTTGCACAATTTTCACATAACTGTTATGATCTTTAACAATTAGACTTTCTTAAAGTCTATAACTGATTTGACAAGTAGAAAAATTTTCAAAATTGACTCATACATTACAACTTAGCTACTGATAACAGTTATTTATGTAAAAAAACTGTTCAGTTTATATACAGTGTAAAAGTGTCTTTGAGGTTGTAGACACAAAATAGCAAAAATCACAACTTAAAAACTCAAACTTTACCATTACACAGTCAGCAAAGTTCTTCTGACATTGTGTAATGGTAACGGCAAAGGAACAGCAAACAAATTTTGATTACTTTTTTTCACAACTGCATAGAAATTAAACACAAAACTGTCACAACTGCTTTAATCACGTGAACTCAAAAAGCTGTATCCACAATTTCACATCTGTTCGAAATTTTCTAATATGCTGCAAGCAGTAAAACAGTCAGACGGAAAAAAGTTGCAAAATAACTTCTTTCATTTAGCGAAGGCAATAGAAGGAATGCAGTTGGTTTAACAATGGCATCAAGAGTAAGCAAGTAGAAATATCGAAAATCATGAGAAATACATACCGGTATGCAGCTGGACAATAGGCACAAAGCTGCCACGTCGCGATGTTTCCGAATAATTCACCGAACGCCTGAAAACAACAATTATACCTTTCGTAACCCAGTCAGCCTGCCATCCTGAGAGGGATGGCAGGCTGAGTTGGCCTTGTTGGTTGACTGATAGCGGACGCCGTACCCACAAAGAGGTCAAGCAGCCATCCACCATTACTCTACCAATACAATGTTCAAACAAATATACTGGTTTAACAGCTGCCACATTTCACAGAAATCTCTGTTAAGCTAGCAAACATTGTCACAGACAAAAAACAACCTACAAAATATTACCAGGGTAGTAGCCTAAGTCTGGAAAGTATTTGCCAGTTAAACGAAAATGAAATAAAATTATTACACTTAGATTATGTAAAATTTGAATGTCAAAATTTATATATTTTTAATTCAATCATAATACCAATAGATGCAGCTAGTTGCTTAAATGGATCGTCTTTGGATAACTGATACCATAAGTGAAAACAGTCACTATTAAATCATATTATGAATTCATAAAAAATATATATCTATGACAATTTGTTTGCCAAGACAACACACAGCAGAAAATGGAAATCATCATTCTCAAGAAAACAGTCATTAGCAACTGCCGAAATGTCAATCTGAAAAATGAAGGTTGTGTCATTGTTTTGTTTTCCCATTCAAAGACAATAAACTGAGTTATTATTAGCACTTTTTATTGAAAATAGACGGAAAGGAAAGTTTGAGAATAGCAGAGCAGTTAAAAAGATGCATGTGTCAGAGGTACGTGTCCTTGTGTTTTTTGGTTTATTCTTTTGCTTACAATAACAATATTCAATTAGCAAACTGGTTTGATCTTCTATCTACATCCATCACAAACTGCAGCTGATAGGTTCTGATTTTATGTATTTATACAGATGAACTGTCATCAGATACCTGAGCAGATCAATCTGTTGTTGCTTATCATCAATGGCAAGTTTGAGTGCATCCTGAAATGCCAGTTGCGAGTCGATCAGCTTCTGTAACAACCTTCAACCAACAACAATCCACCAACTCACTTACAATCCACTTCTAAAGTTTACAAACGTTAACAATGCAGTTCAAAATGTTACCAAGAAGCCTTTGAATGCAGTTGGTGCTGGACTGTTAAAAACAGAGCACCTTATACAGTCAACATTAAACTACTATTACTTTCCGTGAACCACTTGCTCTGATGCTCACAGTTGTTGCTACATGACAGTGAACTGGCCATGCCACAATTCAAACCTGCAACCTCTTCAAGTAAGTAAGTAAGTAAATGATTTATAAAGCGCCAAAGTCTCAGAAAGAATCAGGGTGCAAATGCATTCAAAGGCAAGTCAAATGCTGCATCAAAGCAGTGAAAGCAGTATTTTTCTCTAAAAACTGTACAGTACCCTATAATAACACACTAGCACTAAGGGTGAATTGTCACGCATAGGTTAATTCACAGGTTTGCTAACCAGAGATTAAGTTTAATTCTTAGCATAACCTTGTGCACATTGTTCCCAACAACATGCCACGAGTTAACCTAGCTAATTTCCCCAAGTTAAGCTCATGATTGACACTAACAATTTCCCCTTAATAAACAATTTTTCTTGTCCGAATTCTCGCAGTCACACAGAGCAAGCAAGAAACAAAACTACAATACGGCAGTTGCAGCTTACTTTTTATTTTCTTCCTCCAGGTCACGGAGCTGGGTGCAGAGCTGTCGGTGGACGGAGCTGTCGGAACGTAGAGTCTGGACAGCGAGACCTTGAACACGGTGAGCAGAGTCAGTTGTTGATGCTCCAGATGTTGACTCTTCCTCCGGTCCATCCACATGGGCACCTTCAGATGAACAGCATCATAAACTGTAGTGTTGTTGTGTGTTGTTACAGTTACGTATTTCCCATGATTCGTCAGTTTCAGTTCGGTTTTACAGTTTACAGGGAAAACCGCAGTTTTAGGTTCGCTTTGCTAACAGTGCAAGCAAAGTCTAACAGCACTGTGCCAGCTGGCAATCGAGCTGACATTGGGCGACTTCACTTTTTGACTTAACTTTCGCTGAGTCTAAACTTCGGTCTAAGTACCTACTTAAGTCAAAAAGTGAAGAGATTTCGCTGAGACTTTCGCTGAGCCTAAAGTACCTACTTAGACCGAAGTCTGGACTCAGCGAAAAGTCTCAGCGATTCGCTGAGTCCAAAAGTACCTACTTAGACCAAAGCTGAGCCGA
>Ga0056128_1007187_pt1 | contig 14054 bp, 9 predicted proteins | sample WorMetLIZISLAND2_FD_71113 | JGI IMG/M metagenome (GOLD analysis project Ga0056128, IMG submission 71113) | Marine gutless worms symbiont microbial communities from Max Planck institute for Marine Microbiology, Germany - Olavius geniculatus... ... | reverse complement strand
GTGTGTCTAATGCTATGTGTAGATATCACTGTGAATGTATGGCTGATTGTACCTGTACTTGTAAGTAAACTTGTGGTGGTAAGGCGACTTCTACGTTACGTGACGGTGTTATTATAATAAGACTCTGGAGGCTATCCAATCGTAGTTCGAGTTATAGGATTGGCGCCTTTGTATGTGGGACACTGATTGAAATCGCTGGCTGCCATTGGGTAGTCCCAGCACTGAGTAGGTCATCGTGAGTTGACAGGCGCAAATTAGTTGTTTGGAAGCCAGTTGGATGTGAGATGTTGATCTGAACGCAGACCTGTGGTCATACGCGTTTTGTGGCATATGTTTTGCCAAGGTTGTACAGCCTTTGTTTGCTTGTGTAGCCCCTAGGCGTAAAAGTGTTTGGATGGGAAGCCGTTAAGGACCCCCAGGATAGCGATTCGAATAGGAGTGCTCGCATAGAGCCTGGAAACGGAGAATAAGGGGTAGGAGGCTCCGGGGTGTACAGTTAGACTTGTAACTGTTTGATATCGTGTCTTTTCTTGTGGCTGAGTAGTGTGAGATACTGCTTATGATTATTTCATTGATTGACATTCGATTAGGCTTGTTGTCATTGAGTTGTATTTGATTTACATAGCTAATGTGATTATATTATATCACCTGATGAACTATTGAAAATGTATTGTCTGATAACTTGTCTGAAAGATTGATTTGCAGCTGTGACTGCTTGACATTCAAACTGTATAGCTGTGAGATTATTTTGTTTTATTTTCGCGTTGCACATAATCGTATTTGCACGCTGTAAATATTTTGCTTTATTAAAGTGTATATTTGTTTCATTTTCAATTGATGAGTCCAGTTTCTGTAACTTTAGGCCTAGGTTAACTATACAATAAGTTCAACATGGGCCTAGGACTCAAACCTCACTAGGCAGCCTCACAGTTTCTGTTTCTGTTTTTGTGCTGTGATCACTTATAATGTTTGAAATTTTTGTCATGTATAACGTTAATTGAAATGATTACTAATCAGCTGTGTGACGATTCGCTGTAGTTGTTGTCTTTCTATAAAATAAAACAAAACAAAATGTATTCTAAACTAAACAGCAAAAGACATTAGCCTACACTAAACCAATATTATTCAACGGGGGCGAATCGTCCAAGGTTAGGAGGCGAATCAGCCAAGAGGCGAACAAGCCAGAAGGTGAAAGAGCCAGGGGCGAACGAGTCAGAAGGCGAACAACCCAGAAGACGAATCAGCCAAAAGGCGAAACGGCAAAAGGGCGAAAAAACCACAATTATCACTGAGTTCAGTTCGGTGCTTATACCTTGCCGCCTGCGGCTACCAGCTGACCCCCGGAATACTCAGCAAAAGGATTCGCAAACTCTCGCGGAGGTTCAAACTCATCTCTCGATTTGCGCTTGCTCATTGTGTATTATCCGGTATTTGCTACATCTAGCAAAAATGGTGTTAATACGTGAACAAGTAGAATAAATATAAAAAAAAAATTATGCCCTTTATTTACAAACAAACGACAGCTGGAACTCAACTTAATCTATTATACTGCCGAGTTCAAAAATAAGTAAAATTGCTACTGGCTACAACAGTCTGCCAAGCTCCTACAACATTATTTCACGTGAAACCGACACTTGTGTTGACTGTTAAGTACTGTTATGAAAATCCACTTCAGCCAAAAGGATGACACCAGTCAAATGTGTGAAACACTATTTAAGTGTAGGCCTATCGTTGCGATCCAGAAACACACGAAAAAGTCGCTCAACAGTACTACGGGTTTGCATTCCCTACTCAACATCGTATATCATACAGCTTGGATAAACTTAGGTTGTCAGACTCAGAGAGTACTTACGTGATGATAATACTGATTACCCGACAGCAACTAATCGATTATAACATAATTTCACAGATTATGACTACATCACACCTCTTCTGGTGACTTGTGACAATGTCGACATGTTCTCAACTACTGAGCCATCAAAATCATACACTGGGTGTAGGGCATGTCCCCACAAGAACTTGGTCCAATGCACTGAAACGAGAGCTATAGCAACATTATTAATTCACATTTTTTCTCTACATAATTCTGGCATGCCGCTTGAAATGCCAGACTTAAGCAATACACTGCAGTGACTGAAGTTGTCCTGTTTCTAAGACGAAAGAAAACAACACGTTCACACAACACTGTTTATTGGGCATAATTAAACGGGAAAATACCACAATGATCATGCATCAGCATTCAGCTACGTTTCTAGCATTGACAGCAGCATTCTAGGGCCTAAAAAAGTCCTGCGCTTCAGCTTGTAGTTTGTTGAAAAGTAGTAACAGAGGAAGGGTGAAAAAATTGTTTTTAATTACATGCCATGTATGGCATGTAATATTATACAACTCATAAAAACAAATTGACACACTGAAGAGAATCCATGAAAACTACAGTAAAGATGCTGCAGCAAAACAGACTATATATACATGCAAAAAGATTTTTGTCAGTAAAACTCTGAAAGCAAACTGAAAACTGCACCAATATTTCTCAGAGTGAAATAAAAATTTTACGGACAGAGGTTTTTAGTAACATGAACAAAAAGCAGAAGCAGAGGAAATTTTCTTAGGCCTATCAGTAAAATAAACTATAGCACAGTACAATGGCAACAAGCAGTCCAGTCAGCAGCACCAGTACGTGACACAATAAACATCAATGCACAATTCCGCAGACATAACTGCTGCTCTTTGTTAGGTACAGTGGCATTTCAGCATGAAGAAAAATAAGCAACATCCTATAGATCAAATATGATTTTATATTCCTGCTAAGCTGCCGAACAAGGTAGTGTAGCGACGTTATTATAGTGAGGTGGCCAAAATTATAGAAATTTATGTCAAATTGTTTCATGATTTTGCATGCCAAAACATTATCAAAATCAGCTAATGTTTCACGTAGTTATTCAAATAATAAAAGTGGCACAGTTTTTTGAGACAGAGTGTACGTTGTCCCTAGAATGGTTTTCTGTTTTCTAGCTAATGGCTCATTGTATAACAATATGCAAAAATAACACAAAACAGCATACATCTATAGGCTACTGCTCCATTATGACTAAGAAACACCAACATAATGAAATGCAATATAAATATATGTTACTTACAGTGGCATCATGGCAGGGAATTTGGGAAGGGTAGGAAAGAAAAGGGGACAATTGCCCACCCTAAATTTTTTGCTGTCGGAAAAATGTTAGAAAATCTTCTTGTTGGAAAATTCACCCAAAAGTGCAAAATTTAGGGCTGAAAATCCCAATTTGGTAAAAATTTAGGGGCAAAATTAAAATCCTGAGCATCCATAACTTCCTCTGTCAGAAGTTTGCTGTTGGAGTCCAAAATGTGCACAGTCTACCCGAAAAAAACTTCCTGCCCCAACTATTTTTTAACCCATGACACCACTGGTTATTTAGCAATGAAAACACTGTAACAGCTAGCAGATACAGACTTCACAGAGAGCACTTCTACAGAACACAATACACATACTTAATTATTGCAGTAACCACATTTCATCACCAATGCACTGTGTTTACAACATACATATATGCAGCACACTGTAACAAACAACACTGCTTAATGCAGACAGCACACAGTGCCACACACCAATAGTCCAATACTATACTGCAAAGCCTTAAAGGCCAGCTAAAAGAAAATACAAAACAAATCAAATCTGAATAGTGCCACTGTTCCTCTGACTCAGAGTGCTCGGTGGGTAGGTATGAAACAGAAGCAGAAGAAAAAAATGTTGGATTTTAAAGTGGCAAAAAACCACACTTCAGGAGCTAATACCAAAGTAAAATGCAGATATGTTTTATTGTCAATATGCAGATATAAACAAATGCACCAACATTTAAATTTTCTGTTCTCCAAAATTTCCGATGAATAGCAGATGTTAATAGTCGTACTCGTAATAAAAATGAATAACAAAAGCCACTAAATGATGAAACGTTACAACTCTAATTAACTGCACTTTTAACTTACCGTGCTGAATCAATGCAAGATAGCAAAACATATGAAAATGCCCCCCCCAAAAAATTCCAAAATCCAGTGAATCTATGGTCTGTACAAGAAAAACACTAAACTGAAAAGCATGCATATATACAGGCAACAATGTTCACAATTAAGCACATCAAGACATAAGTACATTGTACGATGCTTATAAATTATTTGGCATGAAAATATATCATGATAAGAGATCACTATGGCATTCACTAACAAAAATAAGAGATTTAGAAAAACGACCTTCAAGATTACTTTTCAGACTAGTTTCCTGGTAATACAGTCCAGCCTGAAAGTTATCTAGACATTTCTGGAATGATTTCAGAAATGAAACACCCAAACAGTCGTGTCAGCGCACAATTTCTTCAACGACTGCTAATCATAATCTTCTGCATAGAACTTAGGAAGAACATATTTACGCTGCGATTACTGTACTTGAACAATACAGTACGAAAAAAAGTAATCAAAAGATTTAATAGTAACTAATTGATTATAACCTAATTTCACAGATTATGAATACACCACACTAATGCTGGCAACTTGTGACAATGTTGATGGGTTATCAACCTTTTTCATATACACAACACAAAACCACAAACCTTCACCATTACCCTATCCATTCTGATAAACATAAACGTACACATCAATTAACTAAAACTGTAACAAAACATCATCAAACGCCAACAACAATATACATGCATGCATGGAAAAAGCATGTAAAACACATTTAGATCGACTCTGAATGTTTTAAATCGATAAAATGAGACCATCAAGCAATCATCATTTGATATGTTCTGTGAAATGGAAAAAAACAGGCAAATGCATGAAAACACACAATTATTATTAATTAAATGGTAATGTATATAGAAATATACAAACAGCATTCAGGTAACCTAAAAGCACAGTGAATACAAACTGAGCAAAATGTGAAGGAAATTCACTCACCTTTAGCCAACAAAGTTACTGCATTTGAAAAATTCAAAAACTATATTACCGAGACAAAGTAAAGTTGCAAAAGAAATTTACATAATTTAATACTTTGCCATTTTCACACTCCACAATGCACAGTATATGCAATGCTCGTACACTTCACAACACTATCAATAACAGTGAGAAAATGAACAATATCTAAACTCATCACGGTGAGAATTTACATGACAGAAAAATACGAGAGCAACAGAAGATTTAGACGAGAAATAACGGATCAGAAAGAAATCAGAAAAAAACACTCAAAGCACATTAAACCACACACACCGAGTTTGGCACGACACACGATCATAGTCCCATAACTATTAAATTATGAAAACAACACAATTTGCACATCAGAATGGCTTAAACTATACTGCCCATGACACAAACTGGGAGCCACTATTAATAAGCTATAGAAATTCACCAAATCACAACCTTCATTTACGATTTTTGATGATATTGCAGCAGCTACTGCTGTGAAAGAGTGAGTGAGTAGGGTTTAACGTCCCATCCGACACAGTATAGGTCATTTTGCGGACATAAAATTGCACATACACATAATAATGGAACAAAAAGTTTAACCTTTACAGAAAGTTTAACCTTTATAAAACACAAAACACAAAAAAATGACCTAAATGAAACCTAAAATTGTAAGAACTGCCGATTATAATTGTGCATATGTATCAATAATGGCAGTTCTAATAATCTTCCCTGCTATCCTCCAGACAGTCATCAATCTCATAATGCTGTCTATTGGAGAACAGGAGAACAGCTACTGCTGTGAAACAAAGATTGTAATGAGATGTATTTGTGTAGCATATTAGTTACTCCTTCCACACATGAGTCATATGACCCACTACTGTTGCAGGAAACTAACCTGTCCACAAATATGCAACAAACAGCACCATATAACGATACTGCAGCAATCTAATCCAGTTATAACAGGAAGCACACATATAATAGTGGCTGAGACAAAACATCAATAAACAGCACAAGACACTGATGAGATCTAAAACTGGCTGCCAGTCATCATTGGTGGATGGACAGATGTGGACCACCCAAGCTGCAAGCCTTAGCCAAACACGTCATTATTTACATATGCAAAATGGCACCGAAGACCCAGATATTCTATAGATATTGTAGTCGTCAACTGCAGAAACCATAACCAAACTCTGACAAAACAGTCTGACAGTTCAGCTCAGCAAAGACAGTATAATCAGCATAACCAGCTTAATCTCAAGCCATGAGAAAAGACTGTAAAATTTCCCGGACACTGTAAATTAGTCATGTTGCAATTTCCACATCACACATGCTAACGGTGTAATACTCGAAACAAGCAGTATCAACAGCATAGTGCAATGCAATGTGTACGTTATCCAAAATATTACGCCACTACTATGATAATGAACATCAACTGGTGGTGTTGCAGTGCCAAAATGCAAGTTCACAGTTAACAGAAAACAATTCGCTGTGACACAATTACTTCCCCAACTTTTTCCTCACAGCTGCCAAATTCCCCAACATTTCCAGTTATTCCAGACAAGTAATCCATTCCTATTCTCGCAGTACCAGCATGTCTCTAGCACATTAGAGGCTGTTAGTAGAATGTAGGTTACATGAATTTGTATTTGATACTAATACTAACAATGGGCAGCCTATACATGTCAACAAGAATGTCCCGAATTTTGATGGTCTCATGCTAAAGAGTGGCACACACAGACCATATCTGGCCCATGGTGGGTCATTATCTAGCCCACAATGTTCTTGACAATCCCCCTCCAAAAAAATGATATGTAAATGTATATGCCTAACAAATTATTCACTAATACTGTACCACTCTTAGTTGCTGTTTCACTTGTTCCAAGTGGCACACAGGCTGCCTCAATTTCAAGCCGAAACATACCAGTGAGTTGATTCATGTCTGCTGTTTTTTTTCAGCCTTAATGACAATAGCATTATGCACTGGTCTGGCCCGCAATGACCTTAAAATCACAATAGTGGTGCAGGCTCTGAAAGGCTTGCACTAGACTGAAGTTTCAGAACTGATCTGTAGTGTAAATTTGTTGTGCTTGGCACTGAAGATGTCCTCAGTGAGGTTGAAGTGAGGCAACCTGCGCACAGTCGCAGACAGAGTGACGTTGCCTCGCTGCATTCTGAACATCGACCCGTCACTAATGCCGCCACTGAGGCTTGTAGCACAGACCAAAGTCCAGGTGTGAGGATCAGACGTCGAGGAGCTGCCACAGTCCTTGTCATTCCATATCACCGCACCCTGGCAGTGATTCATCATACAGACCATCACATTCAAGTTAAACTGCAGCAAAAAAAAGAGATAATTTGCAACAATACCAAATGGGTTAATTTAAAAGCAGTGTGGTGGCACAAAGGCCATTCAAAATGTCCACCTGACAGTACCAATGCACTAAAGATGCAGTGCGTTAACAGAGATTAGCTTTAAAACCTTTCCAGATATGCACATAATGCACTGAGTGCCTAGTGGCAACAAATGTTAATACAGTGTCATAATGACAATATGCATACATAATTCGTAAAGCATGCTGAAACACAAAAACAGCAACAAATAGCTAGTTTCCTTACTGAAGCACAAGTAAACCAAATCAGCAAATTATTGGTGTATATTGTGCATTTTTTCACAGTTTGACACCAGTCAGGAATGGGGCAGGGTTAAACTCAACTGTTGAGTGCACAATAGTTACAAATACCACAAATAACCAAAATTACAAAAACGATTCACATATAAGTCAACTAACTAGTTCTTCCTTACTGTAGCTGGCCACTTCAACAAACAAGAAATTTGAGCTAATGCTCACGAGACGCGCGAAAGCCTATAGCAGTTCCGGTTCAGTAGTTTAGCTGAAAATTGGGGTGTTCACGTCTGTCTGTCACACGGGTGGATCAGTCAAAAACGATGCAAGCTAAAATCACCAAATCTTCATCGTCGGCTGCCTGGAAGACTCTAGTTTCAGGAACCATAAAGTTTTTCCATAAATTCGAAAGCCCTGAATGAGGGCGCTAAATGAGAGGAGGGTGGGAAAAAATTGCGATTTTTAGCTAATAAGTCGCTGTATCTCAGAAACGGTGTGAGAGAGGGTCCAGGTTACTATTAATCACTAATAGGAAGTCGTACACTGGCTCTCAATTGCCACCTAATTCAATGACCTTGGATAACCTTGAATGCCAAAATAGGGGTTTTTATGAATTTTTTGGCGATTTCGAGCTGCAACACAAGTCTATATCATTCACAATGTGGTGCCACACAACTATCGTTATGCAATCCAGATAGAGAATTTGGTATTTGTATATTAACTTAGCGTGAACACATCAATTTTCAGCTAAACTACTAAACAGGAACTGCTATAGGCTGTCGCGCGTCTCGTGAGCATTAGCTCAAATTTCTTGTAAACAATAATAACATAGTTATTAAGAATAACAATGCACAAAGAGAAAGCCAGTACCTGGGTGAGATATGGTTCAATGAATGCTCTGCCACTGAGTCCGTGTCCAATGCATGTTGCCAGATGATTCAGAATGGATTCACCAGAGTAGCGCGGTTGCTGTCGAGTTGTTCTCAGATACTTCTGCAGCGGTTTGGCAATGAAGGGGAAGATTGCTTGAGCACCACCCATTAAATTCAGCTCCGTGGTCGATCCTGGGCACAGAAATAACATCAGATTATGATGCTGAAGCATAAGACCGAATATGACAAAACAGAAATATGCAGAATAAACAAAACCAATAAAATACAATAAATGCAGAATCAGTAGAAATACACCGTTCATTATAATAAAAGTCTGACAGTTATACTTAGTACAAAATAAGTTTGCGTTTTTGAACTTTTCAGTTCGTGTTGCAGTATTCGTAAGACCAGCTGGGTGCTATAACCACAACAACAACAACAAAGCACCACCACCAGCACTACTGATGCTCAGTGATGTGCTTTGCAAACTGCAGCTAACGTCTAACCCATTATTAACAGTACAAGACTGTAAACCATTTTTCACAGTTACACATCAAAATTCACAACTGATGTAATTTCCAAACTGTGATAAATTTCTTACTGCATTAAATGGACAGGTACAGTGAAAATGCTATGACGATACTGACAAAAAAATGATGAAAAATTAAAGAGTGTATATCGCTCCTTATAGTACCTATCTCAGAGCAACAAAGCATCACTTGTCATATGGGAACAGACACGTGCCATCTGCCAAATGACACAAATGAATGCGTACCACCTTAACCCAATACTCGATTTAACACTCCCGTAAGAATGGCCAGGCTGAGTTGACCCAGGTGGTTGATTACATACGGAGACAGTTTACCTGTCTACAAACAGTCACCCTGCCACTTGATAGCGACCTGACTGGAAGTTGAACCCACTGAACACCACCAAACCAGGCTATAACCAAATCAGGAGCACTTGGTGAATATGGAGAAGCAACTGTGATGAATCACCTGACCGAGCAAAACTGCTGGAAATAGAAGAATTATTGACTAACCTTTGTCGTTGTGCAGTCTGGTGATTTGGTTGAAAGCTTCGTCAGCAGCAACGCTCAGTCGGGCCTTGCGTTTCCTCAGCTTGCGCTCGTGATCCATCTCATCATAGAACCTGTCATTGTGTCCGCGGGTCCCAGTGCGAGCCGAGCCAGGCCGAGCAACTATCCCGCCAGCTGCCGAGCCACCAACAGCACCATTGCCAGCAGCACTGGCTGAGAGTGCAGCATCAGACGCTGCTGTGCCATCCAAGTTGTACACCTTGAAGTCAGTCATGCGTGCCGAGCGACGAGCCATTGCGTGCTCCAGGTAAGGATTGTACACCTGAGCGACAGGTACCAACATCACAAGCTATGATCCAACAAGCATAAAATGGATTTCTCCTAGAGCAGTACTAATTCCTGCCAACCTTCTCCAAGCCAACTGTTCTGTCTAGATTCTTTCATTACACAACACAGGTTGCTTACAGTCCAAGTCGCATGAAAAAAACGATGTTGGCTAAATATGTGTAGAATGTAATGCTAATTAATAATACGCTGATCAGTTGAAATAAAAACATTGCTTTACATCAATTTCAATAAAAAGAATGTTGTGCAAACGGAATGATGACGTCATGAACAATGCTTTGCTTATAGTGTGTATTGCAGCATGCAAGAAAGTTAACATGCCATGAGCTGGCCATAGCATTGATGCAGCGCACGCTCAGAGAGGGGAACTCGCTTGCATTCCAGAAGCGAAAGTCAGAATTTGTCGGCGATTGGTGCAACAAAAAGGGCATACCGTCGGCGTACTTTCGGTATGACAGCGACTTCTCAACTTTCATGACATTTATCCACGTTAAACTTTATTCTTACAGTATAAAGATAACACTGGCAACAGGAAGATTAATAAATATTGACAAATTAACATTTGATTAAGCCAATTAGTGCTTTATAACAGTTACGTAAACTGATGCGACTTGGACTTTAATAATAATGATAATACTATTATTAATAACAATGCACACCAAATTGTTTCGCACGACACAAAGTTTAATAATGTACAAGGTTACACTATAGTAAAAAAAATATATGCATTAAAACAGGTCAAGTAAGTAACTAAGTAAAGGGCAAATTTATACAGCGCATACTAAATCTATAATGCAGTTTGTACTTTTCGCATCAAATTTAGATCACAGGTAAGCACATTTTACAGCAAGAAATGCATTTTTTGTTGATGTGAACAAACCGCTCAAAACTGACTACTTTCATTACCGATAAAATGTACACAAAATAGGCAAAATATACCTCAAAGTCACGGTAGTACTGATCGAGGCAGTGCAATGCCAGGTGCTGCACAGACAGCTGGCCGACAGTGTAAGACCGTGCTGCACCATCTGGAGATCTGACCAGCTTGACAACGTAGTACGGCTGCAGCTGCCTTATCTCCAACATGACAACAGCAGCGTAGTGCGTAAACAGCAATGTGTCCGACATTGAAACCCCAAACTGAACAAGCTGCGCATACGTCTGGCCTGTCTCTGAGAGAATACGCACGGCATAGAACAGCCAGAATGCCACCGTCAGGACAAACATGAAAAGCACAATAAGTGCTCGGAAGACAGAGACTCGTGGAAGAGTGGCTCGAGGCCGGTGGAAGAACAGTGCCCAGCTAGCAGCCAGTAGAATCACCTGCTTGAAGGTAAACCCAATCAGCATTCCTTCACAGTCAGCACCGCAGTCAGCGCCACCTGAAACATAAACACCTTTAAATTACCACACCACGTCCCAGGGAACTGAGGGACACTTTTAGCAGCCACTTTCTGCAGCTAATTCTACTTTAATGTTTATGATTAACTGGAAAAGTAATACGGACTGTTTAAAATCCGGCTACAGTTTTATTCAAAGAACAAGATGAAATAAATCGGATTAACTTGTCTTAAATATGTTTCTGCACTGTCAAATTCTAGAGACCAACTGTGCATACTGGACTATCACTTACAGTAGTGAAAAGTGATTAATGAAAGCATTATGAGAAAATCATAATACAAATTTTGTAGAGCCAATACTAATTTAACGAATTTTAAAAATCACTAACTTCCATGTCATAGTTAGTTTCTATAATCGGCAATTACTTTGATCATAATCTGTAAACAGAACTCTTTATTATTTTACTTCACAGCTTATCCAGTCTCCACCATTCCTTCCAATGGCTAACCCAATTAACAATTTACTGTCGTTTTAGAGCACCGGATTACACAATAAGCACTATTACACACCATCCTCAGACGAAGTGATGTTCGGGATGTATCCGGACTTGGGAAGAACGATCATGACGATGGGAGAGACAAAAGCCAGGAGTCCGATGATGCCGGAGACAAAAGTTCCAACGTAGCGGGCACATGCGAAGCCAACGCTCAGTTCCAAGTTTTTGTTCAGTCTTGACATATTCTCAACCGACGAGAACCCAGCCTCACTAAATGTGGTCGTTGTTACAGCCGTCGTTGTCTCCATCCAGGTGTCATCCTCCGCTGCATCACCCACATTGTCTGTCAGCTCATTCGCTCCTTCCACAGCTACCAAAATCCACCATCAATCAGCATGCGATTGGTCACCGAAAACTCTCTTAGCAAGTTAAAAGCTACATTGTTAATAATGACTAAAGTCACATCAGCTAAAAAGCATTGTAAAGCAGAAATCACTTTGAAAACATCTGAAAATATTTTAAATGCACCAGAAAGTAAACATCCCAATGTGCCAAGAAGACTAAAGAAAAACACTGAGTTAATGTTACTTAACGGTACTGAAATTAGTGCTGGCATAAGCTGATTAACCAGTAGCCTTTCAAAACACACAAACGTGTTCTGGATAACGATCCTATCACATATTTGTACTCAAAGTTGGTTGATCGTTACCATCTTCTGGGTCAGTTTCAGTGATAGTTGCATGTGGTGCACGATGGCGGTGTCGATGGTGACTCCCGGCATGTCCTGGCCGCGGTGGGGGTAGAACTCCCACAGTGCTACTGCCATCAGCCGGAGGGTCTGACTCCCTGTCCTCAGTGGGCGGTGCTGGCAATGGACGAGACGGGGGACAACGATGAGGTGATGCGACGTACCGACCGCCACCTGACCGATCACTCCTGCCTGACCGCACAGACTCTGTATCCATCACCACACTGGTAACCACCACAGCACCACTCTAATGCTCGCTGTACTTCCTGCTGTATGAAAACAATCAAAACCACATAAAACGACATATTACTTCAAGCCATTGACATCATCACTTAACTACTGAAACTCTACTGGCGATGTGCTAAAGCGCAAACCACAGTACTAAGTCCAAAGTGTTCTGATGTTGTACCCTAGTTTAAAAATCAGTAACAGCCACTCTCCAGCTCTAAAAGAAAATGGGGACAGGAGATAAATTTTCAAAGCACTTACATGCATTTAAAAAGCAATATATTTGCCAGGAAATCAATAAGAACAAATCGTAGTGTGACATTTGTTGTTATTCGTCCACATAGCTATGTGTGCATGCAGTTCCGTCCATGGCGGACGGAAAATAGGGTCAGATTTGCTAACATTGAAGTCCCTACCCACACCGAACGTAAAATAAGGTCCACAGGCCACAGCAATCGCAAAATAAAGCTGTATAAACAATAAAGATATTTTAATTTGTTTACCTATTTATAATTTAGAAAGACGAACATAAAAAGGAGCAATAAAGTCATTAAATGCACAATTAATTAACCATAATAAACATTCACACCGACTCCGACCACCTTCTTGCGGCGTCGTTTTGTAAGGCTAGGGTTGTACTAATTCGAAATTTTGTTTTTATTTTTGAGTACTCAGTAATCAATATAGATATATTCGTAGGCGCAAGCTCATACATTTTAAATATTGTGTTGTAGACGGTATAAACAAATTTATTGATTGATTGACTGATAAAATTAAATTATTTTAAAAATTTTTCTATGCAATAGACATTTTGCTCACATCACTATATGGCAAGGCGCGGAGTAAGGAAATTTAAAAGTAGTTCCCTACTGTATTTTGTATTTCCAGACACCGGTTATTATGATGACAACTCATTTTTATATCACAGTACTTTTCAGTGTATGTGCATTAAATTAGCGTAATGCTATAGTAGATCAGAGAGTCATGGTGGTATTATGGTATATGAAACTATCGACTATTTATTGCTTTTAGTAATTAATAACTTTATAATTTGCTGATATGGTTTTAAACTGCCTCTTATATATAAAAAGCATGAAAATTCGAAAATTATTATTTTCGCGTACTTCTAGCAAATTTCCGGCTAGGAAAAGCTTAATTTCTGCGATCTGGCCATAGTTTGCATTAAATTCAAAATTATTGTACCACGGATGATATAGATTTTTTTCTCGCATAAGGCATAATCTTAATTATGAATTATGAAATCTGAATTAACCGGAACCGGAGATAGATCGGAGTATGTCGAAAAAAGTGATTAGATTATTAGTATAATTTATTATATCATGATACGGATATAGAGGGACTTTTAGTGCCTGCATCCGTTTAT
>Ga0056128_1007185_pt1 | contig 14056 bp, 7 predicted proteins | sample WorMetLIZISLAND2_FD_71113 | JGI IMG/M metagenome (GOLD analysis project Ga0056128, IMG submission 71113) | Marine gutless worms symbiont microbial communities from Max Planck institute for Marine Microbiology, Germany - Olavius geniculatus... ... | reverse complement strand
TACTGGCAGTGTCACTGTCAGTTGTCACAATAAACAAATTCCACACAAAAGTACAACTATAAGTTGATAAAACGTTCGTGGGTTAATCTTCCCAGCTCAGGTGGGGAAAGCTAGGGGGGAGCTTTCCCCCTGACCTAAATTGGAGACAGTTTGTCTCCATCCCCCCTCTGTGGAAGGCCCTGCCCGTCTTTCTTCCGAGAGCAGAAGTGTCAGATTTCACAGCATTACGTCGTCAATTCTCGCTGTTATCGACCGGCGAAAAAACATCAGCAATTCTACACGAAATACGGCACGGTAGAATCCCAATGTTCATTCAAACGAACGAACATACAGACGGACCAAATGAAACAACCTTCTGTGTCATGTAATGCAGCAATTAAAGTCGTATAATAAGAGAGATTTAGACGACACCGGTGCCGGATACAATACGCAGCCGGTGCAGCTAATGCCTGCTTGGCCTATCTGTGCTGCGGATAGGCTACCCGTCGTCTGTGTGTGATAATAGCACATTTGTCATCTCTGTCTGCAACCGACGCCACCAACGAGATAACGTGCAGCAGACCAACTAATACGGCATCAATAAATGTCGTCATTATGACTGGACACAGTAGCATCACCGTCTATAGATCCAGAAACCTAACTTCCGGGAGATTAAGGGAAGTGGTTGCAACCCCCACGTTATAAGTTCTTTCGTTACATCCCATTTATCTTATCTTTTCCCCTGCTGCAAATCAACTTCTTAAATTCAACGCATGACGTCGAGAGCTGCAGATGTACTCTAATCTCAACTCTTAACAAAATATGAAGCTCTGAACCCGTGAAATCGCATACCAGACGACGAATAACAATGCTGGTAGTAGAAAATGGTAGAATGGCACAAACATTGTCACTCGATCACTGCATTAAATCTCAGTCAACATTCAATCAGAGTCTTGTAAATTTTTAGTTTCTGGGAACTTTGTACTCAGACCTTCTGCAACTGGGGAGGTGGGCTTCCGATTTCACACTTTTCTCAAAAGTTAAAAACTCCACCCACTTTTGGATGCAGACAGATTACGCCCGTTCTTGTTATAGTATCATCAAAAGCAGCAGCATCGTCGTCGTCGTTGTGTGTTGACAAATGTAAATCCTTGCTGTGCCTTAAGACGGAACACTTGCAGTACCGCGGCCAGTCAGACAACAATGACATTAATCACCGCACTGGCCGGGAAACATCATGAAAGTCGGCCCAGGTCTAATACGCAACCAGTTTCCCGGAAAAATACCACTTAATTACCTTACGCATACAATTATCATGCGGACGGCGTGCTTAGGAGAATGATCTTCGCTGTACGGTACTATCAATACATATGATGCTGGGACGAGTGACTAAAGATGCAGACAATAGTTTCGCGTGCTGTAAAGTTAACACAGTGATAGGTAACAACGTTGGTCGGGTCGCATTCTACCGGGTTAGTACTAAAATGGATGACTGTTCGCGGTATATGACCAAGTCACGATACGATACGACGACGATTTGCACTGGAAAACTGGCACAGACGAACTGTTAGTTCAATCTAGCACATAAACTAAAAAACTAAAATGTTTCAAATGAAGTTGTCAGAAATTGAAATAAAAGTACAGTTACGTAAACACCAAAAAATCCAAAAACAGATTGTTATGGGAGAGGTAAAGCCTAAGATAAAAAAAAACTTTTAAAAAATAACGATAACTGAAAGTAGAAATAAAACAGCCTCGCCATCTCTCCGCGGGTTGGATATACTATCAGATCCGGTCACTGACGTCAAGGCAATGGACAGTGCCGGAAATGTGTCAGTCTTCGGTCGTACTTGCCGCAGTTTGACACGACTAGCGCAAAAGCTTCTAGCCTCGGAAATAACTATAATGCTACAGCGGTCAGCAACCGCAACAAGAGATCACGACGCCATCGTTCTGCCAAACCAGCGACAGAAAGTTGACCTTGAAGCGAAATTAAAATACTTTGCCGCAGTGTACATGACTTGTCGTAAGACTATGAGATGTAAAAACTTTCGTAAATACAGAAAAGTCTGCACTTAATATTTTGATATTTAAATCCTATGAATGTACAAATTAATAGCGGACCGTTTCATTATTTTGCTAGCCATCATGCGGCGAGATCTTCGTAGAAAATATTACTTAGAGTTACATCGCGAAAAAACAAGGAAAATAGCTGCAGTTTTGCCCCTTCTCCTTGATACTGTCGCTACATTACCTTGTGAAAATCAGAAGTTGCAGTTTAACCGTTTAAAGGTAATACTAAAGGTAAAGTCCAGTACTTGCTATAGCGCTTCTTATACAAGTCAGACTCGTGATCAGAAGCGCACTTCACAATCTCCGAAGTAGCAGCTGACTGGCATGGGTTAATGATACCGCAGCGCACTATGCGGCCATCCATTGCCCGCGTGAACAAACAATTGGACCCGCGGTTTGCAGCTAGCAGACATACTATCAATCAGCCACACTAGGCCTTCACCCCGTAGCCCGTAAGCTACTACTCATTTCCCATTCCACAGAGGGTAGGAGGCTGAGTTGGCCTAAGCACACAGTAGGTTAGCAACTTGCTCAAGGTTGCTTGCAAATGACGGCAGTGAGAATCGAACCGCAACCTGAAAGTTATGAGTCGACACTAACCACTAGACACTTGCAGCTACACAGGCAGGTAGGTGTGAACAACTTGCCCAAGGCTGTTACCTGGTAGCGCATCGGCTGGGCATTGAACCGTGGACCTTTCTTTCGGTCTCGTATCCAACGCTCTAACCGCTAAGCCACCAAGCTGAATAGCGCACCAAACAAGATAAAGACAGTCAAATTACAAATTTAGCGCTTTGTCTGGTCTGCTTATCTTTACATTTCAAAGACACGATCGATGTATGCTGCCGAAGTGCAGTGTCAAACGAGCAGCGTTGCAGGAGCTGCCACAACACAACGAACGGCACGCAATTTGCGCTTCTGTTGATTTACGATCGCAGATTAACGGTTGCCCGAGAAAGACGGACAGACGCATGCAAGCAGAGCCGCAATTAATTGCCGATAACTTACCAGCGTCGCTATTAAGTAATGAAAGCCTGTTCGGTGCATGCCGACGTTTATGATCTGCACATAAAACACACAGAACAAACGTGGTTTAATGTTTTCGTAGAACAACCGTAACGTTAAGCTTGCAACGTAAATGAATTGTAATTTAAGCACTAAAATTATACTTTAAAAGTAAATGACTGTCCTTGCCCACCGGATTTTGTTGATTTCGACGAAGATACAGACTTTTATCTGTTTCAATGTTTGCATTTAATTACACTTTTAGCTCGCAGGATTTGTACTTTATGGGACTTTAAAATAACAATAATGATGACAATGATAAATAATGAAAAATATGTTAACATGGTGATAGTGAGACGTTAATTATCTCACTCATAAAAGTCATAGCAGTATGCATCAATTACAGTAATGTAATTATGACACTATTAATCACAACGACAATTTTCGGCGAAGAAAAGAAAGGTCATAGGTGACCGATGACCAATACTCTCAACTAACCGACATTGCAGCAATTTTTCTGTCGGTTAATTAACTTATGCAGTTACTTGGCATATTGTCTTTTCGACAATGGCTTCGGTTCCATTCCCATCTCTACTGGAGGCTCGGTTAGTTGCAACAAATATTCACTCGTGCGGTCAGTCGACAGTCGGTCACCTGCCGAGCAAGATTATCGACCACCTACGGGCGGCCAGCGGCCGTGATTACGCCAATGAATCAGAGTAACCGGCCCAACCAGGCCTACTTGACTGTTCTTATAAATTAGGCAAATGTCGTAAGTAAGGTGGTTGGACATGCGGTGGTTGGGGACTGGCGAAAGAACCTCTCTGGAGAGACATCATCAATGTCGACCGGTCACAACGCTCGTGTCCGTTCACTGAACGACGCCGAAACCAGGATTTATTTTCGGTCGGCAAGGGGGCGTTTTCCCTGTTGAGCGTTGACCTCGGTTCATCCCACATCCAACTGGACACATTAGGCCACACTCCGACGCCATCCGTGTCTGTCAAAAGCTGCCATCTCTGCATCATCTCATGTGAACCCTGTCTTTTGTAGGTCGTTGTTGACTGCTCTTCTGCATTTTGTCTGTGGTTGACCGACCTGGTTCTGGTAATCTACTCGCAGGACATTCAGAATGCCCAAGCCTATCCAATGTGCCTGTCCGGACGTCGAAAACATTAATGATAGATATGAATTCCGGAAGTCTCTTTCGCCCGTTAAATGTCATCGGGAAAATGCACGATTTGGACGGTCCTTGACATCAAAAAACCAATATGCTTAATAATTGCTGATTTTTAACAATTTCGAAAACTTGTCCACCATGCAGCCTGTTGTAGCAGCTTAGCAGTGGTCAAATCCGAACAAAAACCTAGTCTACATTCTAATTTTGGGGTTGTCTCCAACAGGCAAACACTCCCTAGTTGCCGCGGTTTGCCGGCGAATGTGCTCAGCAGGGGCGACTGTACATGAGACGGCGACTTGTGGTCACCGTGGCTAACGCATCATTTGTGTTTACACAGATTAAGTCGATCGGACTGCCACCCGCCTGGCAATCTACCAGCAGTCCGTCACTAAGAACGCATACATCAGTGGCCTATTTCTTGTCATTTGTTTCTCGTTGTGTGGATTTCGCTTTATAGGCAGACAGGTCGTGGGGCGCATCGTATATTGCCGCGTCTCAGCTATCACGTCACGTGTATTTAACAGTGCCACCCGCCTGGCGAGCTTTTTAGCGATCGTGACGACTGCAACTGCGATTGATACGAAAACTCGCTCCGCTCTACAGCGCGCTGCTGCTGCTGGCCGCTGTAGATGAACGCAGCCTGCTGCAGCTCCGCGGTGACTGAGTGGAAGGATGCAGTGACGGACGCCGTCGTAAAAGACGGAGTCCGTCCGCTGAGGTCAACTGACTCGGCGCGGCATATACTTCAGATGTCGGCGTCTCCAGGGGGCTTGCGGCTCGGCCCCGTTAAAAAAACTTCCCAGTAAAAATAGAAAAAATAATTACAAACAGCAGTTGCTAACTTTATTTTTTCCTTATTTTCTGTTGCTGCATTTTATCGTATTGTGCTTGCGTTGTCTGTCTGCTGTTGCCGTAAGATTTAGGAGTATATGAAAAAAACGACGTTTGCCAAAATAAATCTAAATTTCCCCTTTTCATTTTTCATGTACGTACGTACGCCTAAGTCCAATTTTTCAAGTGTCTAAAACTTCAAAAATGCCTGTTTTTTCAATTGCAGTCTGGCCAAATGGTAGCGGCAAGATAAATAATGTATTTATTTATTTTTTTGACATTTTTATTTTATGACATTTTGTGTATTGCGAAACAGCTGTTAAAAACAGTAACACACTAAATAGTATACAGCAAACCAGAAGCAAACAAATTGTTTCAGTAAAACTTTGAAAGAAAACATGTAATAAATTTTGATATTTCTGAAGATCCAACAACACTTTTAGGGACGGAGTTTTATTTAGGAAGAACGGCAACTAGAAGCACGTAAATTTTTCCCGCCTAAACACGCCCCTGCGCTTGAGGTTGAACGATGGACAGTGGACAATGAATCTAGTAGGCGCTGTTGATCGAGCTGATCAGAGGAGCAACTGAATGAATCAAACTTACACCCACTCGCTATGCATAATATTGCCGTTCACTTCCATCCGTGAAACATGCCGGAACCAGGACTTCGCTGTGCTATTCTGTTAACTAATGCATGCACTTTTCAGATGTAAAATAATCCACATTTTGCGCTCTGTAAAATTACATAGATGTACTTGCTTACTTATTTACTTACATACTTACTGAATATAGTCGCAGAGAGGCATACTCCTGCATAATTGATTTTTTTATCTACATATAGGTTTAAACACAGTCTATGGTGTATCACGCAAATGTAACGAAGCATAATACAGTGCAAACCGCGTTGGAACATACTTACTTCATGGCCGTGATCGACGGCGTGTTCTGCCTAGACGCACGTGTGATATTCAAACGCAAAACGCTATCAGTCGTCATGTTTGCGTGGAGTAAAATTATGGACAGAATTCAGACATTATAATGAAAGATAAAACAAAAATGGACTGTGCAGATCATGAAATAAGCTAATCTTTGTCATCGTCATCATCGTCATCATAATTATCATGTATATACGAGTACTATAAGCTTGTACAGGTAGGTCTAACCGTACATCGCAGAGTGAAAAAGGTGTGCGGGCGATAGCTTTACCTGCCTGAGAACGGTAGCTAAGGCCTCGGTGGTGCTGAAGTCGAGAACGATACACTTGCGCCGGTCTCCGAGTGTCAGATCGCCGTATCGCGAGGCGACCTGCAGTGATGCCAAAATTTAACTAAAAAAGTTACTACTATAAAGTTTAACTAAATTATTCTCGTCAGTTCGAAATATTCACTAGCAGTTTGCGAGACTTAGTCCTGAGTCAAGTGACATTCCGTTATTGTTAGCAACAGAGTAACAATTTAAGAGTTTTGATGAATGATGGAAATTTGATGTGACTGTTCAGACACTCAACTGTGGAACTGTATTAGACGATATAAGAAATACAACTTTATTTGCAGTTTTACTTGTTTATTATTTTTGTAGTATTAACTCTCAATAAATGCACAAAACAATTAATAAAGTTCATAAAGTTGATCTGGTCAAAACAATTTGTTTAACATTTAAAGGAGTTTAACTATTTAAAATAACTTCGTTTAACTTTTTAAAGGTAATTAAACTAAGTAAGTAAGTAAAAATAACTTCGTTTAACTTTTTTAAGGTAATTAAACTAGTTTAATTAAAACTATAACTACTGTTTTATTTGAATACAATTAAAGTTTAATTAAAAATAAGAAGTCTGTGCCCATCAATGGCGACCTGGCTGGCATCGATGCGACGCAATGAGGCGTGGAAGTCGTCTGCGCCGGTGGCCCGGACTCCGACGAAAGACGGCGTTCGCAGAGTGTGCCCGACGTCCTCCGCCAACGCCGCGGCCGACGCGTGGATGTTCTGCAATCGGTACAAACCTACGCACGCAAATCAAGCTACACTGCTCATATGATCACACGGGTATTATGTATTAGATACCGCACTGCTAGAGTGGTTAAGCGAGCACGCGGTTTGAGCTTGTTCCACTCCAGAAAGTGTGGCATCGTACTAGAACCACGCTCAGATAGCTTAAACTACGAGGGCCATCCCAAAAGTTTCCGGCCTCGACATATTAGACAACAATATTTTCCACAATCTATACATCAGTGAAACGTACATTCTTTATGAACTCTAAGGAGTCAGTTGCGAGTAGGACATCATTGTAATTTATGACGTCACAGAGCATTAAAGAGAACCGATTTCCAGCGTCCAAGAAAGAAGCTCGATTCATTCATCATCATGGATAGTGGACACCATCATTATCAAATTTCAGATTTCAAAACAGATAATAGTCACTGGAGGTAAGGTTGTTGCTGTATGCAAAGTGGTCTTGGTGTAGGAAGTCATAGTCGTAAACAGCCAGCTGGGTAACTGTAGACTTTAAACTAGACTACAGTGCTGAAATTTGGGGAATTTGTGCAGAGCTTGCTCCGGGCTCCTCCCAGCCCCCCCTGCCCATCATGGGCCCATGTAACTAGCCACAAATTCTAATTGGCCTTTCATTAACACAAATGATATAATTAACAGTAAAATTTTTAATAAAATTTTTCTGATACCATCGGATATTGGCATTGCGTCGTATTTTGGCCAAAGTGCCTTAATTAGCACCTACCACAGATTAGGCTATAGTATATTCACAGACCCAAATGAGAAATTCATAAACGTAGATGTCAGGGCTTTCGTAAAATCAGATGCCAAGGAGCCCCACTTTGGTAAATCCAGCCACAGACTGAAAAAGTTTCATGCAACAATCAGCCTGATTCAAATGCTGCTTGTGTTAGCGCACCAAATTGTTTCAGCCTAATGCTCTATGACGTCATAAATTACAATGACGTCACTTCCACAATCTGCTCATACAAATACTCAAGGTAGGTACCTTTTACTGATATACAGACAATAAAAAAATTGTGTCCAATATATTGAAGCTCAAAACTTTTTGAATGCCCCTCGTATTTGCATGAAGTCCTAATTGACTCAAATGCTCTTATTTGCAGCTACCGCAAATGTAGGCTATTGTAAATTCACATATGCAAATAAAAAATTCACAAACGTATTTGTTAGAGCTTTCACAAAATCAGATGCCACGGGGCTCCACTTTGGTAAACCTAGCTACAGACTGGAAAACTGTCATGCAACAGTGAGCCTGATTCTATGCAGTTTGCATTAGTGGTCCAAATCGTTGCGGTTTAGAGCTATATGACGTCATAAATTACAAAGACGTCATATCCGCAACCGACTTATTAGAGTTCGTAAAGGATGTACGTTTCACTGATGTATAGATTGTAGAAAATATTATTGTTTAATATGTTGAGGCCGGAAACTTTTGGGATGACCTCGTACATTGTCGTTTGCTTTGTGACGCACAACTGCAGCCCCAAATTGCGAAAATAGTACCAATGCAAGTACGGATAAGTACAATTATTTCTCACTGCAGCGTTTAGAGCGTTATTTATTTATTCATTCATTTATTGAAAACGCCGGATAGCAGCACAATCACACAATGCAAACATAAAACATCGAAATAAGCAGTCTAAAAGCTAAAATGATGCTAAAAACGTTACAAAACCAACGAAGAAAACGTATAACTGTTCATAATCTCACTCCACTCAAGAGTGACGACCGAAACGTGGCTCAAGTCGGGTTTGTGTACAGCACCCATTATCAGGCAGAACACGTTGTTGATCACTGTCATAGAACAAGTACGTTACAACACGGTCTACTGTGTACTTATGCTTTGTTACATTCGCATAATGCAATACAGACCGTGTTGAAACCTATGCGTAAACAAAAAATTCGTTGAATTTAATCAATGGTGTACAGGATTGGCGTAACAAAAACCAAGTTGTCGCTATGGGAAGACGTTTATTGTTGCAATAATTATTGTAAGGTACATTATGCGTGACTGTATATAGCATTACATACGGCCCGCTAGCATTAAGCACGTGCAGTGTTAGAAAAATTTCTCCTGTACCGTGTTGCGTTTACCACTGCTCACGAGTTACGATAATCTACTTGCTACTCTACTCGTGATCGCAATTGATGAGATACACCGACAGCTTTTCATCAGAGTATCAAAGACTGCATGTAAATTGCAGAACGGTGCCGCCAGGTTACTGGAAGAAACCGCGAAACGACGAATTGCGTTATAACGATCAGCAAGTTTTTTTACAGTAACATGTTTTTGCCATATTCACATATATTAATGCGCGAATCATAGAAAAGGTTGACTAGTTTATCGTGATTGTCATCGTCGTCGTGTAGGCCTAACTGCGATTTAATAAATTATTATCTGTAGTATCCTGTTGTATTTGTGTTGCTGGGCTTAGATTTCACGGTGCTTATAAACCAGGAATCACGTACGACAGAAAGATATGTTAAGATGCGATCAGCAGATTATGGTATCAAGAATTTAAGTTTATAAAACTGCGCAAAGGTTGAGAGTACAGCTTAGCTTTAGCCATACCATAGAACATCCGTGGCCGTGAAACCTATATCCGGATTATGCTGAGTATTATGGACGAAAAATGCACAATAAGCCGCATTACACAAGCCGAACAACTTCGTACATACATGCACGATAATCAGTTCATAATACAAAGCCATTTAGTATCCGAGCGAGGGACATTAAGCCAGGTCTGCCATCATGCTTTTAATACCGTGATGTCACTAGCTACAATGCTATTCGTCAATAAAGCTGCCCACCGAGCGACGGGAAACGGAAAATGCCGTCATGCATCACGGTATAGTGGCCGTTCATAAGTTTTCAGCGGTGCCAAACGGCAGTCACCGAAGATTACATGGAACACGATCGGCGGCGCGCTCAAACATCGGGAACACAGCCACAGATGTTCATGACATTTTTAACACGGCGCTAAATTTGTACTGGTATTTTGTTGCTAGATAAATGCTACAGCTTTACTTTCGACGGTCGGGGCGATATTTTTTGTACTCGCGCTGGACGTTAAACCTTCAACCTACGTTTACAGCTCTTTTTTACACTAGGCTTACCGCGGTATGTACGTAAGAAAGTAAGTAAGTAGTTTAATGCACATATTAAACGTACTTCGTACATGCATAGACCGGAAATTTCTAATCAAGTAGCAGTTTTCTTGCTTTGCCTTTTTAAAAAAAATGTTTAAAATACTAAAACTAATTTTTGACGCTGAAACATTCTTGCAAACGTTTCAGATGCGGCTAAATGCAATTTTTAAACGAAGCACAAAATCGGTACTGTCAGTTATTTAATCTGTTTTTTCGTTCATATAGTGTGTTTGCGATTAATAAAATGTGTATAAAACACAGTATAGGTCAAATGGTCAAAGGCCACATTTCGAGGTCCACCCAAAGCGAATGGGCAGCAGCACTTAGCTTGAAGTTTGAGAACGAAACGGTCACGTGTCTCATACGTCTCGTTAACTACAGCAACCGTAATACCATTGACCGACACTCACGCTCGGCAAGTGGTCAAAGGAAATGAGGCCATGAAAATCTACAGGTGTGAACATATATATCGATGTTTATGACCGCAGACTTAAGAGTGGGACGTATTATAGAGACGATATACGTCAAATCAACGAAGTGGCAGAAATGGCGCCGTGCGCTGTGAGAAAAGTCAACGAAGATAAATGGCACAGCAGAGAATTGGGACCGCATAAAAAATCGAAATAAAAATGATTCGGCACGAGTAGCGCGGGTTCTGAAAAAGCACGAATCTGTTTCCAGTAGATTTCAGTCTCATTAGGTGTATCGAAAATGATTAAAATAACAATCGAAAATTAAAAAAAACATTAAAATTAAAAAAACAAAACAGATATTGGTCGGCAAGTTGTGTTTAAATCCTGTGTCGGCAAAACCAGAAGTCCAGAACCGTTAGAAAACTGCAGTATACAGGCACCATATAAACAAACTCAGCAGATCGCGTTCAAGCAAGAAGTAGGGGCCTACATATTAATCAGAAGTCAAGATGGAGCTAAGCGAAAAAAGAGGTTGCTTAGTGAATGTGCACCGGCCAAGGCGGAAAGACGATGGATGAAGTGAAAAACCTATTAAGCGTCACGACCGTAGACTCCATGCAGCGAAGGTGAATACACGTTGCTTTAGCTTATTTATCGTCTGAGCGGCCGTCATTAAGATCGATCTGTGTCTTGGGCTGCGCAAGACGCCAGCGTCCTAGAGAAAGGACGACGAATATCTCACACAAATCAGTCTTTGTGTGCTGCGAGTTAAGTGGAGTAAGTAAACGTAGATTTATAGCGCAAAAGTGTACGTAAAACCGGGCTCAAAAGTGGGATAAGAGAGTGTTGAACGAACTTACACTCCTGACCGTGATGTAACACACCTATAAGGCCACGATCAGTGACATCAGTCAGTACTATAATTGGTAAGCTCATGCATCAGTGCAGTGCACCCGTGGAGTCAGCCGCGTCGTGGGTTTTAAAAGTAGACTGGGCAAGAAATTTCATTTTCCGACAAACACTACAAATTTCGGACATAATTCCGACAGTCTGCCGCGAATTTTTGACAGAAGAAATTACGAGTGCTCAGAATTTTAATTTTTAGTCTAAATTTTTAAAATAAATAGTTTTTAGTATTTTTGTTTTTAGACAAAAAATTTACGACAAGAAGATTGCTGACAATCTTCTGCCAGGCCAAAATTCAGGGAGCAGTAGGTAGTGACGGTCGCCGTGTGAATCGCGGTAAATCGCCTCGACATCTTCCTCTACGATCCTGTCCGGAAACATGGGTTTATTTTGATCACTGGAGTGTATCGGAATGTGAATTATTGACGGTGAGTAATGTAGCCTCGTCTACAACGTCCGCACGCAGCGAGTGTCATACGCGAGCGCTACAAAACTCACGTTCCGCCACACTCCAGAGAAAAACGTGTATAAAGCCGCGTACAGAGCGACGTAACTGCACTGAACTGACATAGTTTAGTTTTGACAAACTGACCAATGGGCAAGCAAAATGCATTAGGCCTACACTACAGTGGGCACCGTCTAACGGTGTTGATGGCACACGTGACCACAGTCACGTACGCGTGCTTATTGGTCAGTTCGTCAAAAACCAAACCGTGTCAGTTCTGTACAGTTCAGTTACGGCGATCTCTACGCGCCGTAATCCACACTCCGACTCACTGTGTTCTGTATGTTGTCGTTCAGAGTGTAGTCAGAGATAAGCTACTTAGACGATGCGACACGGAGTCAATTCAGCTCAATCGGTCGCTCGCCCAGTGCGTGTCCAATCACTTCCCTTCTCTCTGCGTCTCTCTCGTTCTCGGCCCACGGAGACATGGATCCCCGACAAAAGTGCCGCCGGTCAGGAAGTCCCGCCTTTGCTTTATGACCTAACAGTGTGCCAGGGGGCAACCAAGTTTTGAAAGATGAGGGACCACTTTCTTCCCTTTTCTCCTTCCTTTCTTTTTGGCCCTTTCGTCCATTTTTGCTCTGTTGCCTCTTCCCTTATTGTTCTTTGTTTCTGCTGGTCAGAAAGTCGTTGTATCATGTTGGCTTCTGACCGCGGGGGCTTATGACTAGTGTGCGGGCGCATGTTCGCCATTTTCTTGCGTCCCCGACCTGATAAACGGTCTGCGTACGGTAAGAGACGGTGATAAGCTCGATTAACTGCTTCTAGGGGAATCGAAGGACATGTACGCGCGCGGCGACCACCGGGCGTAACCGTGACTTATGGAGATAGAGACGAAAATGACGCGTGCTATGCCCAGTCCAAGGACTGCGCCCGGCTCATGCGGCGATCTGTTCTGAAAACTGGGGCTGTCGGATAGTCAAAGCATCATGTAGCCTAAGATATCGCCGAAGATCGCAGTTTTAAATAGTAACGGTTCTGGATCGTACAAGCACAGAATATCACATTTTGATGATAACTCGCAGACGCAATTCGTATTGTAGCGCATCGTGAAAACAATTTCGTGCTTTCCTTTCTTTTTTCTGTCCCCTTTCCTCCGTTTCTGCACTTGGCAGTATGCTAAGTATTAAATATCATTTTCGAATAATTAGTCGACACACTGACGTACTAGCGATCAAATCTATGGTACAGTGTGTCGCCCGATTGTCGTTTATCGGTCATAACATGTGTATATTGTGGCTAAATGATACGTCGCAAAGGGTCAGCGACGAAACCGTTGGATGGCGCTGGTAAGTTCTTACAAGCCGCCAGTAGTAACCAGCGATTTGGCCGCAGTTTGAACGCAATGTTTCCGCGTGCATCCCGCATTCGTGGAATCAGTTTCTTACTTATTTACTGATACCGGAATTAAGACGAATTAGATATTAAATCAGCAAATAAAAAAAATTATATGTAGCAGCAGGCACATAACGATACGCAGAGTACAGTCGTCAACATCTGCGTTTGCCACTCAGCGAAAGTTGGTCGTACCGCGCTATCGATTGAACAGTTTCGGTCGTCGGCGCTTTTCTGTGGCATACCCGTCGCCTTGGAATTCGCTGCCAGACAGTCTTTGTGATTCAGAACTGAGTCTCGACACTTTCAAACGTCAGCTGAATACATACATTTTTGCGAAATATTGATGACAAAATGTATTAAGCGCATTAGAGATCTTTCTGAGTATGCGCTATATAAATTTACACTTTACTTACTTACTTACTTACTTCTCCAAGGACAGCTGGGCTCTTAAATCTTGGGGTGTCCCAAACTCCCATGCAGGATCACTGCCCGTGTCGAGCACTTATATAGCCGGCTGAAGCATTGCTGTAGTTAATAGTTATAAATGTACAAAACATTAGTTTATACACTTGTTAACGGCAACATTTAAGAACTTGCACATCAAAAACAGCAAAAATTACAAAAGGTGATATTGCCCGCATCACACTGACTGTGTGTCAA
>Ga0056128_1007183_pt1 | contig 14058 bp, 10 predicted proteins | sample WorMetLIZISLAND2_FD_71113 | JGI IMG/M metagenome (GOLD analysis project Ga0056128, IMG submission 71113) | Marine gutless worms symbiont microbial communities from Max Planck institute for Marine Microbiology, Germany - Olavius geniculatus... ... | reverse complement strand
GCGCAGCACCCCCTAGGGGCCGAAATATGTTCTTCCGAAAAATGCGCTTTCGGTGGGTTTAATTCAACATCGAGATCTCCAAGGTTACTGGACCAAACTTCACCGGACTTGTTTCGCTTAACGCGGGAGGAATCGTTGTCGAACAAGTAACTCACCGATTTTGAATATCTTCATCCATTCCGAAGAAATTGGCCGCCAAACTTCGAAGTCGACCGAAATCGAGCCAAATTTTTGCATGTTTTCGGCCCTTAAAATTTTTTTGGGGAGGCTCACCCAAAATTTCGGCCCGGGATTATAAAATCGAACATACTTAGGAGCATCGTGCAAAGTTTCGCGCCGATCGGCCGATGGAACTCGGAGATTACGCGGCGAGAAAAAAAAAGAAACCACAGCAAAACTTAAGCCCGCTCCGCAAGCTATCGCTTCCGGGCGGACTAATAAGCCTACTGTCTAAAATCAGGTCTATCTATTATACTCAGGTATATAATGCTTCCAAAAATTGCTTGTACAGTAACAGTAATAGAAGTAGCGTAAAGCCTATATACATATAAAAATTGTGCAGTTACTGTGTGGGCTTATAAAACATAACCGAAACATCAAACCTGAAGCTGACTATGGGCCTATGCGACTAGAAATGAAAGTAAATTGAGCTACAATCTTAAAAACAGCACCAGGCTATGTAAGCTAAAAAATATAAGCAACACTGCCAGGTATTTAAATACGACACAGTACATTATTACATTCTAGTTTTAAACTGCAACACACTGATAAAGCAAAGACAGAGTTATCAGCTGCGGCAGTAAACTAATCACAATCAAAGTAGGCTACTACATCAAAGTCACAGAATATGACCCAAGTCAGGTGGTAGTCTACTGTTTAACACGTTTGACAAGAATCGTTCATTCAACAAGCTTACTTCGAACCACAGGAGCTGACTTTCTGTGGGATAATGCGGTTGATAGGCAATTCGACAATATGCGTAGTCCGCATACTACTTTTGTTTTTTTACATTGGGCATTAGATTTGCTTTGATCGTGGTGTTGTGTGGATGCTTTTCGAACATTTTGGCGAGGCAACCAAAGTTGATAGTGCTTTTATCAAACAGCTGCGCAGTGAGTCATAGGAATGTGATGGTTTACAAAAAATCCGAGAATGTTCAGAAAATTGGCAATATCAACAATGTTTCGTTCTATTAACAGGGTTTCATGTTTTGGTAATTTTGGGGCTCTAACAGGCTTTGTTTCAGTTAGTGACACCGTACAGTAGATCTACACCGTAACCCATAATCCCTATCTGTCTATTACGAATGCATTTAGAAATTTTCTGCGAAGACGCTGTAATTAAACTCATGCTAGCCTACGCGACATTACTTGCGTCAAGTAGGATCTATGTTGCTACGTCACTAACTTGCAAAGTTACGAAAATTGCAGCGCGTCTTGTAATGAGCCACTGCGGTGCAATTTCTGCATGATCTGGTGGGGCGGGGGTTGATGTGGTCGTGGCTGTGAGTCGACCCTCTGCAGTGCTGTACCGGTTGCAATTCAATGACAGCAGACTGAGTGACACAGCAGCAGCGCGACAATGTCGCTACCTGACCTATTGTCTCTTAAGGTGAGTCCGATCGATCGTCGTGTGGGGTCGGATAGACCGGACCTGCTCAGATGGCGGGAATGTACGTGGACTATAGCGTGGCACATACGGCTTTGCAGTGGACTGGCAGCGGCGATGGGTGGGCGTTATTGTGTCTGGCAAGCGACAGATGTGATGATGCCGGCGGCATGCAGTGGACACGTCCGAGTGGTCAGTACCGGTCAGTGGTCAGTCCTTGTATGCGTCTCGTGATCACATGCAACTCATTGTATCCGCTTACTGACCACCCCTCCCCACTCCATATCGCCCGCCGTCATTCCTTGTCCACTGGACACACTGCTGGACGTCGTCGGTGATTTCAGTGTCTTGTCCTCACTGCGGGGATGCCGGGCAGGCCTCGAGGGTCACGATGTCTGGCTGGAATCGCTCGATGCTGTGCTGCATGGTGGTCGCTGATCGTTGACGCTATTGCAGCTGACCAGCGACATCTGTTTGTCTTTGTCTGTCGATGCTGCACTGTCCCATCAGCAGCCTACTCTGCCGGACGTCATCTCATTCTGATTACAGCGTCGTCAGAAATAACTGGCTGCAGATGCTTGCTGCCCCCTCCCCGCACAGTCTCTCTCATGTGTAACGTGTGCTCGTCAAAGACTAGCAGCTGCTTTGTTTCCTCGCTTTAATGAAACTGCGACATACGGACCTTATACGGTTCTATTTTAATAGCAAGTTCTTCTACATGCAAGTTACGTAAAATGCTCAGAACAAACTTGTGTTTAATTTGACCATCGTATATTTGGCACGAAACAAACAGCGAGAAACCCACGTGGAACTGGATGACGACAGCTTGTGGTCTGCAATATGCTATCAGTGCAGAGACTGGAGAGCAAGCAGCTGCTCTGACACCTTATCCCATGTCGACAAACGGACATGGTGGATTGGAAGGAAGGCGTACATGACCGGGAGGCGTTGGCGTGATATATCAACGCCTTTGTGTATGCGTGTACTGAACACAATGCACAGCTTAACCTGTCGACCGACCGGCAGTGAAAATTCGCGCCTGATAGCTGCAGCAGCGTACGGCAAGTTGCATTGTTACTGACCTACGTCATCGTCGACGTCGACGTCGTCGACTCTCACTGCGTCGTGTGACTTCACGCTTGCTGCCCACCGGTGCTCTCTGCTGCTCGCTGTTGTATGTACGTACGGATGTGCAATGAACCGGACGCCGTAACGCGATCTAACAGATGCGCAGTGTAATGCGCCGGACTGATCTGCATCTGTGCAGCTGACAATAGCTATAGGCTGCACGACTGAAGTTGACGATCGCCGTATAGTCGCACCCAGGCCTATACGTTTCAAATTCAGTAACTGCGAATTGCAATCTGGGTCTGCTTTTTCATAGATGTCCAAAAACACGTTCGTTAATAGCCATTGGCTGTATTTTTAAGACTCTTCGTCTTCTACTATGAAGGGTAGTAAATTACTATCTATTCTGCTGTAGGGTAATAAAAATGCCTAAGTCTATCTTTATAGAATTAGTATGCTGCTAACGCTATAGGCCCTACATTTTGGGGGCGCTGAATTCGCGAGACCTATCATCTCGAGACATGACAACGCGGCACCAGATCAAATACAGAGACGTTATAGCACGGTTGCGCAGAGTAGTCCTACGATAGGTCTAGACATGGCAGATAATTCATTTCTGTTGAGTAGGAATTTGCTCATCTACAACAGTGAACGATTGCTTCGTCTTCTGCTATGAAGGATGATTTGAAACACTTGTCTCCGTGTGTTGTGCGATAAATTAATTCAATTAATCTGTGCCTCAGCAGCGACACGCTCTCAGCTGATTTGAGATGTTCGGGCATTGGCAATAGGTTTGGGCTACAGTCGTCATCTGGGAGAAAGGTAGTTGCAAATTTGCAATGAATTCGAACGATACGCAACGAGGCCGCGCTGTAATAACTTTGTCGTACGGATCCTTAAAGCTGAAAAGCGTTAGTGTACTTTAAATTTTTCTGATTTTTCATTGTCTAGGTTTAGAATCGTCAGAACCTTATCCTTAATTTCATTTGGGAACTTTTGGTCAACAGAAATTATTCTCACAACGCTTTATATAAGTTTGGATCGAGTATTCGCGGTGGCTGTTGTTCGAGCGTTCAATGAAGTGTTTACCTATTTGGCTGTAAGATGATCAGACTAAAGCGGAAGTGTAGCCTATACACGGTCCAGTGTTTCATTGTTCAGGGTTCACCGATGGGCGTGATATCGACAAGTCGTTTGGAAGCAGGTGAGAAGTTTGGTCCGGTGCCACCGACCCTCACACTGGCCGAACCGACGATGCTGATTGGTCATCGAACTTGCGACACTCTGCCCGACATCCATACCGTCAAGGTAAACTTTGACTTAGTTGAGAATTTTTTTGCGACTTTGTGATTTCATCCAAAGTGAACTAACCATTTGGTGCCATAGTTATCTATTTCTTGGTGATAGGCCTAAATATGAGAACATTGCACTACTTTTATTAGCAATTAAACATTTTGCAAATAAGTTTGGCCATCTTAAGCAAAAAATAAAATTGTCGGATGAGTTGAGGCATCATGCATTGGATTACTAGAAAAAGAACAAAATTTGCAATCTGTAACTGAATGCTACTCTCAATATTGTTTTACCAGGATGTATTCTAATTCAAAGTACATTTAAAATTAAGTTACCAATTTGCTTCGCTAATATAGACAAGACGGCATGCAAAAAGAATATGTAGATAATGATTTGTGTCCAGCTGTAAACCATTAACGCTGACCATGCGTGCACATGCTAATGTCGCTCTACGGTCATTCCGAAGCGGCTAATTGACGCTCGAGGGCAGTGCGCGTTGCCTCAAAGTTAAACAACTGCCGCTAGGTAGGCCCCTATTAACCACGTGTTGCTTTCATTGTCAGGATACCTACCATTTACTCGATAACGATATACCGACATTCTTTGTTTGAATGTTGCACCTCATAGAGCAACAGTTTGCGTCCATTGAACGCGATTCTAAATTGCATCCTACAGTGAAGTCACTCGATTCGAAAACTGCAGCCGAAAGGCGATCAGCACACGCAGGACACATATAGGCCAATAGCGTCTCCGCTTGTGGACGACACGCAATTCTGTTTCGACGCTATTTGCACGTCACCGACGAACTCAAAAGTACACACAAAGGTAAAAAAAACACTGAACGACGAGGTGGCAACTGGTGAAATATAGTCAAATTTCTAATTGCAGTGTTCAGGTGTTTCGAAACCAACGGTTTAGTTGCGAAACGCTACAAATATTATCGCCTTATACATAATGTGGCTATTTACAAGTTACAAGTGGAATGTAAACCAGTGTATACTATACCTATATTACAAATATTGCATGCTGTAGTCAGAAAAAAACAGTCGCTGATGTCGTCGGTTGTGTGCATGTGCAGCTGGACGTTCACAGTTACTCTACGGGCAAGCGTCTAGCGGAGTGGGTGCCGTACGTGTTGTCAGCGCGCTGTGACGGCGAACAAAACATGGAAGCGACACTCGTCGACGGTCTGCTTTACTTCCGCGTCACCCGGCACGTCAATGCCAGCTCAGAGCTGCTGATATGGTACAGCGACCAGCTGGCGCAGCTTCTTGGCGTACCCACCCTCGACAGCGTCTGCCGCTCAGGTACTGCACGCCGTGCGCAGGGCTTTCCTTCTGATATTGGACGAATCAGTAAAATAACCAAAGCTGTTATGCAGAACACTTTACGTCAAAACAATGGCGGTTTTAGGCCCGGGCCGGAAGAGCACAGCCCCACTCCCCAGTTTTGCTCTAGCCTCCCCCCAGTTTCGTGGTCACTTATGGTTTTTGCAAAGTTAACACAAATATCTGACTTCTTTGCGTTTATTAAAGTGATAGTGGACTAAAACATTTCTTTTTGCTCTAAACCGCTGAAAGTTGAAACATTTAATTTATCTGTAAATTACTGACTTCTATTAGCACGAAAGTTTAATTTAATAGGGCACACTTTGGGTGGATTAATGTTACAGTTGATGCTTGTGCGCTGTTAGTACACTGAACAATTCCGTAGTGCTTTGACGTTATCTATTGAGCAACACCTACAGTGTGTGCATAGTTTTTATTGCAAAATTCCGAAAAAAATAAATTTCGGGGTATTCCGTCTAACGGCCAAAAATTGACAGTTTAAAAGAAACAGTGAATATTGTAAATTAAGCTGTATGTTTTTGACCACCAACATCCAGGACTGATGAGTCGAAACGACTGAATGGTTGAGTGTATTTTGTGCCTTCGAACAGGTGAGTTGTATTGCTGTCCGAAGTGCGGAGATCAGTTCGTGTATCCGAACTGTCTGCGCGCGCATCTGCGCTTCCGGTGCAGATATCGCAAGCAGCAGCCGAAGACGTCTGACGTAATCACGTGTCGCCAACCAAGTCCGCGCGCCACTTCCGGTCACCCGCCGACACCGACTTCCGGTGACAAGATGGTCGCACCCAGTGAGGTAATGACGTCACAACGCGTACTTAAGCGAAAGTCGGACAGCGAGGATAACGACGATGAAACTGTAGCGACGAAACGACGATCACCTCCGAACGACGTTTTGCGGCGAGCCGTTGTTGAAGGTTCGCGCGGCGTAGTGGATGTCGGCAGAGAGTTGAACGGGCTGATGGGCGTGGTCAGCGCCGCTCAGGCACCGGGCCGCAGCGCGTTCCAACGCGTCGACAAAGTACCGCTGCAAGGACCGATCACCCCGCCGTCTCCGTCACAAGCAACCTCGTCGTCGTCACCGTCGGATGTCGCCGGCATCACACCAACCATGCTGCCGCTGTCAGTCGTCACCACGTCTCCTCTCACTGCTCTCGACATCACGTCGGCCTCAGCCCGGCTCACTGGCACGGCAGGATCGCCCGGCTTGTTTGTGTTTCCGCCGGCACAGATGCAGTCAGAGCGACTGCGCGCTCCTGTGATGCTCAACGCGGGATTCCCAGCGCCTAACAACCGCGACGTATTCTACCCGTCCATTGGCAACGACTCAGCAGCAGCAGCAGCTTACGCTCGTAACTTCGTCGTCAACAATAACAACAACGTGAGCGGAAATGACGTCAAAGTTTTCAATCGGTCGTCGTCGTTGGGCGTCCAGTCCCGTCACGTGCCAGTACCGCCGTCACTACCGCTGTCAGTGCCCGGTGGATTCAGGACGTCCAACCCGATGATGGAGCGGCTACTGCAGCTTGTGACACCGGCGCGCTGCGCTGCTCAGTCGTCGAGCAAGTCGACCAACGGTCCCGCAGTCAGCAGCCACGCCACCACGACGCTATCGGCGTCGTTCCCGTCGCTGCAGCTGGCTCAGAACTGGTGCGCCAAGTGCAACACGAGCTTCCGCATGACGTCAGATCTCGTCTACCACATGCGCACGCACCACAAGCGTGACCTTGACCCAGCCAGTCAAGGACGTCGCAAGGACGACAACAAACTGCGCTGCGACGTCTGCGGCGAAACGTTCAAGGAGCGACATCACCTTACGCGACACATGACATCACACACGTGATGTCACTATATGACGTCACACGCGTGACGCCACGACCACTCGTTTCGTTTCTGCCTTCGTAGAAAACGTTTAACTTTATGCCAGCGCACTTGGTCCCACTTGCTAGGAGACTAAGCATCGATCGACATTGCAGCCTGGAAACACTGCGGCGCCAAGACTGTTGTAAATTTGTAAATACTTTATTTGAGCATTAAAAGGCGTAGCCCGCGCCGTATAGCTTCTGATCGTCTGTCTCTGGTTTTTTTCTGCACCATGTAGATTGTAGAACGTTATTTATGATAAACATTTCATGAAAAAATTAATTCATTGTTTTACTTTGGATGTGCTAAGAAGCAGAAACTAAACAATTTGATTCCGCGACAGTGACAGACGACAGAGTGTCAAACAAATTAAGCGTTTTGTCCTCAAGATAGTTTGGTCCATCATTAATGCATTACATTAGGCACCGTCTAACGACATTGGTAACTACGCGACTACGCACGCATCAACCAATGACCAATGGGCTCGCCCTGTTCGCTCATCGGTCAGTTCATCAAAAACTAAACCCTGCCAGCTCAGTTCAGTGCAGTTCAGTTTCGTTGCTCTGTACGCGCCTTAAGGAGTCTAAAAAGTAAAGTAAACGAAAAAAGAGTCAGTAGCTTCTTGATGGCACATCAGCAGTCAGCACACAAGCCATTACGTGCCATAACAAGTTTAATAGAAACCAAAACTAACCACATAAACAAAACTAATCATATTACTAATGCGTAAAATCAAAGATCATGAGCGGCGCTAAAATCTGAAGCTAGGGGGCAACGAGGGGGCAAGGACCAGTGCACAGGGGGGCAATTTTTGTAATGTGGGCCGGGCCAAATGTTGACCTTATCAGTTGTTGTGTGCATGAAAAAAGTAACGGAATTCAAAAGGGGCAGAGCCCCTGGTTGGGGGATCAGAGGGGCAAGGTCCCCTGAAGCTGAAATACTTTTAGCTGTTGGACGTTTAATGGAAGCCGCGAATGTGCCTGTTTTTTTAATATTTGCAAACGCTGAAAATTACAGATATTTGTGTTGTCTTGTAGAAATTACGTTTAATAAGTCACACCTCGACATGTGTATGGTTACCAGAGAGCACTTTATCACCATCAAAATTTTTCCTGGGGGGCAACCGGGGTGGGCAAAGGCAAGGGCACAGGATGGCAACTGCCTCCCTTGGCCCCCTCTGGCGCCGTCCATGTCAAAGATATTTTAGCTAAAAATACGTAAAACAAAAAAGCAAGGATTGAAGGACGACTATGAATGTAAAAAAGATGCAACACGGTCACGCTGTGAGTGATGACTCTTCGTATAGTTTGTAATAGCTGTTAAGCAACTGTAAAACGATACTGAGAGAAAGGTTATAAAAGTTTAAAAACATGTTTTTTATGTTTTTTAGAATATTTTTAATGTTTTTATTTTATTTTTTTATGTTTTTAAATTTTTTTAATGTTTTTTATTGTTTAATGTTTTTTGTGCATTTTAACGTCGTTTTTTTGTTCTTGTTAAAAAGTAAACATACAAAATTACAAATATGATTTATTTCTCATGGGCAAATTGCGTTCAGCTGTTTTTGATCTGTACATTCAGTACATTCCGGTTTTCAATCTTTACAAATGGTAGGTTTTTGTTTTTAATTATGCCATTCGTAATTGGCATAATTCAATTATGCCATTCGTGCATAATGGCGAAAAAAGTAGCGATTGGAAACATCTGCAGTTTAATGTTTTATGCATGTTTTAATGATGTTTTTATAAAAGTGAAAAACATGTTTTTTATGTTTTTTATTTGCAAATCAATGTTTTTAACATGTATGGTATAAAGTGAGTTTCTTTCACAAAATCATTCAGGTGAACGAAGTAAACCGGGTCGGCACTGCATTCGTAACTAATTAATGCGACGCGTACACGACATAACAGACCGAACGACAAAATCGTTCATTATCGGGTAGACTCAGACAAACGAGCACTTTTCGGCAGATTCACTTAGCGACGAGTGGACGCCACGCCCCTGCTGGTCGCCCGGGCAGTGTCGAAAGACACGCATGAATGGACAAGCCGTGGCGCCGCCAACAGAAGATCACAGGGCACGAGGACCGACTTCAAAGTCGTTCGGCTGACTGGCGGACACGTCGAGTCGACGTTTTAATGGCGTCGACGAAAAGAACAATAGCGCGACAGCGACAGACAGTGGAGTGGAGAGTAGTGATCACACGGCGACCGTCAGATTCAGACCAGTCGGTCGACAGGTGGTCGACACGACCTAGCAGCTATAGGCAGCCACTCGTCGCTGCAGCTCACAAAGATCGCTCATGCTCAATCTCGGCAGGTAGTCAGTCGCCAGTAATGGCCATACTCCACGCTCGATGCAAAATTGTCCTGATGAGTTTTCGCAATATCACTGTCATATTTTATTGTCTCACCATGAAACACACACACATAGGCCAAGTCTCTAGACTATATGAAAGCATGCACAACACGCACCTGCATCGTCAAAAATCATCATCAAAATACGTCAAAATATATGAACAAAATAAAAGCCGATATAAAACGAAAATAGTTTCTCCATGTTAACAGTGTCGAGTGCGTCTTCGATTTCGGCGCTATGTAAATACTCTACTTATTTACTTGTTTGTATTATTTATTGTAACATAATATATTCCTGTGAAATATCTAGATAAACGTAGCCGATAACTTAGTAATAGGACAAAAAATAACGCATTAACATGCCTAACAGAAATGCATTTAGCAATCTGTTAAATTACTTCGAAGTTCCAGTTACGATATGACGATCTCTTACTGAACGTGTGGCTGGAGCCTTAGGCTATGGAGCAGATCGAGTACATCTGGCTGGACATGCAGCGGTAACTGTAGCAGATGTACGCTGCTACAAGGAATTACGCGGCGTCGTAACCGATCATCAGTCGACAAAGCCTGCTGCCATGCAGAATAACTTGCGAGTCACGTCTGTGACACGCTTCACTGCTGCAGTCAATAAATAAGTAAGCGAGTAAGTAAATGCGAAACATCTGAAGACGTAACTAACGGTGCCGAAATATTAAGAAACCTTCGCGAATCCCGTCGCAGTGATGAACCGATGGAGTCCGACCCCTGATCCCATTGTCTCTGACTTGACTTCAGGTTGAATCTGTTCACTGATGAGCTATAGTTGTCCCGAAACGTACTGCCATTTGTCCACAGCACAAAGTAAACGCATTTTGACATACAAATGATGCTTAGTTCTAGGCCTACTTGAGTACTTGTCTCTGTCTAATTCTATCATTTTGGCGTCTTGTGCTTCGTCGCACAATATGTAACGTAACTCTGGACTGTTTCAATGAGCTGATGTGAATGCTAAAATGTAAAATTGTAAATAATCACATGCACTACAGTTAAACTTACTCTATTTGGTAGACACCGATAAAGATTATGTTAATAAGAAAACTTTTTTTCGATTCATGCCTGGCGAGAACGCGCTGTAGGCCTAACTGGAACCGCTACGGCAGGGTAAACGATCTAACTGCCTTCTGCCCGCGGGACGCTACCCTGCTAATGATCATTACATCATCAACGGCAACAATGAGATCTGCTCAGCCAGTCGTTTATTCTTGATGCAGGCGGTAGGCACTAGGCAAGACTGTGGACGCGGGTCGTCGAACAACGGATGTGTCGGACAGAGGGACACGCGCCGGGACACCAACATCTGTCGTCGCGTAGGCCTATAGGCTATCCGTCGTCCGTACGATCAGTTCTTCACTGCCAATCTATGCCTTTTCTGTTGGCGACTTACAGAGCGACGAAACAAAAGCACAAAACACATCAATCGGAGACTATGTATATTGGACTGATCATTGATTTGCATGCTTGCAAATTCGCTTCTTCGCACGCAGGCTCTGTGCTATTTTGTGATCAGATCCCCTGTAGGCTTTTATTTATCTGATCAGCGATTCGTTCATTCGGCAAACAGCTGCAGCTCTGGGTCCTATCCGGTATGAAAAAAGTCGTGAATATCAGCACGGCTGTGTCAACCGCAGCAGCAGCCATTTGGCGTTATTCGTCTCGACGGATAAGGAATAAGGAGCGGCGGCATCTGTGCCAGGGAGGGAGTCACGGGGAGTGTGGCGCAGTGCCGGAGAGATAAGCGACACGGGCTCCTCGCTGGGATCGTTGGCGAAGACAATGTCCGCCCAATCTGTCCACACTCAACCGCGCATATGTGCGACCGGCCAGAAACGTCGCTCTCCGGGGAGAGTGACGACGTCGGTACGTTTATCTCGCAGAGACGGCGAAACCTCTGATAGCTGCTAACTGCGTGACGGCCGACGCCTGCTGCTGATGCGAGGACTCAGCTGCGACTGCAGAAACGCATCATCCATCAACAGACGCCGTCCTCAAAGCACAACGAACGACGAACAGATGGCAAAAATCTACCCAGTTAGCACACAGCTATATGAACAATTTCCATCCCCAGTGTCGTACTCGTTAAATACGATCTGCAGTCCAGTTCTATATGTTGTATTAAAAGTACAAAATTTCTTTATCAGATTTTCAAGCTCATCAATTTTCTTTTTTACTTATATTAAATATATTTAAACATAAATATGAAACAAGTTAACTTGTGCAGAAGCTAACGTGCAGCCAGCTCAGTCAGACTACTGTCTAAGTAAAGCACTAAAGTTGACTAAACAATAAAGCTGCATGATCAGCTTGAAAATGCCATACCATGCAGTAACTTATAGGCAGCCTAATTTCGTTTAACTGCATCAATGAGAATAAACAAAAGCTTTACACAAATCATCAAACGTTGAGTGTATTTATCATCATGTAACCATACAATTAGCAACAATTAGTCAACATGACACATCACACAGTACTCTACAAGCCAGAGTACCGGTAGACGCAAGACTTCTCAACTTTTCTAGCTTTCGTATTCTAACACAGAAACAAGACTGTTGCTTCATGCGCACGCGGCATTAATCACCGCCTGAAATATATCTACACAATGTTTCATAAAAAGCACCATTTTTCTTTCTTTCATAATTTAGTCAAATGACGATCAATTTACACAAATTTTTTACCAGATGTGGCTGAAAAAATACTTATTCAAAATATTTGCACAAGATATGGCTTTTAGTTAAATATTCTTTGCTAGTCGTGACGTAATGCTGACGTCATAGTGTGCCACGAGTAAAAACTGGCTTTCTTTTCCAATAATGCACATATCCTCTTGCGAGTAATGTCGTGCATGGCATGGCTTGTCGCAACCGGTGCTGACAAGACTTTCTAAATAGCTGCTTTGCGTCGATGGCGAACTTTATCTGGTTCATTGATGACAAACTGTTGAAGTTTTACCATTGTAGCCACAAAAAAATGCCCAAAACGATCACTTTCACACGCTTGTGCGGATAGCTTAACTTTTACACCTTCCAGCAAGACAGTGCATTAGCACGCATCGCTTGCAAAATGGTTGAGTTTTTGGATTGCAAGACGCCTGATTTTATGCCCCCATGTTGCTTAGTGCTGATACAATAAACACTTTTCACCAGTGAACAAGACAAAGTTTGCCATCAAAGCAGGGTAACAACTGACAGAACCAGCTGCAAAAAAGCCAGTTTGTACTCGCGACACATTATGACGTCAGCATTACATCACGACTAGCAAAAAATACTTAACCAACGGTCACATTTTGTTAAAATATTTTGAATTAGCATTTCTTCAGCTACATCTGGTAAAAATTTCATGCAAAGTGATCATCATTCGACTGAATTATAAAAGAAACAAAAAAGTGCCTTTTTATGAAACACCGTGCATATGGAAATCTATAAAAAAACTTAAACATGCTTTATGTAGACCGAGCAATCTGACAGTTTTGGAAACGAATACATCAAGCACGTTAGTCATGTGCTCTGCTTTTATTACACACTATCTGGTACAGTATGAAAAATGATGCAAGATAAGCTAAGGTGGCACTATTTATTCCAGCTCCCTCTGCCACTTATTAAACAGAACTACTAAAACTGATCCACCTCGCCTACTAAAGTCATCATAAAAGACTGCATGGGTGTTTTTTGAACAAATGTGTATGAAAAGTAGATAACAACCCATGTGTGTAATGGTTTTATATCCTGCCATTCCCAACAATTTACAGATAACAAAATTAAGGCAAAAGCTTACAATATCTGTACAAGAAATGGTAATGCTTTACTGCTAGAGATACCACAATTTACAGACTCTCGATCTTCCCTTTTTCGTTACCAACCTTAACGCCGTGAGAGGCAGTAGAACTGCAAAATACTGAGTTACAAACATGCACTAGTTCATAGCATTTGTGACAAAGGTGCAATTTGAGTGCACGAACTTTCAGTCAGCAATAGAGGCTCACCACTTGCAAGGTTTACAACTACAGAAAAAACTACACTGTGTCTCAAAAAAACATCTACAACATTTTTGACTGTAACTTGAAAACCAATGATCAGATTTTGATAATTTTTGGTACAAATATTCCTGACACAACTTCCCATCAAAAGTTTCCCACCTCACTCAGCGTTTGTTTCTGCACTACCTGGAAAAAACACAACCAGCGAAATATCACTTTTTTATCCAATGCGATATGATTGCTTAATTAACGTAATGCGTAAAAACACATTTTGCTCACATTTCTGACACTTTGGCTGACAATTCATCCAGTTGTCCATTTTTTAACTGCCTGCAGTAAAATTGTTTGAAGTGTTAGCCCACTATGCGAACACAAATGGAGACACTTTCTCCATTTATTGACATCTGCAGTATTGATAATGTTCTGCTCCAGACCAATCCAGGCTGTACCAGTCGCTTCTTGACTTCACAAACATTCCTAAACTTTATCTGGTAGACACACTGCTGCATGACAG
>Ga0056128_1007182_pt1 | contig 14059 bp, 5 predicted proteins | sample WorMetLIZISLAND2_FD_71113 | JGI IMG/M metagenome (GOLD analysis project Ga0056128, IMG submission 71113) | Marine gutless worms symbiont microbial communities from Max Planck institute for Marine Microbiology, Germany - Olavius geniculatus... ... | reverse complement strand
GTGATTTTCTGCGTTTCCGAATTTCAGAAAAAAATGGGCGAATTTGCGGCTTCCATTGAACATTCAAAAGCAAAAAGTGTTTCAGCTTCAGGGGGGCTTCGCACCCCTGACCCCCCGACCAGGGGCTCCGTCCTCAGACCCCCATTACAGGCTCGCGATCTGAGCGCTCGCCATAGCCCCCTTGCCAAATCCTAAATACGCCACTGATTAAATCAGCAATAATTTTTCTAAATTTTTATTTTCCTGTATTCGTTTATTTGTAATTTCTTCTGTCTTTTCTACAAGACCAAAAAACTCCACTACTTATCGAAGAGGAATGCAGAAAATTTGTGGCAAATCTAACGTTCAGCACGATCTAGTAGCAGTTGCCTACTAAATGGCGCCGTAAATTAAAATATCACACTGATACGGTGGTAAACAAAAGTGACTGATGCTACAAAATTCAGTATGCAACGTTTTTCGACAAATTACACTTTTGATGTCTGGTTAAATCATTCAAATACGTGTTTTGGTGAGATTCATTGTGCAGTGTATTTCGGGCCACCTCGCAAACAGCATTTTGTAAGTTGTAATTTGTAAACTATCATGGAAACATACTTCATTGTCTGTCAATTTTCATGTCGCTAAAACTTTTGCTTTAAAAATAGGTTTTGTTTGACTACTGGTATTAATTATTTTAACTTAGGCTTATCATAACAAACAAACAAACAAGAATGTCAAGATTTCTTATTAACGTTGTTCTTTTCATGCAGGGAATCATTCGCACAATTTTTTTCTTTTCTACGTTTCTTTGCTTTTGCGCTGGACAGACAGACGTACACACAAACGGACAGACAGACCAGATCTGTAATGAGGCCTATTAAGACGGCCGCGAATTAGTTTGGACGAAGTATGACGCTCGCGAGTGTATTCGAAATTTACAACTTACAGCTGCTGCGCTGGAATTATGCGGCCTTGTGTATTATCATTCGCAAAATGGCGCCACGTCACACGATAGCGACTTTGTCAGTCTACTTAGGACTACGAGTTTAAGCCCTAGAAGTTGAGTTTTTTAGCCGTTTGTAAAAATCATTGAATTCATTTGATTTTCAAAATGTTAGTTAAAATGACAGTATTGTACTCAAGTTTCCAGTTATGCCGTTTCTATGTACAAATCATGCAGATTACAAAGTTGCAAATGATAGAACGGTTAATCTACAACATTTGACAGCTTCTTTATCGTCTGATAGAATTATAATCATTCACTAGCGGACTACACAAGGCGTTAAAAAATTACGGATAATTCCGTAGTCAATTAAATTGTTTTTATTTGTAATGCTGCCGCTGGTGGGTTTTCTAAAGGTGCGTATACTATAGGCCTACAGAGCAAAAAAAAATAAAATGGGTTAAACTAATTAAAACTGAGACAAACTTGGTTAAAAACTAACTCAAAATGTAAAAAAAAGCCGGAGAGCTGAATTTTTTATTTTATTTTATTTCTATCACTCTGTACGCACGGATAATTTTAGTTAAAAGGCCTCTACACTTTTAGTTCTTTTAGCAAAAATCAGTGTTTGAATTGCCGGGGGTTGGAGAGGTTAAACCCCCAACTGTTTTTTCAGCCCCCATAACACACTGTCAAATTATGTACTGGGGGGTCAGCTATATAGGCCTACTATTTGCATACGATTTACATCACAATTTCTGGTCGGGCTCCAACCGTCCAAAAGTTCAATCCCCAGCTACAATGTATTTTATCACAATTCAAACACTGGCAAAAATGACGTCAATGATGCCTTCCCTACCGTTGCGTTTATAAATGAAGGTTTACCCGTCGAATTGTTGTTTTCGCCATGGCCCTTTAGTTGTTTTGGAAGTTCGATTAACCCTTCAGTATCCATGGACAAAGCTTTTATAACAATCTACTGCCCTTGTGGTTTAGCGTTGAAACATCGACGCTACGATTAGGCCCGCATCTCATAGAGTGCTTCATGGAAAGATAGCAATTTCCTTCAAGACATAGCGTACCCTCTCAAAGAATGGCTGTATATCTAAATTATTAAAATATTTTTTCATCGTCACTAGTTGCCTTTGTTTACGCATTTCCGTAAGGGGTGGTCTTGTGCCGTATATAAGGTTATATAAGGTCGGCAGGCAGTATTCCGAACCGGTCCGTCTGTTTGGTACTCGGGTCGCATACTGCTGACATTAACGACATCGGACGACCACAGTGCCTGCCAGCGTGCTATTTGGTATGCTGTTTGTTTGGCGAGACGGAAACCCGCACACATACACACAATTACACCCACACACAGACGGACGACATCTTGTTCGTCTGGAATTTCGCGACCCGTCTCTCTCTCTGTCCTGATGTCCAGTAAAAATCAGGAAACAATGATCTAGGCTTAGGTTTAGAAAATAGGGTTACAGAGGTTGGGGATAAAGCTAGGGATTGTTATATGGCTAGGGTATATAGGGTGAGAGATAGGGTTGGAAATAGGGATAAGGTTAACGTCAGGGTTAAGTAAGTATTAGTGTTACGGATTAGTGTATAGGGATATGGTTAGGGATAAGAATAGGATGGGTTTTGGTTAGGGTTCGGTTTCAAGTTTGTGCATTGGGGTAGTTTTGACGTTCTCGGTTTTGTCTGAGAGGGGACCGTCTGTCTGTCTGTCTGTAAAGTGATGGCTAATTCACACCTACGACGAAACTCAACTCAACTGTCGTGACTGTGGGTGACAATGCAATTACGTCGTTAGCATTGTGACGTCACCAACAACGCGTTGTTTGCTAGCGTGGCTGAGCAGTTGAGTTGAGTTGAGTTTCGTCGGCGTCGTATGTATAAATTTGTCATAAATGGAACAAGCCGCAGGTAGCTTGATGGACATGTTACCCAGTACCACGAGTATGCACAAACTTACAAAAGCGTTATATTTTACATTAACACCCTGATTTTAACATGCTTCGAAGATGATAAAACAGTTTCGCAACATTATTTGCAATTGCGTTGTCTTACAGCGTTAAGGTGCGTACAGAGCGACGTAACTAAGCCGAACTGACGTGATTTAGTTTTTGACGCGCTGTAATGAATTACAGTAGTCACCTTTTAAAGGCATTGGTATCTACGTGACTACGGGCACGTACGCGTCAACCAGTGATTAATGGGCAAGCAGAGCAATGCTCTGTTCGCCCACTGCACGCCCATTGGTCATAATTATATCGTCCAAAAGTAAACCGTGTCAGTTCAGTTCAGTTCACTTACGTCGCTCTGTACGCGCCTTTAGTTACCGTCGCAGAACGGCACGATATGTGTTACTAACCAACGTCATTTTTTCGTTAAACTGCGTACAGACAGTGGCGTAGCCTAGGGGGGAGGAGGCAGGGAGCCCAGCCCCTCAATCCTCCAGACAAAATCTAAGCGTATGTATGAACTGCGAGAAATTTGCCAATTTGGTCAGTTTATTTTCGGAAAAATAATTAAAATTGTTGCCAGCAGATCCTATCGTTTAAAGCTAAAATGTATCAAATTTGATTTCGGCTAGGGCTTTGCTCCAGACCCAGCTGGGGGAGCTCTCAGCGCTCCCCCAGATCCCCTAGCTGAATTTTAGGGGGTCCTACTTCTAAGGGAAGGGAGGGGAGAAGAAAAGTGGAGAACAAGAGAGGGGAAGGATGGGTAAAAAAGGGAAGGCCAGGGAGGACGAGGCCCCCAATTAAAATTTCTGGCTACGCCACTGCGTACAGAGCGACAAAAAAGTGAAATAAAATTTACTGAACTGAAGTAAAATAAATGCCGGAGCACGCGGCTTTTATTTCATTTTTGTCCTTTTTACGCACTTTTAGGATGAATCCCGTCCGGTTGACGTCGTCAAGGGCGACAAATATATCTCGCTAATCAGTCAGCCGTCGCGCGCCGGTTATCGGCCCGAAAACAGCGTGTGACCATCTTTTCCCGTATATCTGGCAGTCGATAAATAGACAGACCGTCCGACCTACCGCGGACTGGTCCATCATTTCTGGCGGGAAAGAGTATCTGTTGGGATGCGCGGTGAAAAGGACTGAATAAAAGAACGACTGGAAACGTTCTGGTAATTGGCCAGGAAGAAAACCGAACCCTGTCTCTCCAAGAAAACTTTCGACTTCCGTGTTTTTCAATTATTCTACTCGTATATAAAATTTTTGCCACTGACCATAAGTTTTATTGTGCTAGACAAGCCAATAGCGGGAAAATTACGACTTTTTACAGGGTACCCGTCTTTGAGGCCCTCGTTCGAGTGGAATCCCCTCACCTAACGGCACAAAATTTTGTCGCAAAAACTAGAGACACTAGGCCATCTTATGCCGAGAACTCCGATTCTCCATCTCCCGTGGGCTTGAATCGGAACCGGGTCGTGACGAACAGACGAACAGACAGACGAACAAAATTACGATAGCGTATAGGCCTACGCGCTACTGCTGTCGGGGGTAAAAAGTAGGCGAACAAAGGCTGCGTTTTTCCGTCAGACACTGCAAATTTCTGAGCGAAAAGATTACAGATACTCAAAATGTCAATTTAGCTTTTAAATTTTGCCAAAATAAGGGTTTCAGTCGCAAATTTTGCATATTTGGACAGAAAATTTTCAGACAAGTAAAAAATTCTTTTCGACAATTTTTCGTCAACCCAAAATTTGGAGGGGGCAATTGCCTCTCTGCCCTCCACCCACCCCCCTCTGTTACGATGCCATCAGCTCCAAGAATCTCAGCAATGGAAAGCACGCCAAGCCCTTTCGCATACATTAAGCGATGTTTCCAAAAGTGCCGTTCAGCTATCTCCGTTCCCCATCGACGTTGCTGTATAGTTACTCAAGCGTCACAGCAATGTTTGCCGTACTAAAAGCATGCTGTAGGATGTAGTTGACGGCAACAAGTGATAGTAGCCTAGGTCCACTCTACGAAGCATTAGCCGACGGACTAATATGGGTTGCAGCGGCGAGCACTTAGTTGGTAGACCTATTCTGATGCTGTATCAATTCCTTGGAGAGCTGATACATCTCTGATTCAAAGTATAGTACATGTGCTGACCATCCATACTGCCTGTAGGTATTAAGTAAGTAAGAAAATAATGAAGTCTACTAAACTGCGAGTTGTTCATTGAACAAGCACCAGTGCCGACATGCGTGCGGCCGTCTGCGTTGTCATCGAAATTTAATTTTACATGCATGCAAGATTTGTTCAAACATTTTTTGTCAGAAATCCACAGGAACAAACAAAACCGACGGGCAGATACTAAAACATAATGTGTTCTTCAACAAATGTGAGAAAGAAACTAATAATGTCGTTCGGCCGCTACAGAAAATAAGTAAGTAAGCAACAGGCGAAAGTCCCGGAATACGTCTAAACATCATACGACATATAGGTGACGTTGAGCGAAACGATGGCGTTACCATGGTGACCGACAGAAGCAGCCATGACGTCACACAGTCCAGGAGGTGGCGGCGGGAAGAAAACGTCTCGTTGCTAGGGGCAACTTGTTGACTATGGGCACCCACCGTGGCTTGCCCCGGAGAATAATGTGTTTTGCCGACACCGCGAGGACAACCGACAACCCTGCGTAGGCGGTCTCTCCGTCGTTTTGGTATTGAACGCAACGCAACGCGCGCATGCGCAATGATGTGATCTACGCACGATTAGGCTACGTTACGTTAGTCAACCTGCCGCCTTCCTGCTTGCTTCTTTATTGCGCAATTCATCACTCGCCTCATCAGTTCATGGTCGGACAACATGGCCCAGGAACGGCGGCGTCACGCGCGGGGACACGAAGCTAATTTGTTTAGAAAACACGAGCGTCCCGCAGGGAGATGATGCACCCACAAGGATGGAGTCCGTTTGAAAAAAATTGCAAATTTATACCAGCGCAATAATCAGTCACACGAGTTAGAATAATTCTTACAACAAAATTGTATTTAGTATGTTTACTTGACACTTCATTTATTAGTGTTTATTATTATTGTTGTTTATTATTATTTATTATTGACTGAGAAACTTTGTGCTTTCGAGCGAGTGGAGCATTACGCTTGAGTTGTCGGTAGCTTATTGGTTTGATTTAAGACTACGTATAGTAAACTTAGTCCAAAACGCGCTCTACAACCTCGGAAGTTTCAGCTGATTGGTATGAGCTAATGGTACCGCAGCGCACTATGAGGCCATCCACTGCCCACGCCAGCGAACAGTTGGATCCGGAATGCATCATGCAGACATATCGCCAATCCAAATAGCCACACTGTCAGCAAGCTACTACATATTTCTACTCCACTGAGGAGGATTAGTTGACCTGAGCACACCGTAGATTTTCAACTTGCTCAAAGTAGCCTGCTTGCAAATGACCCGAGAATTCAAACCGTCGTAGTGTGAAAGCTACAAGTCCTATAGACGGGCCACTGCCACTCTTGCATCCATACAACAGTGTGGCATGGAATGCAAGCGAGTCTATATAGCAATGTTGGCCGACCGGCGGTGAAGTAAAGCATTAATAGCGGACAAGCAAAACGTCTCCCGCGGGATGGCGACGTCGCCATCTTTGAAGAGAGAGAGCGAGAGAGCGAGCGAGTGGTCGAACCACTGAGCAAGCACGCGTGGTTCGTTGTGCGTCGTCGTAAATCACGGACCGATATGAATCGCTCCAGCAACACAACGAAAGACCCATCCGCACTCTACCTCGCCGTGGGGATTACCACTCCACCCCAGACATCATAGCGGCCGCGGTGGTAGGTGCTGTCGGGGATTGAAGTCTGAAAACAACTCAAAACATGCCGAAAAAAACAAGCAGAAGCGATAAGACAGCTCAAACCTCCGCCAGAATGGTGCTATTAATGCAGCAGACTGATTCATCAAAAATGTCCTACTTTCGATTTATTACCACAAAAATATGAATCTGAATTTTGAATCGGGTGCCACCAAAAATTCGATCAGTTGTTCTGTAAAATTTCATTACGATCTCGTCGCAACTTTTGCGTTAGTCAATGTAACTAAGCACCAAACAGATCTCGTTCTTTAGGCTTAAACTTTGCTACAACTGCACTATTTCGTGTAGGTCTATTTATTTTGGTTGTGGCTTTTAATGCATGCAGTGGCGGCACCAAGTCATTTTCAGGTTAGTAAGATGATCGCAAGAAAACTTATTAGCCGCGAAGGCTGAAAGACACCTGCATGGTGACTAACGTTAGCGCACAAAAATAATGACGAGTCGCGTTTTTTATTTCGTGGAGCACAAATTGATTCGTCTGTGTGCAAGGTTGATAAAATTTGTGTAAATTTTAATCAGCCGGCGCGGAAACTCGTCAGCCAGTTCATTTGGGCAGGCGCGCTGCCCCGGTGCAGCACCGACGGTGAATGCATAATGCAAAGTTAGAATTCACATCAGCAACTCACTCGACCTAAGATAATAATTGAGACGTCAAATCTGACGCAGGTCTACGTTCTTGAGATTTGCTAAAAATCTGAACACGTGAAAAACGACGTTTATCTGAGCAGGCTGTCCGCGTGCTGAATAGGTTATGTTTATTTGCAATTTTTGTCTCTATGAGATATTCTGCGATTTCATATTACATTACACGTAATTTGTAATGTCAAATCTTGCCAAAACGGTTGTTGTGCCGTTTTTACGCAGATGCCAAAATTTAACCGATTCGGCGAATGTAGGAAAACATTCTATGCAACGTATTGAGTTATTTCAAACAATTTGACAGCCGCATGAATTCGCTGTTTATAAATGCCATAGCATAACGAATCTTACCTACAGCCATTATCTTTGCGAAATTCTGAGGAAATAGGGCATTTGGTTCATAATCGTCCGCGCCACTTCACACGTTTATAGTCGGCCATGTTGCACACAAATACACGCACATAGCTGATAATATGGACGGAACTATTACCTGTCGTGTCAGATTATGTAAATCCGCAGCGTCATGGATTGTGTGGCTGTGATGTAATGTGATAAAAATATTCCCCAGTTTTAGTGTAACTTTAACGCGATAGGCCTATTCATTTTTTTCTCATAGCTAGCAGGCCTCATCAAGTTGCTAACCTGCTGCGTGCTCGAGTCAACTCAACTCAGTCTCCTACCATGAGGGGGCGAGCAACGAGAGGCGACGTTGTAAAGATTTGTACGGACAGTGATGGTATGTCGGAATGCTGCACCGCAGCATATACCGTCAGCTTATGCTGAGTAACGTAAAGATGAAAGCGACTACGCGTCTTTGTCCAGATGCGTAGGGTCTTCAGGTTCCGACAGTGAGCTAAGCCCATAACAACGGTTCGACCTTTTAAACTATAATTAACACGTTGGTTACTTCTGCCCTGATGTACGCCAGAAAAGCCAATTTAATTTTGCTGCTTTTTTGGTTTTTCGAATTAAGCACTTTAGTAGCGGTACATACCAAAGGGGGGAACGCATAATACGGCATATGGGATAGCCATGTACCATAATTTGTAAACGCGCGTAAAACTTGTGTAAACAGCAGTCATGAATGACAGTATAGTCATTCCACTAAGAAGAAATCGATGTCTACTCTAAGAAACGCATTAAGAACGAACCAAAATATACCAATAAAGACACGGACCTTCTGAACTAAAATCGATGCATCAGTTCTACAGATGACGACTGGCCATGCGGAATGCCGTATATGATTATTAATCTCGCCGGTCCGTCCGTGCAATCTGGTTGGTCTCTGACGATTCCCGGAAATATACTAGACGTGGGTGGCCGACAGTAAGGTGCTGTACTAAAAATTGGGGGCTTCAAGAATTCAGCGGTGTAAGACAAAATTTTGATCAAATTTTTGCATGTTATGCATTTTGTTTAAAACCATAGGCTACTACGTACAAAATGCAGCAGAAACTAGAATATTATGATTTATAATCTATTAAATTGTAAATTTGTAATTTTTTAGTCACAGATTAAACTATCGTAGAAATAGAAAATTGGAAACACTTGAGTAAGTGGACGAAAGGTTTGGCCGCTGGCTGACATTGTGCACTTTAAATATGCACTTACTTACTTACTTAGAACGTGAGCTTTCTTTTTTACAAAAATTTGGTAAAATAACGGGGAACGCGTTCGCTGCCAGAACAAAGTGAAATAACGGCATCCCCTCACATTTCTGCTCTGCTGCACTTTAAGTGTGATGCCGGGATATGCTTATTGTCTTATCCGAACTCTAGATCGGGCAATACAATTACATTAACGCTGTCGTCTTGTGGGATTTCGATCGATCTAGGCCTAATTGTTGCGTCGTCGTGGACTACTGAACTTTGGATTGCTATTTGTCAAATTTTCAAGCTTTTCGACTTCGTTTTTAGTTGGTTTATTCGTTTTACTGTTTAATTTTGTAGATTGATCAAAGTCATGCTTACACGTGTAAATAAAAATAAATGTTGCAAAACAATTTGGTGTTTTAAACACATGCTGTGAATACGAACAGTTGTTGTTCATGCAAATAAAACTTTAACAATGTTTTCAAAAATGTTTATTTTATATATAATTTTCCAACATGCTATTTTTTGCAACATGCTATACTTTGTTTTGTTTTTTTTGTATTCGCACCAACTTGCTGCTGGCTTTTCGTTTACAAATCTGAACTAAAAATTTTACTCATTCATTCATTCATTCATCCAAAGTTTAATGAAAACAGACAAGACGCTGTTACACAATAAAAACGGGCGGAGGTCAATGAAGTGATACGAACAAGTATCGCCACAATATATGATAGCAAATTATTCGCCACAATATATGATAGCAAAAAACAAACACGAAAACAAACTAATTAAGATTAACCAGAAATAAGCGAACGTGTGAAATAAAACACAAATAAACTTGTTATTGTATTGGCTTTTGTTTTGAAATCTTTTACTTTGCTTTTGTTTTGTTTCTCGTTCGCTGACAGCCGTAAGCAACAGATGCGTAATTCGGCTAAATCGTGACATCTGTGTTGCTCAGTTTGGATACAAAAAAACGTTCGCCGTTCCGTCGAAGTCTTTGAAGATTCGTTAGCGCTTGTAATCACGTCGTGTGAACTGCAAACGCATGAGCAGTGTTTCTCTGTCACGTATAAACGTATTTCGCAAGCTACTGATGGCCGAAGCATCCAGAAGTATTAAGCCTGTAACAACATATGCTAAAGGAGAAATCCGCAAAACCTCGAATCCAAAGCTATATGAAAATACTTTAAATGTATTTTTATAACGGCAAATTTGATGCGAAATCCGTGAGCATAGAAAATTGATAGTTTTGCATATCTTTTTTCCACATATTCGCCGATTTATTTTATTCTATAATTTTTATTTCTTCACTTTTTGCAATACCCTGTATGGCATGCGAGTAGCAAAAAGTTCCAGAAAAAAGAATTTGTATCCTACCAGCCCTACGGCTCAACATTTAAATCTTGTCAAACGCCTTTCTGATTAGGCCAAAAGCTCAGAACGTATTGCCGACAAATAACGGTGCGGTGTTCAAACGAAAGTGCCGATATAAGTATGTAAATGATTGATGTTGGTGATCGCGTCATTTTGCATCAGCAGTAAAAATAAAACCACCACGTGATAAATGTCGTTATGATACAAATTGACGGATTGGCCAAAAGCACTTAACCCGCTATACAGTACAGCAAACGCTGACAAGCCTAGTCATTTCGAGAACGATTTTCGAGCTAATCACTTAACCGCTATACTGAAAAAATATAGGCCTTAAGTCTAAACTAAGAAAATCAGGCACATACAAGCCCAAGCAGATTGCACACAAACTACATGGTGTCCTAGAAAAATGGAGTATTTAGCCTTTTTATCGCAGTGAGCTTATTAGCAATTTAAAAAAGTATTTAGGTTATAACAGCTGTTTTGCATGTAGGTCATACCCACCCGGGAAATTTGTTTAAACCGTTTGCGCGATTCTCATTTTTGCTGGCGTATATCTAAAATGTTTCAGGCGTATTTAGAACCTACATGTAATACAATTTTTTATGATATTTTCCAAAAGTTTTTACATTTTATTCTACGTGTTTTGTTCTACGCGTAGAGCAAAACGCAGCAACGTTTGCGAGATATTTTCGAAAGTGTCGTTTTTTTCGTTCTACGTGTAACCGAGGCCTCGCTGAAATTATTATTGTCGACGACCTGGACAAACAAAAATAGCTTAACAGCAGCTAGGAAAAGCAACAGGAGTCGAGAACAGAGTCAGGCGCCCTGGGATCAAGAATTCGATGATATCATGTTGCTGAACTCGATCGGTCAAGCAAATCGTCCGTCTCACACCTCGGTAAGCATATTCAATCAACTCGCGGGTTAGAATGAGGATCAGGATAGCGCCAGGCATTTACACAGATTGTGTCGTCGCCGTTGTCGGGTATATCGTGACTTTTCCTATATAATGTGTCTTTTTTGTTCTAAGTGCAATCATTGTTCCTGTTTGCCCTGTTATGTGTGGCAAATCATTTCAGTGACATGTTTCGTGTTCTCTATTTTTCACGTCGTAGTCGTCGTTGGCGGGTTTGTGACGTTTCCCGCGCCAAAGCAATTCGTCTATCTTTTAGCTTTTCTCTCTGTCTTTTTGCTGTTATTCGTGGTTGCTGGGCCATGTAATGAACAATCCCAATTATCTATATAGACTGCAATACTGTTTATTTTAATAGTTAGTCGTCGTTGGCGGGTATGCCCGGGTGTTGTCGTATGTCGTCCGTTGTCGCGTAGCAGCGACAAATTTATCAAACGTTTGACAGATATTATTAAAGTTTCCTTTGTCCATCATTCCACAATTTACGTAAGCCTACTTTCCATGGTAAAAACGTGTGTGTTCTTGCCACTGGAATAACAATGCATTAATGACAAATTTATCAAAAAATGCCGGTTGTATTATTACTAAGCTATTCACTCAGCCGTTCAGCTAGGGCAGAATCTTGTTTTGTGGGAAGACGTTCATCTAGCGTGCCGCAGTGGATGCTCTTTCCACTGGAATTGCAACGAAACAGCAGCGAGTCGACAAATTTATCAAATTCGCACGACGTCGGCGACGCCGGTCGTGTAATGGCGCGCAAACTCCACTAGCTAGAAATTTCCTGTAGTCTAGCTGACTAGCTCGTTGCGCAGAATAATGTACCCTACAACAAAGAAGTAGGGGTGAGTGGAATTTATGTCTAATGCTCAAATTTATGCGTTCAATGGTGCGCAAACTCCATTATCGGGCTAGCCGTGGACGACCATCTGTAGGCAGGCTGTGGCGTGGTGACGCTATGGCTTGGCTTCGGCGGCACACGTACGCTAGTAAATTCTGCCTTGCCTCTGACAAGATTCCCGCCCGTCGACGTCACCCTTTCTGTCGCCCGCATAGCTGTGAGACCCACTGGTGCCATTGCTGCATGCCATAGATGTAATGAACGTGGCAGAAATTAAAAAAAAACGTTTTGAAAAGTTGAATAAAAACATTGGCCATAATTTGTTTAACCTCTTGCCTAATGCCTAATGAATTAAGAGCGGTATACTGGAACTATAGTCTAGATAAAGAGAACTTTGTTTAATTTTGATTTAACCGTATTATCATAAGACTATAGTACTAAATTAACCAAAATATACTAGATAGAAGACTTTTTATTTGTTATATTTGGACTAAATAAACTACCATCACTATGACCTATTAAGTTGTTTCTTTGGTTCTAAAAATGCTGTTCGAAGTTCTTGATAGGATTTTTCATGCAGGTTTTTTTTAGAAAAAAATATAAAAAAAAACGTTAAAAAAATAAAATAATACGTCAAAAGACGTAAAAACGTGGCAAGAAGAATAAAAGCGAAAAAAACGTTTTTAACATTTATGCTGCATGCGATACTTCGGTGTTAAGGCGTGTTCAGAGCGACGTATCTGAACTGAACTGACACGGTTTCGTTTTCGACGAACTGACCAGCTGGCAAGCCTGCAGAGCGAGCTCGTTGGTCATTGGCTGACGCGTACGTGAGCGCAGTCACGTTGGCTACCGACGCCGTTAGACGGTGTCTACTATAATGCATTACTGCTTGCTCATTAAACGTACAGACAGTAAAGACCCGGTATACTTTCCGTACCATTGCTTACATCAGCTACGATGTCCATCGCAAATTAATAAAAAAATTTTCAAAAGAATTTTACAATGCCGGTCTTTAGTTTGTTTTAGTTTCTACAATTTTAGCTTTTTAGCATTTTTGTTATTTTTAATCTGTGCAATTAATTCTTTGTCTTTTTCTTCATTTTTTACATTTTACCACCACTTTTGGATTATGATTTCTCTTATTTCATTTTTGTTTGAAATAATTTTAGTTGCTTTAGTTTTGTGTGCTGGACAAAATTACCTGCTTGAACGTTCAACAGTCATATCGGTTTTCGTGTTTTACTCTTTGTCGATATTCCAGGCGACGTTGTTTTTCTTCTTGCTTAAAAACTGACCTTGTCCCTCTGTATGAGTGTTTTTTCAACGAGAACCAAAGCGTCTAAGTCTAAGATCGAAGAACAGTACCCGCATGTTGAGGAAGGCGCCCCTCCCAAGGTCCGGTCGGACTCCGGATGGTCGGGTGGGTATAGTCTGGGGCAGAATTACTTGGCCCGACCAAGTAAGTAAGTAAGTAAATACCAATTTATATAGCGTCAAAATCTCAGAAGAGAATCAAGGCGCAAGAAGTCTTAGATTAGGCTAGTATTATCCAGGTGCTAGTATAAAGGGTTCCTTGGCCCGACCATGCATTATTTATTCTAGCGTCGACGACTCTGCCGCGCGTCATCGTTGTGGCTCAGTCATAGGAAGCCAGGGCAAGCCGAGGCAAGGAGACTCACTACAGGACCGGATTTTTTTCTGTAAATCTTAAATTTTTCATTGCCTGTGCATTGCCTGAAAGGCCGTCCCCAAAATGACCTATACGGTGTCGGGCGGGATGTTAAATCGTACTCACTCACTCACTCACTACAGGACCGACAGTCGCCCGCCTGCACTGTCATCTTTCTTGACGACCGTGTCTACCTCCATTCCACAACTACATCATCCATCCGTTGTGCCGCAGTTCCACCATGATCCGCAACGTTTCGTGTCCATCCGGC